>ERZ1090880.1425-NODE-1427-length-11769-cov-5.956804_pt1 | contig 11769 bp, 6 predicted proteins | sample MGYA00478471_ERZ1090880 | MGnify/ENA primary metagenome ERZ1090880 (study PRJEB33644, sample SAMEA5815734) | chicken gut metagenome | biome: Chicken; feature: Gastrointestinal Tract; material: Caecum | place: Ireland | collected 2019-01-01 | study: A study of the... | reverse complement strand
ACACATAAAGCAGTAATTTTTTATAGGCTGGCGGAAATTGACACTTCAGCAGGTTTGAAAATTTCAAGGCTGGCTCGCGTTGTGTAATATAAAAATTTGAGCACAGCCGATTAAAATATTGAAAAATCAAGATAACTCAGCTGAGAGATTAAGAGTAAGAGTTTAGTCAAAGTAAAATTGAATTTTATCAAAGTAAAAATGCGCCTTGTCGGCGCATTTTTTTATAAAAAAATTTAACAATGATTTTATTGAACTCTGATTTTGCATTACAGTTTTATTGAAAAAACTGGAGTAAATAAGTTTTTAAAAAAGCGCAGGTAAATAATTCTTTTTAAAAACTTAAATCGCAAGCAAAATTTTCTGACGGATATTGCAGTAAGAAGATAAGTGCTTTAAGGCAGCATTTAAACCAAGTTAAATTGTTTCACAAAAACTGTCTGGCGCAGGTAAAATATATCTCTATTTCAGCAATTTATGGAGAATGTTTCACGTTGAACGAAAGTAGTGATAAGAAAAAATAAACATAAATCAGTTTGCAAATAACCATTCAGTATGGGAAGGCTGTTTAAATAAAGCAAATTAAATTATGTCAAACTTATTTGCTAAAATTTATTCAAAAATCTGAAACTGGGGGTAGGGGAACTGTTTCTATTCATTGAACCAATCTCTTTTGGCGATATCTGGTGTTTCGCTCTGTGGTGACAAGCTGCCTTCCAGGCTAATTGCAGGCAGAGTAACTTCTTTGCCGTAAAATTTTCTGCCTTGATACAGATAGTAGGGGGTTACGGTGTAAATATATTTCCCGCTGTCAACTTTATCCTCGATACATTCTTTCCAAACACCATCGTAAATTATCTCTTCATTAGTGTCATTTTTTCTTTTTATGCTATATGCGTAGTACTCTGCGTGACATAATTTAATAAAAACTGTGCCATTTTTGGTAGAAATCGTCGGTTTTTTAATTTCTGGTGAGCTGAAGCGTGCAGACCGTTCTTTTGGAATGTTTCCGCTCAGAACCTTTATCTGCTTGGTGCTTATTTTAGGGGCGATATCTTCGGCGAGCACAAATCTTCCTTTGTCGTTATATTCCGCCCTGTCTATTAATATGTCATCTGTTCCTTTGTTCTTTTCGAGTGGCAGTGGGTTGTGGTCTTTATAAAGCTCGTTTAAAATATCCGACGCAAATTTTGTGCAGTCTTTTCCGCCGGTCACATTGAGCGGTTTGTTCTCCGCGCTTCCCAGCCATACGGCAAGGCAGTCCTCGCCCGTGTAACATATGCAGTAGGCGTCTGTATTGCCCTTCTCCGTTCCGCAGGTACCCGTCTTTGCCGCCAGGTCATAATTTTTCCCTGCAAGCTTTTTTGCCGTGCCGTATTCTACGGATTTTTCCAGCATTCCGTTTATCAGCGAGGCCGTTCCCTGGCTGAACGCACCCTGCTCTCTCTTTTGCGAACGGTAGATAGTTTTGCCGTTATTCAGTTTTATCTCTTTGATAAAGCGCGTTGCGGTGTAGTTGCCTCCGCGGGGGAATGCTCTGTACATTTCGCAAAGTTTCTGTAAATCAGTGCCGTACTTCATTCCGCCGAGGGCAAGGGAGAGGTTTTTTTCTTCGTCTTCAAGCTTTATTCCAAGTCTGTGCGCATATTTTTCCGCCTTGTCTATCGTCAGACTGTTGAGTGTTTTTACTGCTGGAATGTTGTAGCTCTTTGCGAGAGCCTCTTCAGCGGTTATATATCCGTGATACTTTTTATCGTGATTTTCAGGGCAATACCCGCCGAAGTTTATGGGCTCGTCAGCTATCTTTGTTGCGGGGGAAATAAGTTTTTCCTCTATGGCGGGTGCGTACACAAGCAGCGGCTTTATTATGGAGCCGGGCTGTCGCCTTGCCCTGCCTATGTCGGAGCGGTAGGCCTTTACGCCCCCGTCAACAGATGTGACGATGCAGGCCGCGTCCGTTTCCGTCTTTGTCTCGACAATTTTTTGCAGATTTGCGTCCATAAAGGTTATTATTTTACATCCCTCGGTTACCAGGTCTGCCGCAGGAAAAATGTTCTCCAGCTCTTCAAATACCGCAGAGAGGTAGTCGGAGTTTCCTCCTGCGCGGTGACCCACCTGCTGCGGAAGACTGCTCTTTACGGCCGCGTCATACTCGCTCTTTTCTATAAAACCGCAATTTTTCATCGCGCCCAGAACTATGTTCCTGCGCTCAAGGCATTTTTCGCCGTCTTTGAAAGGGGAGTAGTTGTTCGGTGAGGACAGAAGTCCTGCAAGCGTGGCGCTCTCGGCGAGGTCGAGGTTGTTTGCGGTAGTCCCGAAGTAAAACTGAGCCGCACTCTCCAGACCGTAGCAGTTGTGTCCGAAATAGATTGTATTGAGGTACATCTCGAGAATTTCGTCTTTGGAATACTTTTTTTCAAGCGCCCTTGTAAGTTTTATCTCTTTAAGCTTGCGCGAAATGGTCTTGTCGCCCGTAAGGTGGGTGTTTTTTATGAGCTGCTGGCTTATGGTTGAAGCCCCCTGCCTGAACGAGCGCGAGCCTATGTTTGTAATCAGCGCCTTCACCATTCTTTTGTAGTTGAGGCCGCTGTGCTTATAGAACATTCTGTCCTCCGAGGCTATAAAGGCGTTCACGGTGTAGTCTTTGAGGTCGGCAAGGCGCACGCTCTTTCGTTTTGCGGAGAGCGAGGCGTTTGTTATCTCTTTGCCGTCTTTGTCGCAGACTGTTATGCACCTTCCGTAATCGGTGAGCTTGCTTTCGTCGAGTTTTGCGTCTTTTGTTATGGCAAGATATGCGGCGAAAACCGCTATTACTGCCGTCAGCGCTATCGCCGACAGCACAAGAACTACTTTAAATGCTTTCTTCATCTAAAATAGTATCTATAAAATAAAGAATTTGTTGCAAATTTATTTGAAAAAACTTCTCTAAAATTATATAATTGTATGTATGGACAAACATTATCACATTGTTACTTACGGTTGCCAGATGAACGTGCACGACTCTGAGAGGATTGCGGGCATGCTCTCTGAGCTCGGTTATACCGCCTGCGACGACATGGAAGGGGCGGACATAGTAGTTTTTAACACCTGCTGCATAAGGGAAAATGCCGAAAATCACGCCTATGGCAATATAGGCATGCTCAAAAAGCTCAAGGCTACCCGCCGCGATATGATAGTGGCGGTCGGCGGCTGTATGCCCCAGCAGATAGGCAAGGCCGATATCCTGCACAAAAAATTTCCGTATGTAGACGTAATCTTTGGTACGCACAACCTCAATAAGCTCAAGGACTACATACTTGAAAGGCAGAGCGGGAAGAAATCTGTAATTGAAATTCAGCCGAGCGAGGGCGAGATTGTAGAGGGTGAAAACCCTTTAAGGACGAGCTATCCCAACGCGTGGATAAACATAACTTACGGCTGCAACAACTTCTGTAGTTACTGCATTGTTCCTTATGTGCGCGGCAGAGAGAGAAGCCGCCGTTCGGAGAATGTGATAGCCGAGGCGCGCTCGCTTATCAACGAGGGCTACAAGGAGCTGACCTTGCTTGGGCAGAATGTAAATTCATACGCAAACGGCTCTGACGACATATCGTTTCCTAAGCTTTTAAGCGAGATAGCAGGTATTGGCGGCAAGTTCAGACTGCGCTTTATGACCAGCCATCCCAAGGACTTTTCCGAAGAGCTTGCCAGGGTAATTTCTGAGTATCCTCAGATATGCAACTGTGTGCATCTGCCCGTGCAGAGCGGCTCAGACAGAATACTCAGGGCAATGAACAGGAAATATACATCCGCCGATTACCTCAAAAAGATTGAGATTTTAAAAAAATATGTGCCCGACTGCGCCGTCACTACCGACCTTATAGTGGGTTTTCCGGGTGAGACGGACGAAGATTTCAAAGATACTTTAAAACTTGTAAAGCAGGTGGGATTTTTCTCCGCGTTCACCTTCGTCTATTCAAAGCGTGAAGGCACGGTGGCCGCGCGTATGCCCGACCAGGTGCCTGAAGAGGTGTGCAAGGAGCGTATAATGGAGCTTGTCTTCCTGGTAAATTCACTCACGAGGGAACAGAGTGCGCGCTATGTGGGCAAGACCTGCGAGATACTCTGCGAGGACTATGATAAAAAGCGCGAACTGTACCTCGGCAGGGACGAATTCGGCCGAATGGGGTATTTTGCGAGCGAAAAGAATGTAATCGGCGAGTTTGTCAACCTCAAGGTGGACGAGGCGAACGGTGTTTCGCTTATGGGCAGGCTTGTCTGATTTCAGTATATAACTTATTTCAGCGGCCAGGTCGCGCCTCACAACAGTAATTTTCCGCGGCGCAACGCCGTATAGGAACAGTAATTTTCCGCGGCATAGGCCGCGCGTGACAACGGCAATTTTTCCGCGGCGCAATGCCGTACAGAAAAAGTAATTTTTCCGCGGCGCAACGCCGTATAGGAACAGTAATTTTCCGCGGCGCAAGGCCGCATGACAACAGCAATTTTACGAAGGTAATTATGGCACTTTCACCGATGATGGGGCACTACCTCAGCATAAAAGAAAAATATAAGGACTGCATAGTTTTTTACAGACTGGGCGACTTTTACGAGATGTTCTTCGACGACGCTGTGAAAGTTTCAAAGATGCTCGACCTCACCCTTACGGGCAGAGATTGCGGGCTGGAAGAGCGCGCGCCGATGTGCGGAGTGCCCTATCACGCGGCCGATGCATACATTGCCAAGCTCGTTGAGATGGGTGAGAAGGTGGCAATCTGCGAACAGCTCGAAGACCCCGCGCAGGCCACGGGTATGGTTGCGCGCGATGTGATAAGGGTGGTGACCGCAGGCACGCTCACCGACGAAAAGCACCTCGACGAAAAAACTCCCAGCTTTGTTTGCAGCGCTTATTTAAGCGGCGAAGACGCCGCGATTGCCTGGGCAGACATAACCACGGGCGAGTTCTGTGCTGCCGATTTTTCAGGCGGCAATGCCGTGTCGCAGGTCATTTCTCAGATGCTCCGTCTGGGCGTTAAAGAGATTATCTGCAACGAAGAATTCCTTATGACCTCGCGCAATCTTCCCGAAGTTTCGCGCGGGGCGCTGCCTAAATTTTCTTCATATCCCGAGTGGGCATATGGCGACGCCGCGGATGAACGCGCTCTCTGTGAGCAGTTCGGTGCCAAGTCTCTGGACGCGTATTCCGTAAAGGGACACAGAGCGGCAATCTGCGCGGCGGGTTCGCTCATTGAATATTTAAATGATACGCAGAAACACACCCTCAGAAATATAGACGGCATAAAATATGTCTCTGCAGACAGCTACATGAAGCTTGATACAGCCGCAATACGCAATCTCGAGCTTGTAAAGACGCTGTCAGAGGGCAAAAAATACGGCTCTCTTCTCGGTGTGCTAGACAAGACGCGCACGGGAATGGGCGCACGCCTTCTTTACGGCAGTATCGTTGCGCCGCTCGTCGATAAAGACGCAATCAATTACAGACTTGACGGCGTGGAGGAGCTTTTCGGCGCGCCCGTCGTAATGCTCTCTCTTTCAGAGCTGCTCTCTGAAATCAGGGATATAGAGAGGCTTTCGGGCAAAGTCTCCAACGACAATATTATGCCGCGTGACTGCCTTGCGCTTTCGCGCTCTCTCAGTGTAATACCGAACATAAAATTCCAGCTCTCCGGCTTCAGCTCGCGCATTTTAAAGGATATTTCTGCGGGGCTGATAGATTTAAGCGCGGTAGCCGACCTCATAGACAGGGCGATAGAGGACGAAAAGACGCCCGTCAATTTAAAGGATGGCGGATATATAAAGGCGGGTTATAACAGTCAGCTCGACGAATTCAGGAATATAAAGAGCCACGGCAGTTCACTGGTGCAGAACATAGAGACGCGTGAGCGCGACGTGACGGGAATACGCACGCTCAAAGTGGGCTATAACCGCGTATTCGGTTACTATATCGAAGTTTCCAAGTCCTTTAAGGATAAAGTACCCATAACCTACCAGCGCCGCCAGACGCTTGCAAACTCCGAAAGGTACACCACCGACGAGCTTAAAGAGGTTGAGGAAAAGATACTTACAAGCGAGGACTCGGCGCTTAAACTCGAGGCACAGCTCTATGCCGATATTAAGGAGGAGCTGGCAAAAAATATAAACAATCTTAAAAAACTTTCTGCCGCGGTCGCCCGCCTTGACGTGCTTGTATCCTTTGCCCAAGTGGCAAAGAGCAATAAATATGTGCGTCCGCAGATGGTATCTTCGGATAGTCCGCTCATAATCAAGGAGGGCAGGCATCCCGTAGTCGAGAGCATTTCAAAAGAGCGCTTTGTTGCCAACGACGTTCTGCTCGACGAGGGTGAAAACCGTACAATGATTATTACGGGCCCCAATATGGCGGGCAAGAGCACATATATGCGCCAGACCGCGCTTATCACCGTTATGGCGCACATTGGCAGCTTTGTGCCTGCAAAGTCGGCGCAGATTCCCGTGACTGACAGAATATTCACCAGGGTAGGCGCAAGCGACAATCTCATTCTCGACCAGAGTACGTTTATGGTTGAGATGATAGAGGTGGCGGCTATTCTTCGCAACGCGACTAGGCATAGCCTGCTCATTCTCGACGAGGTAGGCAGAGGAACGAGTACATACGACGGTCTGAGCATTGCCTGGGCGGTGATTGAGGACATAACGCAGCGAATCGGTGCCAAAACGATGTTTGCCACTCACTATCACGAGCTTACAGAGCTTGAAAACAGGATAGAGGGTATAAAGAACTATAAAATAGCCGTAAAGGAAGTCAACGGCAGCATAGTCTTTCTGCGCAAGATAATGCGCGGCGGCGCAAACCGCAGCTTTGGTATAGAGGTTGCCGCGCTTGCAGGCGTACCAAAGGAGGTTACGCAGAGGGCAAAGCAGATTTTAAAGGCCGTTGAGCGGAGCGAGGGTGTAATCCTTAAAGAGAGTGAAGAGGAGCAGCCCGAGGAGAAGCATTATTCAGAGGTGGAAACAATCCTTAAGGAAACGGATATGAATACGCTTTCGCCTATGCAGGCCTTCCTTCTGCTCTCCGATCTCGTTGAAAAGGTGAAGTAAAATGGGCAAGATAAATATACTCACAAAGGATATTTACAACAGAATTGCTGCGGGCGAGGTTATAGAACGGCCGTACTCCGCCGTAAAGGAGCTTATAGAAAACTCGCTCGATGCAGGAGCAAATGAAATATCTGTGTATATCGAAAATGGCGGAAGGCAGCTTATTAAAGTGTGCGACAACGGATGCGGCATAGAGTCTGACGATATGCGCAAGGCCTTTATTCCGCACGCCACGAGCAAGGTTGCAAGCGTGGACGACCTCGACGAGATTACTACGCTCGGTTTCCGCGGCGAGGCGCTTGCGAGTATCTCCTCGATTTCGCGCACGGAGATAACCTCCGCCACAAAGGGCAATCAGGCCTGCCGAGTGGTTAGTGAAGACGGCTACATAGGCAAGGTTGAGCCTGCCGCTCTCGACTGTGGCACAGAGGTTGCCGTGCACGACCTCTTCTACAATACCCCCGTACGCGCCAAATTTTTAAAATCGGAAAAGGCGGAGGAGAGCGATATACGCAACTTCGTTTCGCGTTACATTCTGGGAAATCCCGACGTTTCGTTCAGATATTTTTGCGACGGCAAACTCAAGCTTCAGTCCTTCGGCAACGGTCTTGACGAGGCGGTGGCTCAGGTCTACGGTGCAAAGGTTATTTCCGAGTGCTTTAAGCTTAAAGCCGAAAAAAACGGCATTAAGATACATGGCTTTATAGGCAACCAGAACTTTTTTAAACCCAACAAGAGTTACCAGAGCCTGTTTTTAAACGGCAGGTATATAGTAAACGGCATAATTTCTTCGGCGATAACAAACGCCTACGCGAGCTACGCAATGAAGAGGCAGTACCCGTTTTACGTGCTTTTTGTGGATGTCCCGCACGACATGGTTGATGTCAATGTGCATCCCAACAAGTCGGATGTGCGCTTTACGGACGGCAGAGCGATATACAGCGCGGTTTACTCGGTAATTTCAGGCGTGCTTGACGGTACGGCGCGCGCCGCAGATTTTGTTATAGACTATGCAAGGTTGCCCGAGGTGAAGTCGACTGCCGAGCAGGTTGCAATGCCTTCGCAGGGAATGGCTGCGGATATGCCTGAACCGATTAAAACTGTCGGTTCGGAATTTGTGGCAAAGACTGAAAATATTGCCACAAAGGACGCGGATAACCTTTCCGGCAAGCGCGTTTCAGTTTTAGATTTTTTGCAAAGTCAGGCGGCCGTAGAAAAGCCGGGTTCTACAGCTCCCGCCAAAGGACTTTCGGGCGCGGAGAAACCCTGTCAGACTGCTGCAGATGCTCAGCCGGCAACAGAAAAGCCAAACTATTCTGTGCCCGACGAAAAGCTCTTTAAAGAGGAGGACAGTTTCAACGCCGATAAGCACCGCGGCGAAAAGACAGCTTACGACGACTATGCCGCACCCGAATTTGTCGACAGAGAAAAGGATTATCCCGTCTACGCCTATTATTCCGCGCTCAAAAAGCGTAACACAATGAGTGTGAGCGCTCCGGGGATTGAAATGCAGTCTGCTCCTACTGCTGAGGAGCTGGAACAAAAGCACAAGGCAGAGCAGGAAAAGTTTATCTGCCGCTCATACACCTACAAGGGCAATCTGTTCAATACCTATCTTCTGTACGAAATAGGCAGCGACGTATATATCATAGACCAGCACGCGGCGCACGAAAGACTTATTTATAACAAGCTCAAGGCAGAGATTGCGGACAGAAATGTTCCCCGCCAGGGACTGCTCTTGCCCTATACTTTTTCGCTTTCCCCCGAGGAGAGCTCGTTTATCGACGAAAATATAGAGATTATCCGCGGAATGGGCTTTGATTTGGAGCCGTTCGGAATTAACTCGTACAGAATAAATGAAGTTCCAGTCGATTTGAAGGACCTTGACTTCAAGGCCTTCTTTGACGAGCTTCTCTCCGACCTTGTCGGCCTTAAAGCCGTTAAAATGGAGGAAATACTCAAGGATAAAATAGCAATGGCGGCCTGCAAGCACGCTGTCAAGGGCGGTATGGAGCTTACAAGGCAGGAGGCTGACGAGCTGCTCGAGGCTATGCACGGCGATATGGGTATGAAGTGTCCTCACGGCAGACCTGTTGCGGTAAAACTTACCAAGTCGCAGATAGAAAAAATGTTCAAAAGGATTGTGTGATGGCGCAGGTGCTTGTAATATGCGGCGCCACCGCAACCGGTAAGACGGCGCTCGCGGCTGAATGTGCAAAGGCGCTTTCCAGCGCAGTTATATCGGCAGACTCGCAGCTCGTATATAGAGGGCTGAACATAGGCACGGCCAAGCCTTCCGAGGAGGAAAAACTAGGCGTTCCGCATTATATGATAGATGTTGCCGAACCTGACGCGGAGTACAGCGTCTCCGATTACAGAGACGAGGCTCTGCCCATTGTGGAGCGCTATGTAAACGATGGTAAGATACCTGTAATATGCGGCGGAACGGGCTTTTATATAAATTCCCTGCTGTTTGATCTGAGTTACGGCGGCGTGGCTGCCGACCCGGCTGTAAGGCAAAAATTTATTAATCTTGCAGAGGAACGCGGGAAGGAGTACCTGTACGGACTTTTAAAGGAGTGCGACCTTCAGTCCGCTGAAAAACTCCACCCCAACGACTTAAAACGCGTTGTGCGCGCGCTTGAGATATACCACTCAGGCGGCAGAAAGAAGTCTGAACTGTGTGACGGAAATAAAAAGCGGTTTGATTATCTGGCCGTTGCCATAGATTATCCGAGGGAGGAGCTGTATGCCCGCATAGACAGACGCGTCGACATAATGTTTGAGCGCGGCCTTGTGGACGAGGTAAAAAGCCTTTTCGCCTGCGGCATAGACGAAAATTGCCGCAGTATGCAGGCTATTGGCTATAAAGAGGTGCTTGAAGGGTTGAAAAATGGCAGTTTGCAAAGTACTATGCGTGATATAATCAAGCAAAATACAAGGCATTATGCCAAAAGGCAACTTACATTTTTTAAAAAATTGCCCTCGCTTATCAATCTCAGCCCTGAAGATGCAACTGTGGAGCGCGTCCTTGCCATGCTGGATTGCTGATTTTAAAAATTGTGTTAACACAACTTTATAAAAAGGGTGCGTTGATATAATATAAAACCTGATAAAACTTTGTATTTTACTAGGTATTTATGCCTGAAACTTGATATAAAATTCAATAATGAAGAAGAGTTACAATAATTCAAAAGAGTTACAAGAGAGTTTTTAACTGTTATGAAAAATAGTTATTCTGAAAATTTTGACAAAGACGAGTATATAAAAAGGTGTGAAGCAAAGCTTGCGCCGCTGTTTGAAAAGATTGACGATGTGGCGCTCTATAACCAGTCAAAGGTGTGCGAGGCGTTCAAAAATAACCGTATTGCCGCCCGTCATTTTTCTGGCACTACGGGCTATGGATATGGCGACGAGGGAAGGGATGCTCTCGGTGCTGTGTTTGCCGAGGCGTTCGGTGCCGAGGCCGGCATAGTTTCTCCGCACATTCTTTCAGGCACGCACGCGCTTACCGTCGCGCTCTTCGGCCTTCTTCGCCCGGGTGATACCCTCTTTTGTGTGAGCGGACTGCCGTATGATACCATTCGCGGCGTTATCTACGGCGAAGGAAACGGTTCGCTTAAAGATTTCGGGATTAAATTCAGGTGTGTCGACCTTAAGGACGGTAAGATGGATTTTGATGCCGTCAGGGCAGGACTTGCCGAGGCAACAGTCGTATATATTCAACGCTCCCGCGGATACGAACTGCGTGACGCGTTTTCTGTTGAAGAAATAGGCGAAATGTGCGATTTCGTTCGCAAAAACGGCTTTAAAGGTTGCATTTTCGTCGATAATTGCTATGGCGAATTTGTAGAAAAAAGAGAGCCCGTTCAGGTCGGCGCGGACATTATTGTCGGATCGCTTATAAAAAATCCTGGCGGCGGGCTTGCTCAGACTGGCGGTTATATCTGCGGCAAAGAGGAGTATATAGACATGATAGGCAAGCGCCTCACTGCGCCGTCAATCGGTCTGGAGGTTGGTTCGCACGCGCTAGGATATCAGTACTATTATCAGGGATTTTTTATGGCTCCGCATACTGTTGCTCAGGCGCTTAAGTGCAGCCTTCTGATAGGTGAGGCTATGGCAGGTCTCGGTTATAAAAATTATCCTTCGACAGATGCTCTTCCCAACGATATTACCCGCGCCATTGAGTTTGGCGACGCAGATAAAATGGTCAATTTTATCAGGGAAGTTCAGTACGCGTCGCCCGTAGACGGCTATGTCACCTGCGAACCGTGGGATATGCCCGGCTATGACGATAAAATCATAATGGCGGCAGGCACTTTTGTTTCAGGCGCCTCGATAGAGTTATCTGCGGACGGGCCCGTCAGACCGCCCTATATTGCCTATTTCCAGGGCGGGCTCACCTATGAACACGGCAAATACGCCCTTAAAAAGATACTTGACAAGCTTGTATGAGTAAAAAATTGCCTGAGTAAAAACTTTGCGGGCGGAATTTTTGAAAGCGTAGTTAAAAAGTTCCTAAAATAGAAGTTTTTAAAAGGGAAGTGCTTATATTTTTCCGAAATGGAATTGGTTATATTATGACCGTTACAAAAATTAACCCGCAGCGCGGCAAGATTGCCGCGCTGCGGGTTAATTTTGTAGGTTTAAAGTAAGCTTTGTAAGCTTTAAATGTAATTAGCAAAATAAAAC
>ERZ1090880.1422-NODE-1424-length-11799-cov-4.778355_pt1 | contig 11799 bp, 9 predicted proteins | sample MGYA00478471_ERZ1090880 | MGnify/ENA primary metagenome ERZ1090880 (study PRJEB33644, sample SAMEA5815734) | chicken gut metagenome | biome: Chicken; feature: Gastrointestinal Tract; material: Caecum | place: Ireland | collected 2019-01-01 | study: A study of the... | reverse complement strand
GCCGCCAGACGAGCGGCAACGTGAACAGACTCAATCTCAGGACGCTGTTTTCAGAGATACCTCAGCTTATGAAGGTGGTTGCTCCCTGCATGATGATGAGCCCGTTCACCGTTTCGCAGTATCTTGCCCCCGAACCCGATCTGTTTGACATCGTCATATTCGACGAGGCCTCGCAGATGCCTACCTGCGAAGCGGTGCCTTCGCTTGCAAGGGCAAAGAGTGCGGTAATAGTCGGCGACCCCAAACAACTTTCGCCCACAACCTTCTTCATGGCGCTCGGCCAGGACGAGGAGGAGATGGAGGCGGAGGACCTGGACAGCGTACTGGACGACTGTCTGTCCCTCGGCATGCCTCAGATGCATCTCTTGTGGCATTACAGAAGCAAGCACGAAAGCCTTATAGCGTTCTCCAACATAATGTACTACTCGGGCAAGCTGTGCACATTCCCTTCGCCCGATGCGCTGGACAGCAAGGTAAAGCTTGAATACATTGCGGACGGCGTGTATGACAGAGGCTTCACCAAGTGCAACAAGCAGGAGGCGGAGGCGCTTGTAAACGAGGTTATAAGAAGGCTGAAGGACGAAAAACTGCGCCGTTCCAGCATAGGCATAGTCACATTCTCCACTCCCCAGCAGAACTATATTGAAAAACTGCTTACAAAGGCCATACAGGAAAAGGGGCTTGAAGAGGCCGCCTACGAGCGCGACGAACCGCTGTTCGTAAAGAACCTTGAAAACGTACAGGGCGATGAAAGGGACGTGATAATGTTCTCCGTATGCTACGGCCCTGACCGTATGGGCAAAATTTCGCTCAACTTCGGACCGCTCAACCAGTACGGCGGCTGGCGCAGACTCAACGTAGCCGTATCGCGCGCAAGGGAAGAGATGGTGATTTATTCCTCAATGCGCTATTCAATGATAGACCTTTCCCGTACAAACTCGCGCGGCGTGGCAGGGCTCAAAGCCTTCCTCGAATTTGCCGAAAAGGGCAGAACGAGCATCGCCGTAAAGAGCGACGAAATGATAATCAACAAGACGGGCATAGGCAAGTATGTGGCCGAGGAGCTTTCCAACTACGGCTATGACTGCCGCTGCAATGTGGGCGTATCCGACTTCAAGATAGACGTCGCCGTAGTTGACCCCAAGAACAAGCACAACTTTATCCTTGCCATTCTCTGCGACGGCGAAAGCCACTTCTCCGTAAAGGACAGCACGGTTATGCAGGTCCAGACGCTCAAGCGCAACAACTGGAACGTGATAAGGCTGTATGCCATAAACTTCTTCAACAATCCCAAGAGGGAGATAAAAAAGATAAAGGAATACCTGGATAAGCTCTGCACGGGCGGCAAGGCGGCTGCACCTGGGTTCAAAAAGCCCTATCGCGCGGCCAAGTACGAAGAAAAGCAGGCTGACGCGCAGTACATTCTTTCGGGCGAACACGATGCGGAGATAATAAAGGTTATCAAGGCCATAGTTTCGGCCGAGGAGCCCATACCCGTTCAGTTCCTGTTAAAGCGTACGCTTGCGGCATTCGGAATAACCAAACACGGCGTCAAGCTGGACGCAAAAATCAATTCTATGATAGAAGGATGCGGCTACCAGTCGTCGGTGATTGCGGGTGTGCGCTGTCTGTTCCGTGCCGATAAGTACTCGCAGTTCGACCGTTACCGCGTTGAAGAGGGCGTTCAGCTGCGTACCGCGGAGACTGATTACTCGCCTTACGATATAATTTCGCTTGTGAAGAGCATTCTTTTAAACAAGGTGAGCATGTATTCGGACGAACTTGTCACCACCGTACAGCGCGAACTTAAAGTGGCAAGGCTGTCAGATAAGTTTGCGGCATACATCAATTCGTGTATAGATTACGGCGCGTCCAAGGGCATATTCGTGCGCAGCATTTCCGATAAGATTTCGCTCACGTAAAAAATTTATTCTGATTTCTGTGGCCGGGGTGCTTTGATTGCGCCCCGGCTTCGGGTATTTTATACGGCAGATGAAGAAACTGATAAACATTCGTCCCGCTCTCGTGCTTGCTTTTGCGGCAGGAGCGGGCGCGGGGTTCGCATACCTTTCCGCGTATAACAGCGTGCCGCTCTGGTGGCTTATAGCGCTCGTGCCGGTCGCGGCGGCATTTATCATATTTTTCATAATTCGCGGCAGAGTGGCGGGCATTGTGTTTTCAGTAGTTGCGGCCCTGCTCTTTCTGTACTGTTCGCTCGGCGTATCCTTCAGGCTTTCCCGCTATGCAGAAACTCCGCTCATAAACGGCGGCGTGTATGAAATAAGCGGCACCGTAAAGGAAAAGTCGCTCACGGAGGACGGGGAGTATGTCAAGATAAAGAATATAAGTGCCGACGGCGAAGATGTGGGCGGCGTTATGATTGTATATCTTGACGAGGACTACGGACAGTTCTGCGACGTTGGTTACAGCATAAAATTCAAGGGCACGGTATATGCGGGGCGGCCTTTTGCTTACGGCAACCAGAGCGCCTACCGCCTGCTTGAGGACATAAGGTACACGGCCTATCCTTCGGGGGATATAAGCTCCGAATACGGTTTTTCGCTGTTCGGGGAAATAAATTCGGCCGTGCGCTTACTCTACTTCGATAACCTCGATAAAGATACCGCGGCCATAGCTTATGCAATGTTTACGGGCAACACCGATTTCATCGAAACTTCCACAATGGATACATTCCGCTACGGCGGAGTGGCGCACGTGTTTGCCGTATCGGGAATGCATATAGTGCTTGTCTACGGGATAGTAAGTTTTATACTTAAAAAACTGCGCGTAAGTCACGTTCCCGCGGCGATAATCGGCATCGCGCTCGTGTTCTTTTATACGGGCATCTGCGGCTTTACTCTCTCCGCGGTGCGCGCCGCCATAATGTGCGCGGTTGCGGCTGTTGTCGGGCTTTCGGGGGGAAAATATGATATGCTATCCTCACTTGGGCTTGCCTTTGTCGCCGTGCTCATAGTAAACCCGCTGAACATCATTTCCGTAGGTTTTCAGCTGTCGGTTGCGGCAGTGGCAGGCATAGCTCTGTTCTGCGGTACGATAACGCGCGCTCTGCGCAGAATAAAATTGCCAGGTAAAATCTGCTCGGCGGCGGCAATGACGCTCTCTGCGCAGATAGCAACCTTTCCCATACTTTTGTCCTGTTTCGGTTATGTCAGCTGGGCGTCGCTTGTGCTGAATATCATATTCGTGCCGCTTCTTTCTGCAATTTTCACCTTGCAGTTTGTGCTCACGCTGTTGTCCTTTGTCATACCGCCCGCAGCTTTTCTGCTGTTAAAGATATTTTCCGTTCCCTTGGAGGCCGTTACTGCGTTTATTGTGGTAGCTCACGCAGAGCAGGCTTTAATCAGCGGCTTCGACTTCGGCGTGTTTGCCGCGCCGTACTTTCTGGCGGCGTATGTAATATCGGGACAGGTTAATTTAAAGCTGCGTTTCCGCCTTATCGCGGTGGCAGTGCTGGCGGCTCTGATTGCGGTCGGGATGATGGCTAAAAATTACATTCCCGAAGGCGGAATAAAAATCAACGCGTCGGCCTACTACGGCGGCAGCTACTGCGTGCTGATAAGTTCGCGGCAGGGCAGCGTGCTCGTCATTTCAGAGTCGCCATCGGCGTACGACATATCTTCCCTTCTCTCCGAAAGCGGGGTGGAGCGGCCTGATGCAATGATAATTCTAGGCGGTGATGACAGCGCGGAGGCGTACATTTCATCGGGTGTGGAATGTGACGATGTATATCTGAATTATACAAACTTTGCCTTTCAGCCGTACGATGGCACACAGCTGCACTATGAAAAGAGGTTTACCGTCTGCGATATTGAGTTTGAATATGTCACGGGCTGCGACCTTTACGCTACAGCGGGCGGAATAAGCATAGGTATAAGCAGCGGAAATAAAGTAAATATTTCAGATTGCGACATTCTTTTTTCCGCCGCCGAAAAGGGCGGATGTATGTGCGGTACGTGCGTATATTTCGACAGAACGGATGCACCCCTTAATTTATACGAGTGCGGCGACTTGCAATTTACTGCGAAAGATGGTAAAATATTTTCCATAGGCAATACGCGGCCGAAGGGTGCAATAGCGTAAAGCCAAAGCGCGGAAGGCGGTATTATGAAGTTTACGGAGCTGAAAAATTACATTTCCTCGGGCGAAGGCAGAATTTATCTGTTGCAGGGCGAGGACGCATACTTTCTTACAAAGGGCGAGCAGATGATTAAAAAGGCATATCTGCAGATGCCCGAATTAAATTTTGCCTCTTTCGAGGGCGAGACCCTCAAAGGCGGCGCAATAACCCGTCTGACTGACGCGCTCTCGGCGTTTCCGTTCATGTCTGAATACAGAGTGGTCAGAGTCACTGAATTTTATCCCTCCGATTCAGACTACGAAAAATATTTAAAGTCCTTCTTTGCAGACTTTCCCGCATCGGCAGTGCTGATTATAGTAAATTCGCAGACAAAGAAGGGCGTGGCCGATTTAAAGAGAAAATCCGGAATAGCGTATGTGGACTGCGGCAAGGCCGATGAAGAGGAGGTCACCCGCTGGATATACCTCACGCTCAAGCGTTCGGGCATTGCTGCGTCAGCCGAAGTATGCATGAATATTGCGCGCTACTGCCTTTGCAATATGTCGCGCGTGTCCATTGAAACGCAGAAGATAATCGAATACAAAGAAGGATGCGGCACTCTCACTCAGGAGGAGGCGGATGAACTGGTATTCAAGGACGCGGACTACCGCATATACGAAATGACCAACGCCGTGTCTGCGGGCAACTATTCTGCGTTTTATGAAATCGCCGACGAACTGACAACCAGGGGAATGGACGCGATGTCCGTTCTCAACAGTCTTTTTTCTTATCTTAGAAATCTTGCAATAATTGCGGAATCGTCCTCGTCCGACGCGGAACTTTCAAAACTTCTCGGAATGAAGGAATACGGTGTAAAGCGCAGCCGCGAGCAGGCGCGCAGACTCGGTGTAAGCCGCACAAAGCAGCTTGCCTCGGCAATCTATTCGGTTATTGCATCCGTAAAATGCGGCGAAATCGCTCAGGACAGCGCTTACAGGCTTATTTGTTCACAAATATTTTTCGGTTGAGCGAATTTAAGCGGTAAAATGCTTTATTTTTTATTGATTTGATTATATAATGATATAAAGGGCGCTTTACTTTAGCAAAGTGCCGCTGCGGCACTGAAAAAGCCGCAGCATTTTATTACAGAACGGACTGCCCGGGCAATGATTGCCCACGGAGGTTATTTAAGTGGATTGGAACGCTTTTTCTGAAAAAGTTCACGTATTTTTCAATGAATTCGGCGATAACGCACTTTCGTACGTTATGGAATTCATCTTTTTCATAATGCTCTTTTATTATGCGTTCAAAGTATTGCAGACAAACAAAAGCTATAAGCTTATAGTCGTTTTTGTCTTTGCCGTTGTATGGTGCGGTTTTGCATTCGGTTTTTCAAAGAATATCGAATCGCAGTTCCTTCTCATCGTGATAATGATGCTTGCCATACTTGTATTTACCATGTACAACACCGAAATAAAGAGGGTGCTTCTCGATAATATGGTAAAGGGCAAGAATGACAGGCTCAAAGTAAACGCAAGCGGCGTCGACGCGATAATCGACGAAATGATACGCGCCCTGCAGAATATGTCCAAAAACAATATAGGCGCGCTGATAGTTCTTTCCAACGATAACCTTCCCGAAAACATTATAGAGAGCGGTACGATAGTTAATTCTGAAATCACCGCCCAGATGATAGAGACGATTTTCTATCCCAAGACGCCCCTTCACGACGGCGCAATGATAGTGGAGGGCAGCAAAATTTATGCGGCGGGTTGCTTTTTGCCGCTCGCGCAGAGCGATAATCTTCCCAAGGATATGGGCAGCCGTCACCGCGCGGCTCTCGGCGTGACTTCCGTGGCGAGCGTGACTTCTCTCGTTGTGTCGGAAGAAACGGGTATAATTTCCATAGTCAAGAACGGCGTGATAAAAAAGAAGTATGCGGACGCCGCCGACCTTAAAAACGCACTCAGCGATTACTACTGGGATGACCTTGCAGCGGAGGCCAAAGAATGAAAAAATTAGGCGAATTTTTCAAAGATCTCTTTACAAAATATGTGCCTATCAAGATACTTGCAATAGTTCTTGCCGCGCTCACCGTGTTTCTCATAAATCTTAACTGAGGCGAAAACAGTGAGCTGCAAAGGACAAAACATTGATGGCGCGATAGCCGTGCCTGACATTCTTCTGCCTTACAATGCGGATATGTACTCCTGGGCGGTTATTGCCTGTGACCAGTTTACGTCGGACAAATCTTACTGGCAACAAGTGGAGAAGATAGCTGAGGGTAAGCCCAGTACCTTCCACCTGATTTTTCCCGAAATATATCTCAAAGATAATCCCCAAAGGCGTACCGCGCAGATAAACTCAAACATGAAGAGCTACCTTGAAGGCGGCATATTCAGGGAACTTGAAGGAGGGTTCATACTGGTTGAACGCACCGTATCCTGCGGCGTTCGCAAGGGCATAGTGCTGTGCATAGACCTTGAACGGTACTCGTTCAGGCAGGAGGACAGGGCGCTTATCCGTTCGACGGAAGAGACCGTTGCCGACAGACTTCCTCCGCGCATTGAAATACGCCGCGGCGCTTTGTTGGAGCTTCCGCATATCATGCTTTTATACAACGACCCGAATAGCAGCGTTCTCGGCGCGGCAAGGCGCGGAAAAATTGTATACGACTTCGACCTGAATATGGGCGGAGGGCACGTAAAGGGCACTTTTATTGACAATGCGGAAGAAGTGATAAATGCTTTTTATTCGCTTGTCAGCGGTAAAAACGATAAATTTCTGTTTGCCGTAGGCGATGGCAATCATTCGCTGGCGGCGGCAAAACTTTTGTGGGATGAGCTTAAGACTTCACTCTCTGACGAAGAAAAAGCCGTTCATCCCGCCCGCTACGCGCTGTGCGAGGCGGTAAATATATTTGATGATGCACTCTTATTTCACCCCATTCACCGCTTTGTGGAAACTTCCTCGGCAGAAAAATTCATTGACGGGTGGAATTTAAGCGGTGCGTCCTGTGTAACGGTAAAATGCGCGGATGGGGAGCGCAGGCTGCCCTTCCCCGAAGATATACCGCAGGGAATCAGACTGCTTGACGGATACATATCTTCATTCCTGAAAGAGTACGGCGGCGCAGTTGACTATGTTCACGGCGACGATCAGATAGAATGTCTGCGCAACAGCGGCGTATGTATCCGCCTTCCCGCAATAGAAAAAAGCGCTTTTTTCGACCTCATTGCAAGGGACGGCAACCTGCCCAAAAAGACATTTTCCATGGGCGAGGGCTGCGAAAAGAGATACTATATTGAGGCAAAGCGCATAAAGTAAATATTAAGGAAAGATTTATATGGCTGTAAAGGTATGCAAATTCGGCGGCACTTCAATGGCCGACGGCAACGTGATGAACCGCGTAAAATCTATAATCGAAAGCGATAAGGACAGAAAGTACGTAGTTGTTTCCGCGCCCGGCAAGCGCTATTCGGGCGATATAAAAATAACCGACATATTGTACGAATGCCATAAAGAAGTAGCAGAAAAGGGCTCCTGCGGGGCGGCTTTTCAGCTGATACGCTCGCGCTTTAACAGCATTGTAAGGGAACTCAATATCGATTTCGATATCGATTCCGTGCTCGATGAAACGGAAATGCGCATCAATACAGAAAAGGACGTTGACTTTACCGCATCTCGCGGCGAATATCTCTCCGCACGCGTAATGGCGGAAGTGCTCGGTGCAAAGTTTATCGATGCCGAGGACGTTATCTTTTTCGATGAAAACGGATTATATGATGCCGAAAAATCTGATAAGGCCATTCGCGAGGCTCTGCGCGGAGCGGATAAGGCGGTATTCCCCGGGTTCTACGGCAAGGGGTTCAACGGTAAGGTAAAAACTTTTTCGCGCGGCGGCTCTGATATTTCCGGTGCAATAGTTGCCCGCGCCGTCAATGCCACCGTCTACGAAAACTGGACGGATGTAAGCGGTTTCCTTGCCTGCGACCCCAGAATAGTAGACAGTCCCAAACGCATAAAAATGCTCTCCTACAAGGAACTGCGCGAACTTTCGTATATGGGTGCAAATGTGTTGCATTCGGAATCTATCTTCCCCGTACGCAAGGCGAACATTCCCATCCATATAAAAAATACGTTCCGTCCCGAAGACGACGGCACGCTCATTCAGCCCAGCGTGTACTATACCCCAAGCGGAAACACGGTAACGGGCATAGCGGGCAAAAAAGATTTTACCGTTATATTCATAGAAAAATCTCTGATGAACTCGCAGATAGGTTTTGTGCGTAAAGTACTGTCCGTTCTGGAGCAGTATGATATCCCCGTAGAGCATATTCCTTCGGGCATTGACACAATGTCTGTAGTCATTGAAAGCGCAGCTCTTAAAAACGGCAAGCTTGAACTTGTGCTCAAGGGCATTAAGGATGCCGTTGCTCCCGATACTCTCAGAGTACTGGAGGATATTGCCCTCATCGCAACGGTTGGCCACGGAATGTCCTCCTCGGTTGGTACTTCGGCAAGGCTTTTCAAGGCTATGGCTGCAGCAGAAATAAACGTAAAAATGATAGACCAGGGTTCTTCGGAACTCAATATAATCGTCGGCGTAAATAACTCCGACTGCGATAATTGCATAAGAGCGATATATCGGGAATTTTTCGGAAACTGAATTCAAGTTTAAAAGAGCAGTGCGGCTTTGCCGCACTGCTCTTTTAATATATCCTGAAAAAATTTCCGTTCATCAGTATGGGGCCGTGTTATGAGAATATCAGAAAAATTATAATTGCCCCGCACATATGCCGCAACTATTCCATAAATCTCTTTTTTGCAGTAATGCTTTCGACGGTGATTTTAACCACTTCGGTAATGCCGAGAGAGGCGCAGGCCTCTGCGCTGTAACCTTCAACGCGGCAATGTTCAAGCAATAGCTTAAGGCCGCGGACAAGCTCTTCGCCGCTTACGCGTTCAGCCTTACCGAAAGCTATGAAACTTCTGTAATCGGCCGTAACGCTGTGTCCCGTGTCCTTGTATGCGGCGAGTATATCGCCCTCAATGCACACGTGCGGGTTGCGCTCTATAAGGTCAATTTTTTTGCCCTCTTTCGCGCAGTGTATGTAAAACTTCAAAGTGCCGCCAGTTTCCTCCCAGCCGAAGGAAAGCGGAACAACGTAGGGGTAGGGTTCATTGTGCAGTCCAAGTCTTATGGTCTGGCATTCGTCAATAGGTTTGAGTATTTCTGCGTGGTCTTTTATCTCGCGTTTGCATTTCCTCATATTTCATTCTCCTTTTTTTGTATTATATCTTTCGGTATTATATCTGCCAACTTTTATGCCGCGTACTACAAATCAATCACGCGGTGTAAGGCGTTTTACATATAATAGACTATGACGCTGAGCGTATGTATGATAGTTAAAAATGAGGAGGAGGTGCTTGCCCGCTGTCTTGACGGGGTAAAAGCCTTCGCCGATGAAATTATAATAGCAGATACGGGTTCTGAAGATTCTACCGTTGCCATCGCTGAAAAATATACCGATAAAATATTCAGCTTTGACTGGTGTGACGATTTTTCTGCGGCACGCAACTTTTCTTTTTCCAAGGCAACCTGCGACCTTGTAATGTGGTTGGATGCCGACGATGTGGTAGAGGATAAGGACGCCGCTGAAATCTGCAGACTCAAAGAGCAGATGAAGGATTACGATATGGCGTTCCTTGAATATGTCATTCCGGGAACGGACGGCAGACCGCTTATGTGTTACTGTCGTGAACGCATATTCCGCCGCACGCAAAATTATGTATGGGAGGGAGCCGTACACGAGGCAATTTCGCCGCGCGGAAGAATACTCTATTCATCTGCAAAAATAGTGCACAAGAAAGTAAGACCTTCGCAGCCTATGCGCAATCTGCGCATATATCAGAAAATTATTTCGCAGGGCGGAAAACTCTGTGCGCGCGACAGATTCTACTACGGCCGCGAATTGTTTTACAACGGAATGTACTGCGAAAGCTGTGCCGTTCTGGAAGATTTTCTTGCAGGCAACGGGTGGATTGAAAACAAGGCTGAAGCCTGCATTATGCTTTATTCGGCTTATCTGGCCGAGGGAAAGGTTCAGAAAGCGACTTCCAGTCTTCTAAAAAGCTTTGAATACGGCCTTCCCAAAAGCCGCGTCTGCTGCCTTTTAGGTGAAAGATTTTTCTCGAAAGGCTACTTTGAAACGTCAATATTCTGGTATAAAACAGCGGCGGCTCTCCCGCAGAATATCTGCAGCGGAGCTTTTATCGATTGCGATAGCTCGGCTTTTATTCCCTATATGCAACTGTGCGTAATTTACGACAGAATGGGTGATTATAAAAAGGCGTGCTATTATAATAATCTTGCGGGCAGCATCCGACCCGACAATCCAGGCTATCTGTACAACAAGCGTTACTTTAAAGAAAAACATCAGCTCGGATGAGGTATGAATGAACGATAAATTTTTATGCTGCTGTCAGATGTTTGATTGTTGCGATGACGGCAAGGGTCACACCATAATTTCCTTTACGGGAATAACCGGTCCCACAGGTCCTACAGGGCCTACCGGTCCGAAGGGCGTAACTGGTGCGACAGGTGCAACCGGCTCCACCGGCGTCAGCGGAGCGACGGGGGCAACCGGAGCAACGGGAACAACGGGTGTAACTGGTGCTACTGGTCCGACAGGTGTAACGGGTGCCGCTGGAGCTACCGGAGTAACTGGCCCTGCTGGCGTAACTGGTGCTACTGGTCCGACAGGTGTAACGGGTGCCGCTGGTGCCACCGGCCCTACCGGAGCAACGGGGGTAACCGGAGCGACTGGAGCAACGGGTGCAACTGGTCCCACGGGGCCTACCGGTGCTACCGGGCCTGCAGGGTCAGACGGCGCAGATGGCGTGACTGGTGCGACTGGTACGGCGGATACGCTTGCCGTTGGCACAACTACTACTGCTGAACCTGAGGAGCTGGCTGCAGTTACAGACAGCGGTTCTGAAAATAGCCATATATTTGATTTTGTTATTCCGCGCGGAGCAACTGGTGCAACCGGACCGAAAGGAGAGGATGCAGACTGTTCCGTCTGCGGCGAGAATATTTTTTCCGCAGAGGGCAATTATGAGACGGGCGAGCCGTATGTTCAGTTTGCGGCAACGCAGTTATTCCCTGAAATGCCCGAGGATATCTCCGCCGATGGAGCGGAAATCAAACTTGCCGAAAAGGGAGTTTATTTAATAAACTTTAAGACAGATTATGCTCTGGGCTGCTATGGCGGTGCTACGGCTGTTCTTGAACTCAACGGCACGGAACTTCCCGCTTCTGAAATGACAATGAAAACCAAGGACGGCAATTCCGTCGGGTTATATCTTGTAAGAGCCAATGCTGGGAGCACGCTCAAAATCAAACTGAATGATTACGAAAAGCTGAACTCTGCGACCTTCTACGTTGTTATAACGCGCTATAAAATAAAAGCTGACGAATAGTCAGACTGAATCTGGTCAAAAGTCAGGAGGGGCGGGCGATTTAATCGCCCGCCCCTTTAAATAGGCGTTTTGCCGAAAATAAAAGATGGGGAGGGGTTAAACTTATTGCTCGCCTCACCTCAAGTCCCGCATGCCTCACAGAGAAATAAAAAAGGAAGTAACCGATGTTACTTCCTTTTTATGGTTGAGGTGACGGGACTTGAACCCACGACCTTCTGGTCCCTAACCAGACGCGC
>ERZ1090880.1410-NODE-1412-length-11861-cov-7.900898_pt1 | contig 11861 bp, 14 predicted proteins | sample MGYA00478471_ERZ1090880 | MGnify/ENA primary metagenome ERZ1090880 (study PRJEB33644, sample SAMEA5815734) | chicken gut metagenome | biome: Chicken; feature: Gastrointestinal Tract; material: Caecum | place: Ireland | collected 2019-01-01 | study: A study of... | reverse complement strand
GCTAAAATCTAATGGAATCCCTGACCGCCATCTCAAAGCCTGGCCGCTGAGGTGGCGGCCTTTTTTATACGCCCGGAGGTTTGACGGTTACCCTCTTTAGTGAGCAAACTCAGTTAGGCATACAGCATATTCAGGAATTCAGTAAAGGTATTGCAGATCACCGTGGTCTTATCCATTTCGTGGTCATAGAAAACGACCTTACCATTCTCAATACAGAAGAAATTACCCGCGGGGTCAAGAGCAAAGGGGAACATCTTCAACCCTTTACCATCGTCTGTTTCAAAAAGACTGATATAGTCATAGATACTGTCTACATCACCCTCGTTGAAAGAAAGCAGACCACCAAAGACCATTTCTTTGTTCTCACCTAAATCAAAGGTAGACAAAGAGGGAACTCCTGCATTGTTCTTCACAATACACTCTTTCAAATCTTCAGGGAGCATATAACAGTATTTCAGTTCCAAGACATCCACCTCAGAACTATCTTTCAGAGGGGACACATATTTCCATGTAATAGCCATTTACTACACCTCCTTTATCGAATTCCACCGCACCATATAGAGTTGCCACCTGTATGACCACTCATAACATGGGTTTTAGTCTCAACCAACTGCATTTTACCAGGAATCTCGCTGTGATGCCAAGTATAACCTTTGATGTAAGGCTCACCCCTCATAATCTGTTCCAACTGTTGCTCACTAAACTGAGATTTCATTTCAGGATGAGCTTCAAGATAATCCCTCAGTTGTTCAGTACACTCTTTGAAGATTTCTTTATCACCGGCTTCCCACAGTTCAGCAGGTATATCACAATCAAAAACAGAGGGGAATTCAGGAACAACGACTGTGATTTCAACACCATCAACAGTGATTGTTTTCTCTACATATTTAACCCCTGTGACTTCATGATTCTTACCGGCCAATTCTTCATTTCGGCACTTCAGATAATAATTGCCTTCAGCATCAACACGAATGTTCTCAATAGCTGTATCGGAAAGCCTTGTGTTTTCTCTGAGAAACTTTTTCTCGGCCTCAGTAAGTTCTCTAAGTTCATTATCTTCCTTTACCTTAGCCTGAGTCTTTTCAAGATTGCTCTGTTTCACAGCTTCTATTGATTGACTTTTAATCAAATCAATATCCGGTTGGAGAACCTTTGTCCCTTCTTTAAGTTGTACCTCATTAACCTTTGTACCCTCGGCATCCTTTGGGACTTCCAGCACTTTTTCAGAACCATCAACAACATCTGGAAGATCTATTGATCGACCCTTCTCCAATTCCTTCTTACTATAAGGAGAGGTCTCCATTTGCTTATCAATAACTCTACCTAATTCTGTAGACATTACGAAACCCCCTTTCTTACAGCATCTTCAATCTCATCAAAGAGGGCATCCTCATCCAACATAAAATACTGCTGAATGCTCTTTCTGATATTGACCGTCTTATCGTAATTCAGCTTAATAAGTTCGGAAATAACGAGCTTACACCTATTCCTGGGGTCCTGCATATAACCCTTCTTAATGCCCTCACGGATAGCAGGAATGGCTTCTGCTTTCTCCTTAATAAGCAAATCAACCAATTTCTTATAGAGGTCATTACTCATAAGGTCATTGAACCCATAGACACCATTAACGATTAGCTGCATCACACCATCGGCCAAAACGATACCAAACAAGTCTTCCTTATTATTACAGAAAACCAAAGTGATATCCTTTTTGGTCAGTTCGTTCTTCAAAACCTGCTTACACTTGTCAATCGTATCTATTACCAGAGTAGGGGATTGAGCCAACAGAGAGTTGAGCATCTTAAGACTAAGATTACCAATTACATTAGAGGTACTTTCCTTGATAAGGCTAAGATTGATTTCCTCAAACATCTTGCCCTCTCGCTTAGTCATGATGTTTTCATCAGTCACAAAATTATCATTGATGGGGTCAACTTTGACAAATACAGGCAGACTCATTCCTTCCTTGTGACAAAGAGCATAACCCGTTTCCAAACTTCCAAGGTTAACAGAGTCTTCTTCATTCATGCCGATAGTATTAGCAACTAAGGCTTGGTCATCAGCAGACACTACTCGCTGAATGATTTTATTGGAAGAGTTCTTAATGACATCCGGTGCCAGTTTGCTTGGAATTTGTTCTGCTATAATCACACCTTGCCCATAAGACCGCATCTCTGCAATCATATTGGTAAAGTGCTCAACCGCCTTGCCTTTGGGATTGCCCATGTTTTCAGAAGACTTCTCAGTATCTACATTCTTCAAAAGTCTATGAGCTTCTTCAATAACAAGGAGATGTTGCAACCCAATCTTCTCAGTAGGATGCTCATCCTTAAAGACCTGCCGATACTCATTGATAAACACCACTAACAAACCCACACAGAAAGCCTTGTCAGAGTCGTCAGCAAGACCCTCCAGCTCAAACACTGTGTTTTCTTGCATGAGTTTTTCCATAGCAATAGGTTCATAAGTATTCAGCATAAAACCCTTGCTACCTACACAGAGACTATCCAAACGAGCAAGCATAGCAGTTTTGATGTTACCGCCAACTTCACCATCATACTGCAACTCTACATCTATATATCGCTTGACCTCATCCTTCAAATCCTGCATCGTGGGGAACAAGTATTTATGAGCATCCAAAGCATACTGCTTTTTAAGATAGTCAGAGTCAAAGGCATTAACGGAATCTTGGGAGTTTATCAGATAGGGATGATAACCCAAGGTCAAGTTCCAACCCTTATTGCTATAAATATTGTGAAGACACTTCTCTAATATATAAGGCATTGGACCATAGAAAGAGAACGAAGCATTGAAAAGGTCTTTGAGGAAATCAATGTGGGTTTGCAAATTGATACCACATTGAATATAGAACGGATTGAACTGCAAGCAATTTAACTCCGGCTTACCCAAAGTATAAACAGAAATCGGTCTACCCCCAATATCAATATTCCGGTATTCTTTCTTAGCTGACTCAATTACCATAAAGGGTTTATTGCATTTTCTCAGAATCCCCTTTACAGTTGTAGTCTTACCACTTCCCGTAATTCCGCAAATAAATGTGTGCTTATTAAGGTCCTTTTCGCTTAAAAAGAATTCCATGTTTTTCAAGGACCTATGACCATCACTCACACAACCAATGACAACACCCTCAGAAGCAGAAGAGCCAATCATAGGATAGACCTTGCCCTGTTTCAACTCAAAATTAGGAACAGCCTCATAAGGAGGAGTACAAATCATTCCCAATTCAGAGGAAGTGATGGGAGCCAGCAAGGGATTTTCCTTATCCGAGGGATTTTCCTTATCCAAACGAGGAATCAAAATTTGCTCTTTTCCTTCCAGAGCATAGGAGAACTTTTTCAGCGGAAGAATATCGTTTGCAGGTTTTGACAACTCACCACACAAGCAAGCCTGAATAATATTTGCAGTGATAGCCTTGCTTGCAGAGTAAGCAATCGCCATCCCCCACATACCCATATTTTGCCCTTGTCTCAGTCGTTCAATGGCTTTATCACAATACTCCATCAATTCCAGAGCAAAGCCATTTTGAACATCGTGAGAGGTGGTGTCACTCGTACCAATCGTCTTAGCCACAGCATCAGAAACACTCTTAGACCAAGAAGCACCAACATTGATACCACCCATAAAGGCAGTACCCATACCGCCTAACATACCACCCAAGTTAAACGAGGAGGACTTGGTTTTGGTCTTTGTATCGGTATTGGATTCACTCTTCTGTCGGGCAATATTCTTCTTGCTGACCGCAAAACACTTGTCCCTAATGCTAACAATCTCACTATACTGCTGCTGAACTTGCTCAAGAGAATAAGGCTTTGCAATGCAAAGAACAGTATAGTCTTGACCATTCAAACTCCGCATCAGAGTAGAAATATCAAACTGCTGCTTATCGTCCTCAATCTTAACAACAGGAACAGCAGAAACAATACCACCCACCTGAGCAGAGTCAGTACGAGAAGTAAAATTAGGAACAAATGGGGTTAACTCAATACCCGTCAAAAGTCCCTGAATAAAGGACTCAACTACTTCCTGAGCATCTTTACTCTCTACACCCAAAACAAGGTTAGTCTGTCCCTTATAGCTTACAATACCATAAGCAATAGGCACACCAAGAGAATGGATGGCCGTGAACAGCTTATCCATCTTTTCATTCAAATAAGCTGCCAAATCATCCACTTGCTCAGTAGTACAGCTATTGAGTCTAAAGAACCTCATACCCTCGATAAATTGAGCAGAATCTTTATCTAAGCACTCTCTAATCGACTTTTCGCTTACTGCCAAATAAGGCGAGGCACTCTGCACTAATAATCCTGCTTGCTCACCCAATACAGCAGTATCATTTTCAAATTCCTCTTTTAATTGGAGTGCTTTTTTTTCATCTACATTTACACCCATAATCGTTCACCTTACAGAGTAGCCTTCAGTTCATCAACCTTCTGATTATAGAACTTAATAACCTCATCAACCCAATTAATCAACTCGGATTCGAGTTCCGTCATAAAGGTTGTAACAGCCTTGGAAAATGCTACTCGGTTTTTCTCCGGCACAATCTTAGCATAGGTCACACCACCACCGGCAATACCGGCAAGAATAGCACCCGCAATAATAACGACCATAGGGATATCCACTACACCCGACAGCACCCCCAAAAGGATACCACCAACAGCAGCGGAGCCAACAGCAACACCCGCAGTAGCATAAACACGATTGATTTCATTGAAATCTAAACCCGTTCTATAAGCATCCAAACTCTGAACATCAAACTGATAAGCATCGCTGATTTTCTGTCTCATATTCAGTTCATAGAACTTGTTAGCATTGGCAGGGTCTTTGAAAACTTCCTCGCTAAGGGTTTTCCTGGACAGTTCACCATAAAGGTCAACCATATAACCCTCGGAAGAGGCTGCAATCTTGCTGGAAACATAGTCCATAATACTCTGAGTTGCAATGGCAGAAGAAGGGGAATTGCTTACAATATCGGCAACTTCCTTATTCATCTCAACAAACAGTTTCTTGATATAACCTTTTACTTTTTCAGACATGATTATCAATACCTCCCTTAAGTCCATTGATTTGCTCTCTCATAGGCTGAAGCTGTGCCAGTAGACCCTCCAACCCCTTAATTGTGTTTTGAATTTCATCTGCGGTCTGCTTTGCCTGCACAATAGCATTCCACTCGTCCCGCTTAATTTGAGCATTACGGGTTAATTCACTACTATAAGCAGTGGTTGTGTTTTTGACAAAGGTTCTGAGGTCTTTCACAGCCTGATTCTTGATGCCATCAATTCTACCTTTGATGCTATCTCGAACCAAACCATAATACTTCTTCTGAGAGAAACGACTTCCTGTTTCAATTCTCTTGAAAGTAGTACCTGTGGTATAGGAATAGGATTCTCTTGCCTTGCTGCTATTTCTCATTTCGTCCTTAATCTTCTCAAAGGACTCTTTGGTAAGGTCGGGCTTTAAAGTAGAATATTTAATGGCACTCTTATCGCTGAGTGCAATCAAAGCCTTATCACACTCAGCTACTATGTTTTTTTGGAGTTTAGCCTCAAATTTAGTAAATATATCAATTTTGCGAAAGGAAATCTTCTCCAGCTCATCCAAACTGGCAGAACCCTCAGGGTCAATCTTTTCAATTTCAGCCTTATACTCTGCAATTACCTTATCGGCTTTTTGATCGATAAGGCCGTTTGTCTCTGAATACTTTAATGCAACCTCATCCACAGTTTGATTTATCTTGTGGGTCATTTCCTCAAGCTCTCGCTTGATATGGTTCATTTTGTTTGCAAGTTCAATGGGGTCCTCAGCCTTTTCCTTATAGAACTCTATTGTCTCCTCCAAACCATCCATGACCTTTTCCATAACAGACAACATCCGACCCAAGAATTCACTCAGCATAATATACTGAGCTTTATGAGCAAAGAGGTTCAGAGCTTCATCCATAACTGCAAAGTTGGAGAGTTCCTTCAAAATCCTCAAGAATTCATCTCTATCACCCATTGCATCAAACCAAGCTGCCTTAATAAAGGCATCCAACTTCTTGGCCTTGCCCATCTCCATGATGTAAGCCTGCAACTCCTCAGCAGTAAGAGTATGAGCAATGTTATAGAACAGCTCAACCTTGCTATCAATGAGAATAATCTGCTTAGGATTGATGGTAGGACACTGACGAATAGCTTCTTCCTGCAAGCGAGTAATATCTTCCTCAGTTAGGTCAGCTCTACGAGTCAAAATCCAAAACATTGCATTTTTGTTTCTATCTGCACTCTTGGACTTGAGGAACTTTCTGAAGGAAGTAGCCTCCAAAGCCTGGCCCGTAAGAGGTTTGAGGAACATAACCGCATTGGCTTCCTCAATATATTTGTTTGTAATATCACCAACACGACCATCAGCATTAACACCCGGAGTGTCTACGATTTCAATGCCCTTCAAATCGGCATCTGCAAAGGGATATTCAATCTCAATCTTCTTAACAATATCCTTCCAAACGGGCTGCTTTTCCTTAATGTACCTACGAACCTTGGTCTCATATTCATCCTCAGGGAGACCATAAATGTTTTCAGCCTTAATGCCTTTGAGCAGGTCTACAATTTCCGACTCCAATACCCGCTTATCCTTCTTATGCATCAGGATTTCAATGTTGATAGTAGAAACAGGAATATCACGATAGTTATCGTCAAGGGCTGCATTGGCAGTAAGAAAATCCTTAATCTGCTGCTCATCCTCAAAAATCAGAACTCTATCATCGGCATAGGTAGCCCGCAGAATGAACTTCTCACCATATCGAATTTCCACGATAGAAGAGGTACACTGCTTGACATCCATAGGGAGGATTTCCTCACCCAAATAGGCATTGATAAAGGTGGACTTACCGCTCTTTGCCTCACCAACAATCATCAGCAAGAACTTGTCCTGCCGAATATTCTCGGCCTGCTTTGCAAGAGAAGAAAGGGAAGCATCATAAGAAGTTTCTTTCCCATCCTTCACCGTTTCAATAATTGGCAGGAAGGAAGAATATGCTTTTAACACATCCTCTTTTGCCTTTTTGTAGTTAGTAATCATAGTTTCTGACCCTCTCTTTTTAGAATATCTACGGCCTCTTTCAGCCACTCTGTCTTCAATTCCTCAGGACCTATTACTTCGACTTTACTACCTTGGCTTAACAACCACATCAAAATCCCCTTGCCAAAGGTTTCTGCTTTTACGGTATAAACCCCTTCCTTTTCTTCTACTACTTTTGCCATAGGCAGCTTGTCCAACACGGCTTCAACAGAAGGACCATAATATTTGAACTCTACCTGCTGAAGCTCTCCACCATACATGAACTGAACCCGATTCTTATACTCACCCTCTTTGAACCTATCCTTATAAGGAATTACGAACTTTTCATTTGTATCCTTAATGCTCTGAATTCGGTCAACACGGTAAATAGTAGGAAAGGGGTCATCCTCTTTATCAAAGTCCTTTCTTTTATCTGGTTCAATAATAACCCCCATCAAATAAAAGTAGTACTCTGAAAAGAGAATCCCTACTGGCTCTATCCTTCGAGCCACAGTTTCTTTTCCTTTTAATCTGGAATAGTGGATTTCAAGGATATGCGTTTGATGCGAATTTAAACGTATTTCTTCCCGGAGCCTTTAATTTTCCCTTTTTCCGGAGCAAAGACAAAAGCCAAACAAAAGATTCATGTTTTTGGGAAAATTTTACCACAAATACCCCTATAAGTCAACAAAAATACCCCTAATAGATATTTCTCACACCCCCGTCCCGTTGGATATGATAACCTCAAGAGGTTAGGGCAACGGATTCGGGAGGAGCGGCAGCGGCTGCATCTCACCCAGGCCCAGCTGGCCGAGGACGTTGATATCTCAGATACCTACATGGGCGCCATCGAGCGCGGGGAGAGGAGTCTGACCCTGGACACCCTGGTGCGGCTGGTGAACCGCCTGGGCGTCACGGTGGACTATCTTTTGGCTGATTCCGTTACCGGAGGCGATGAAACCATTCTGGATGAGTTCAAACAGATTGTGGACAACCAGCCGTTGGAGCGCAAGCTCATGGCCCTCCAGGTGCTACGGACGATCTTTGCCTACTTCGAGAAAGAGGGGACATAAGCCCTTATGCCCCCGGCACTTTCCCGTTCCGCAGCCCGCGCACCATCTCCACATCCCTGAGCAGCCGCTCCACAGCCAGCTCAGCCAGTTTTTCTACAGGCATCGTGTATTCCGCTGCCAGGGTATGGAGTTTGTCGTAGAGCAGGCCGTTGGTCAGGTAGACGGCGTAAGCCTGCCCGTTCCTTTCGTTCTTCAAATAGAATCCTCCCTTTCGTATGCCGCTCCGGTTGGTGCGGCTTTTTTGCTATTCAGACATAGATTTCTTCCATGGTATCCAGGCAGAGGCAGCCCAGCCGTCCGCCTGGGTACACACAGCCACAGTCAATATCAATGAAGCTTTCCGTCCGGTAAATCCTTCCTTGGGTGCTTCCGTGACCTACGGCCCTATACAGAAGCTGTGTAGGCGTGTGTCCCAGCACTACGCACCGGTCGGGGAAGTAGACGGTATTCGATTCCGGGCGGCACCAGACGATTTCATCCCGGCTGTAATTCTCCAGGGGACGGGAAGGGGAGAAGTGCCCCAGCCCGCCGTGTACCAGCAGAAAGTCCCGTCCTCCCGCTTTCACCTCCCGGTACAGGGGCAGGGAACCCATGTAAGCCCAGACTTCCTGTCTCTGCCCCTTGTCCAGCCGGAGGAAGTCCCGCAAAGAGGATTCGCCACCATTGGAGAACCAGAGGGACACATTTGCCCTGTCGCTCCGGCTCATGGATGCGCGGCTGTTTTCCAAGCTGCCCAATAGGCCGGGCAGGGCGTCCAAGGCCATGGCCTCATGGTTTCCCAGCAGTCCTACCACCTGGGGCCGGGACGCCATATCACTGAGAATCTGAAAGCCCTCCGGCCCACGGTCCAGGGCATCCCCCAGCACATAGAGGGTGTCCTGTTCCTCTAAGTCCAATTTGTCTAGGAGCTGCCGGTACCGGTCATAGCAGCCGTGCAGGTCGGACACAGCGTAGATCAAGCCTCATCTTCTCCTTTCCGGCTCTGCGCCAGCACTTCCTCCGCAATGCGGTTGATATCCGGGATTTCCCCGTGGTTCTTCTCCGCCACATCCTGCATCTCCAAGAGGGTGGTGCTCAGCTCCTCCGTCGCCTGCTTCAGGTTTTCCAGCGCCTGGCGCAGGTTCGCAGCGGCCTCCTGAACAGCAGTGTCGTCAACACCAGCAGGAATCTGCCGTTCCTCCTGGGAAGCGGTTGACACAGGGTTCCAGGTGGGGTACACTGTATTCATAGCAACGTAGTTGTGCCTCTGGGAGGTAGCGGCGGTCTCAGCCTCGTTTTTCCTGGGCAGTCCTATGGGGGTTTGTGCGTCCTTCCAGGCGGTAAAGAGGTGTTTCCATCTCATCTCACATCGCTCCTTTCTGATGCCGATTATACCGAACTTTTCTTGGCTTTTCGTCTGCCGACAGCAGACTTTTGACATTTTTTCATCAACAACTGTTCCGATGCAGGAAGTGAGGAGGCTGTGATGAACTTTCCATTTCACAACGACATGATTTCTCCAAGCTCTGCCGAAACAAAGGATCGTTTGAAAAACGCCAGCTCTTTTGGAGATTTCCTCAAGCGGAACCTAGAGAACATGCTGGAGCCCGACCTCTCCAAATACCTGATGGAGCTCCTGGCGCAAAAGGGCCTGAAACGTGCCCAGGTGGTGGAGGACTCCGGGGTGGACAAGGCTTTTGTGTATCAGATTTTTAATGGCAGCAAGCGTCCCTCCCGTGATAAGCTGATTGCTATCACGTTTGGAATGCACCTCAACGAGGAGGAAACCCAACGGGTCCTGAAAATTGCCGGTCACAGCGAGCTGTACCCTAGGGTACCCCGGGACGCCCTGATTCTGTTTTCCATCCAGAGAGGCGTGGACATCTGGCAAACCGATGACGCCCTGGACAAGAACGGTTTCCCGACGCTGCTTTCGGCGGAGTAAGGACTCCGTTCCCCACCAAGTAAAAAAGCCATCACTTCCTTGGCGGATAGGGAATGATGACTTTCTCCCGATGGTTGATAGCAGGGGCAGCAGCCTCTCTGTAAGTGTATTGCGGTGACTTCCCCATTGCGGCGGGAAGAATCGGTGCGGCAAAATTTGACTACTATTTGACTACTAAAGTTCTCGAAAATGGCTCTGAGACACGAAAGGAACCTCCACAAAATGTACCCAGAATCGCACAATTCCGCCATTTTTCGCTCTAGGCCCAGCGCCAATTCACACCGGTTCTCTCCTTGGTAAGGACGAGGTCACCAGTTCAAATCTGGTTAGCAGCTCCAAGAAAAGTCCTGAAATCTCACGATTTCAGGGCTTTTTCTTTTGTTTTCTTCACCTTGCCCAAAGCCGTCTTTCCTAGAAAAAGCCATTTGACTAAACGCAGCCACAGTCAATGTCAATGAAACTTTCTGTTCGGAAGATCTTCCCACCGGACGCTGGATGCCCCATGGTTTCATAGAGAAAGTGGGTAGGTGTGTGCCCCAGCACCATGCACCGGTCGGGGAAATAGACAGTGTTCGTTTTCAGACGGCAATCTCCCGTGGAAGTTAAATCTCTGTAAAACCATTGACAAGTGAGTATCGCAGTGCTATATTGTAGGCAGATGCATTGCAGTGCGATAATTAAGACGCTTTCAAGGAATAGGAGGCGAAAGACAATGGATGCACACATCCGGAAGGTGTACGTCCCCATGACGGAGACAGGGTTTTACATCCTGCTGTGCCTGCGGGAGGAGTGCCACGGCTATGGCATTGTCCAGCGGGTGGAGGCGTTGACAGATGGTGAAATCCGGCTCAGCCCGGGGACCATGTATGGAAGCCTCTCCAAAATGGAGAAGGATGGGCTGATCTGTTTTGTGCGGGAGGAGGAAAAGCGAAAGATCTACCGCATTACAGAGCTGGGCAGCCAGGTTTTGGCATTGGAAATGAAGCGAATCGAACGGTTATACCGGAATATGATGGAGGTGCGGGGCCATGAAGGATCGTAAGAGGGAGTACCGGGTTTTCACCATTGCCGACTGGGAACGGGAGCAGGACTATCTTCGGAAGCGCCACGGGGAGGGCTGGAAGTTTACGGGGCTGACATACCCGGGCGTCTACCACTTTGTCCGGTGCCAGCCGGAGGACGTGGTGTACCAGTTGGATTACAACGAGGAGGGGATCAAGCACAAGGACGAGTATGTGCGGATGTTCCAGGACTGCGGCTGGGAGTACATCCAGGATTATGCGGGGTACAGCTATTTCCGCAAGCCTGTGTCCCAGATGCAGGGGAAAATGGAGGAAATCTTCTGCGATGACGAGTCGCGGCTGGAAATGATGCGCCGGATGTTCCTGGGCCGGTACACGCCGTTATTCATCATCCTTGTCCTGCTGATCCTGCCAAACCTGTTCCTCCAGCTGCACAGCAAGGAGCCGGACGCCCCGGTGCTTGTGGTGCTGTTCCTCATCTTGCTGGCGGCTTACGGCTGGGTGTTTGCCTCCTTTGTCCGCCAGTACTGGAAGCTCAAGCGCCGGTCCGGGAAATAAGCATTGGGCCCTCCCGGAGAAAAGCCGAAACAACCGCCCCTGGTTTTCCAGAGGCGGTTGTCATCCTTTCGTGCGGTTACTTGGGGGTGCCGCAGGGGGGGAGAGGCGCCTCTTCCAAACACGCCAACCCCAGGAAAAACCTGGGGTTGACGGCATTTACTTAATTTGCCCGCTTCGGCGAAGGCCTGCGCATTCTCACCGACCAGCTGGATTCCAAGAACTTCT
>ERZ1090880.1404-NODE-1406-length-11882-cov-11.149235_pt1 | contig 11882 bp, 7 predicted proteins | sample MGYA00478471_ERZ1090880 | MGnify/ENA primary metagenome ERZ1090880 (study PRJEB33644, sample SAMEA5815734) | chicken gut metagenome | biome: Chicken; feature: Gastrointestinal Tract; material: Caecum | place: Ireland | collected 2019-01-01 | study: A study of... | reverse complement strand
CAACCCCCACCCCCCACGCGATCGCCGCCCCCTCATCAAAAATAAAATACTATAACATAAAAAAACTGCGGGGGGCGGTGGTTGCACCACCACCCCCCCCCCCCCCGCCACAGTTTCCACACACTCCACACATACTTCCCCACTATCCTAATTGGCATCCTCTTCCTCATTCCCTTATTTATCAATCACTTATCATACAATATCTAATTTTGGCACGCGCTTTGATCTTTAATTAGACGTTAGCGAAAAGCAATAACCGATTCCTTAACACAAAGGTAGAGAATTGAAAACATATGTCTAATAATCATTAAAGCAAACGATTATGAAAAAATTAGTATTAGTAGTAGCAATGTTTATGTTTGTTTGTGGTGGTTCATTCCTTGTAAAGGCTCAGAGTTCTGCAGAAGCTGTGACAGCCCCGACAGAAATCAATGCAACAGTTGTCAATGATACAGTAGTAAAAGATACTGTAACTAAAGAAGACGCGCCTGCAAAGGCATCACTGGTTGCACTCGCCGCCAATGTCAATGATACAGTTGTCACAGACACTACATCAAAAGACAAACCGGCTGAGCCTGTCAAGGAATAACCTTGCCAACAACATGCAGGACATAGTCTGCCGAAGAATAGTAAGCACACTACAAAAAAAGCCATCCCTACTTTCGTCTATTCCGGGGATGGCTTTTTTATTATCCTATCTTCTTACAATCATTCTGTAGGAGCACTTGTTTCCAATATCGGATCTGTTTTCCAACTTGAAACAATATTTGCCGCCTCTGCTTCGAAGCTCTTTCCTGCCAAGGACACAAATGTCTTGGTATTACCATTTCCATTATTGAATAACCAATTAGCTACCATTCCATCCTTATCCTCACTCAACAACTTGCCGCTCTGCTCGGAGATCTGTTGATCCGACAAGGCTTTTGTCCAAATACGGGCATAACTGATAGCTCCGTTCAACCGGCGTTTACCATCAGACTGGCCGATGTAGAAATCAGAAGTAAGATTGATCTCTTTCAAATCATCCGGCGTACCGTTTGATAATTGAAGCGTTTCTCTGACACCATTTACATACAACGCAATCCGCTCGCTTCCGCTCTTACTATTATCCAATACCACAGCCACATCATACCACTTATTGGTTTCTATCTTAGTAGAGCCCTCATAGCGAATACTACCTTTATCATCTGCAGCAAGCTGAAGGAAACGTTCCTCATCATTGCTTCCTCCCTTATGCACATCGACACGCAGCAAGAATTTCTTCTCTATACCCATCACCGTATTAATCCGGGCATTTCCATTGTCATTGCCATTCAACGACTCAATGTTGAAACGAGCCTCAAATGTGAGCGTACTCAAATTCTTTAGCGATTCATCTGCCGTACCATTATATTCAAACGGTACTTTAAAGTAATTACCGCTACCCAGGTTTGCCACTTTATCTGCCTGTACCACCGTTACGGTCAGACTTAATTCCTGTTCCGCTTCGTCTCTGACAAACACGGTAGTGATACCCGCTTTCTTACCTATTAAATTGAAACGAGTGTCATCCACCTGCTGAATAGCTACAATCTCTTCATTCTCTGCTGTCAGACTATAACCTCCGTTTCCTTTTTCTACCGTAATCATGATCTTATTGTTGACTCCCACTCTCGGTGTCAGATTGGAGACATCGATAGAAATCGGATTTACCGTCACCTGAACCACTGCCTGTTTTCCTTTATGGTCTGTAAAAGTCACTGTTGTATGTCCGTTCTTCAAACCTGTCAAAGTATAGAAAGGACGGAACTGATCTGTATTAACCATGCTGACAACCGTTTCATCCTCCACCTCATAAGACAATTCATCATTGCTGGAAAAGTTTCCCATGCTGACAATCAGTTGCTTTTCACCGGCAACTTCCAAGATCACCTCCGGTTCATTCACTTCCAATTCAAATACACCTACATTCACAGAAATATTGGCAACTACTCCTTCTCCATCCATTACTTCGACGGTAGTGGCCCCATTCTGTGAGCCACTTTTTACAGTTATCAATTCGCCGGAAACGGTAGCCGTTGCAATGGCAGTGTTGAAACTTCTCACGGTATAGTTTCCGTTTCCAACCACTACATTCACTTTGGCTTCCTCATTCTGCCCGATACGTATTACCGGTTTGTTCACAATCAACTCTATCAAGTCTTTAGCCACATCGTCGTCGTCATCGTCATCACAACCTGTAACGGCAAACGATAATACCGACAAAAGCAACAGACACATATATGTATAGATTCGTTTCATCTGATTTTCTTTTTAAAGTTATACATTCCTACCGGTTTACCATCCGGGATTTTGTTCAATGGTCGGTGTCTTCTGCAACTCACTCTGGCGAATCGGGAACAGATAATGCTGAATAGAGAACGTACGTTCTTCCACGCAGAAACGCTCCATTCTATATTTCACACCGTCAACCGTAATGGCCCCATTCTCATCCTGTACCGGACGCATTCCGTTAATCATTCGCTGGCAACGGGGCAATGCACCGTTATTGGCAGCCCAGTATTTCTGTGTACGTTTTGAATTGTCACTCCCGCTCGATTTCCAAAGGCTTTCCTTTGCTAGCTCTTCCTTACTGGTGGGTTCCAGATACAAGCGGCAAGTCCACGGACGTTTTCCTTCATAAAAAAGTTCCACGCGACGTTCGCGCTGAATGTATTCACGCATCAACTGTTGATTAGTCTTTACTTCCGGCGGCATCGGTTTCATAAAAGAACGTTCACGAACCGTATTCACCAATTTATAAGCTTCATCGATATCCTCGCCCAATTCATTACAAGCCTCTGCATAAATATAAATAAACTCCGGAAGACGCCAGATGGCGGGCGCATTGATACTGAAGTTACCGGATTTGTTCCATGACTCCTGTTGGAATTTACGTAAATAATAACCGGTAGTAGTTGCATTGGTAGCACCAATCTTATCGGAACCACTCGCCGTATTGATCGTTTTCGACTCGTTCTTATTATTACGGTAAGGAGCTCCGTGATAAATTACATCACGATAGAAACGCGGGTCACGAGTACCTTTCACATACGGATTAGTATCATCATAGCCACCTTTGCGGGCTTCTGCCGAATATACCGGATAGCCATAATCACCTACGATATATTCGTATTCATCCACTTGTTCCTGCACCGGTTGCTGGCGCGAACTTCCCTCACGGCTGGGCGGATAAATATCACCCTGCCATGCCTGATCCTTGCTCTTCGTCATAAAGAACACATACTCATTGGCAAAGGCATCCATATCATAAAACATATCCCACAAACGAGCATATACACGGCTGTCATTCAGATTACCGTCAGCCGGATCCTTGAAATCATTTGCATCATGTTTCGTATAGAGAGAATAACGCTTGGTTCCGCCGACTTCGAAATCCAGAACGGCTTTAGCCGCTTCTTTGGCTTTTCTCCAACGAGTAGCATCATAAGCATACTCATTTTCAAACACACGACGCAAGTTGTATCCATATTGAGAAGCACCGTTCCACAACGGAGTAGCCGCTACCCAGCGAACAAAAGAAATCAATCCCAGACAGGCTCCCTTATCCACACGCCCAAAATTCTCGGAAGTTTTCACATATTTATTAGGAACCATGCCATAAGCAGTTTGCGCATCCGTCACAATCTTTTCAACCATCGAATGAACAGATTCTTTCTTGAAGTCCATATTATCTCCGGCATTAATCACACGGTCAATATAAGGAGCTTCGCCATACATACGCAGTAACAGCATGTGGAAATAACCACGCATGAAATACATCTCACCGATACGGTTGCGAAGATCACCATCCTGCTGTGGGTTGTCGGGCGTGTTATACTTCTGTACATTTTCTATAATCAGGTTCGCTTTACGGATTCCTTCATAAAGAGCTTCCCAATATTGCCCTACACTACCGGGCAAAGAATTCGGGTTCCAGGCACCGTTATTGAAGTTATTCGTAATGTTTCCCTCTACGTTGGTTCCTTCACATTCGTCCGTAATGGCACTGTTGCTGAAGTGCTCGAAGAACACCAGCGGACGGTCTGCTTTCTTTGCAGCCGCGTATACGTCGGAAACCAGTCCGTTCACTTTTTCGTAACGGGCAAAAACGTCCGCTTCCGTAATATTATCATCATCGTCCCGATCCAGGTAATCGCTACATGAAGTAAAGACCAACGGCAGGACCAATAAAGCAATTGCTGAAAATCTATATAACTTTTTCATATTTCTATCTTATTTAGAATGTTATATCAATACCAAAATTGAATACCTTTTGAATAGGATACCAGGAAGCTCCGTCTCCGGATTTCGTTTCCGGATCTATATCCACATCACCCAGTTTATCAAAAGTCAACAGATTCAGACCTTGTACATAGATACGTGCCTGTTGCACATGGAATTTACGTAATAATTTAGGTGATACATTGTAACCAATTTCCACATTCTTAAGACGCAGGTAGGAAGCATCATACAAAAACAAACTACTGTTTCCATTCTTGTTGTTATCATGTGTTCCATAATGCAATGCCGGATATTTGGCAGTAGCAGCCGTTTCCGGTGTCCAACGGTCCAGATGCATTTTCTTCACACGTCCGATCTTATCTTGTTCAAATTGCGGGAAGTCAAATACAGCAGCCCCATTCAACAGAATAGATGATTTTGTCGCACCTTGCAATAATACACTAAAATCAAAGTTCTTATACTGGAAACCGAAAGGAATACCGAACATCAGTTCCGGACTACGCGGATTTCCCATTGCTGTACGGTCTTCATCATCAATCACTCCGTTACGATCCAAATCCTTATAAACAACATCTCCCGGAATTAATTGTCCCCACGGCTGATAACCGATCTTGTTCAAGCGGTCAGCCTCTTCCTGATCGGCTACAAAATGATCGAACACATAGACGAAGTTTTCGTATAAACGTTTACCGGTTTCTTTACGCCAGGAGTTCTTGCGGGCAACTTCCGCTTTATATTCCAAACGGTTGCGGGAGAAAGTCAGGTTCGGACGAATATAGTAACGGAAATCCTTTCCAATCTTATCATTCCAGCTCAATTCGATATCCACACCGCGGTTGCTTACTTCACCCAGATTCTGTAAAGCTGCATCTTTACCTACAATATCCGGATATCCCATGATACCGTCACTATTCATATCTGTAATAATGTCAAAACGATATTCATAAAATGCATCTATCGTCAATGCCAAACGTTGGTTCAGGGTAGTAAAGTCGATACCGACATTCAGTTTACGGGCTTTCTCCCAAGTCAGATTCGCATTAGCCAGATTACCTTCGGAAGTACCGCCTACATTCGTACCAAAGTTATTACCGAAATCATAACCGCTGCCACCACCGTAGAAAGCCAGATATGGGAAACGGCTGCTGACGTTGTCACTACCTACCAAACCATAGGAGGCTCTTACTTTCAGGAAGTCAATCCAGGAAGCCTTTTTCATAAATTCCTCTTCAGAGACTACCCAACCGATTGAACCAGCTGGGAAGAACCCGTAACGTTTGCCCGGAGCGAAGTTTTCGGAACCATTGTAACCGAAGTTAAATTCCATCAGATACTTCTGATTATAATAATAAGCAAAGCGTCCGGTGATACCCTGGCTATGATAAGCCAGTTCATTGTTAACAGTACGGTTACCACGGTTTGCCAATAACATGGCGGTCACTTCGTGGCGGTTGCTAAACAAACGGTTGTAATCCAAACGTGCCTGTATATAAGTACGTCCGTCAGAAGCGTTATGACTGAATCCGTTGCCAATAGTCTGGTCAATATCATATTTGTTACCCGTTTTGTAAGCACCCGTATAGTGTCCGCCTGCCATATAAGCATCCGAACCTTCGATCGGCATAAACGTCGCATATTTCGGATATTCACGATAACCGTCTTTGTAAGTATCCAGTTTACGATTAATCCAGCGTCCTTCAGAAGCATCATAAGAGAACATCACTTCCGCTTTTAATCCTTTCGTCAGAAATTCCATATCCAGATTCATGGCAAAACTACCATTCAGATACGTGTTCTTTTCATTCAGATAACCGGTACGGCTCAATTCACCCAGAAGATTGTAACGGTAGATATTGTCACCATAAAGCATTCCACGAGGATTTTGCTGAATGTATTCCTCATTCTGCGGATGCGCATTTTCTTCCACCAGGATGGGCAGATATGGAGGCTGGGTAGCACAGATGGTCATCAGGCGACCGGCTGTTGTACCCGGTGCATTACGGTCGGTAATACGGGCCCCCAAATCCAAACGGGTACTCAAATAACGATTAATGTTGATATCGATGTTCGAACGGAAGTTGTAACGGGTGAACTTGGTTTGCGAGTCATATTCACCGGCATTCGAATATTTGTAGTTACCGCCTTGTGAAAAGTAATTGGCCAATACATAATAACGTACCTTGTCCGTACCTCCACGAATGGAGAGGCTGACATCTTCCTGCAAACCGGGTTTGAAGGCAAAATCATAATAATCCCAGTCATATCCCAAACCATCGGAATTGTCTCCTTTCGCACGGCGGAAATTGTCAATCGCCTGTTGAGAGAAAAGGTTCAAACTGCTGATGTCTGCGCCCGTCATCTTGGCATCGTTCAATCTGGCTTCATTATATAAAGTTGCATAATCGGCAGAGCCTAAATATTCGGGGAAACCGATCGGCTGGTTAATACCGATAGAGGCTTTCAGGTTCACGGTTGCCTTTTCCGCTGCCTTACCACGTTTGGTAGTAATAACGATTACACCATTTGCACCACGGATACCATAAGCGGCAGTGGCCGAAGCATCTTTCAGGATAGTGAATGTTTCAATTTCATCCGGTGCGAGGTAACTCATGTCACGTTCGATTCCATCGACAATGACAATGGCACTCTGGTTACCGTAAGTTGCCTTACCACGGATAAACAATTCACTTTGATCCACACCCGGTTCACCACCCGCATACTGGTTTACAATCAACCCCGGCAGACGTCCGGCAAGCGCATTGTTGATATTGGCAGTAGGACTTTGCGTCAGATCTTTTGTCGTGATGGTAGCAACAGAACCGATCATCGTTTCTTTACGTTGTTTGGTATAACCTACCACAACCACTTCCTGTAAGGCTTTCGTATCTTCCTGTAGTAAGACAGTCAGTTCCTTCTTTGCACCGGGAACAATTTCCTGTGGCTGGTAACCCAGGTAAGAAAACACCAACGGAGCTTCCGCATAAGGCAGCTTCAATGTAAACTTACCATCCATATCTGTAATCGTACCTGCATTGGCCACCCCTTTCACGACAACAGACACACCGATCAACGGGTCATTTGTCGTCTTGTCCAATACCGTACCCGACACTGTTATTTTATTACTTTGTGTGGCCTGCACCTTTGCCGTTCTTCCCGTTTGCGCCACACCCTGCAAAGGTATACCTGCAAGAAGAGTGCAAGAAACAGCCACCAGACAAATATTTCTTTTTATATGTATCATCTTTCTTTTCGATTTTCTATGTGTAATAAATCAATCTTATTCCTCTGCTTTCTTACCGAAATCCGGTCCGACCCAGTTGGCCTTTTCCGTTGCTTTACCTTGCACCCAGTCTTCATAACGGGCACGGATTTCAATCATTGTTGCTCCCGGGACTTCCGCATTCAAGGAGATTGTCAGGCGATCTTCCCTGTTGTCACGATTACCGAAGGTCGGTGCTTTTGCCCAGTCGTACTCCCACACATAATAGCCTTCGGGATGAGCCAACGTCCAAAGCACATCAGAACAGCTGCGCAATGCAGCGATAAACTTATTCTTGGTCTTTTCCGGATAAAGGCTGTTAGTCGGCTGTTTCACCATATCCAGGAAGTAACGGACAAATATTCCACGGAATAAAAGATTATCTCCCGAATTTCCTTCACCACTGAATACCGGATAGTTGGAATCCATCTTCTTATTCACCTGGTAAGAGCCGAAAGCAACCGCATTACGAAGATATTCATCCTCACCGGTAGCGTTGTACAGCTCCAGGGCAGCCGCCATAAATGTTCCCTGATTATAAGACAAGGCTACTTTATCAGGATCTCCCGGTGTTCCGTCATCTTTAATACTAAGATTATCATATACCTGTCCGGTGGAAATATCACACAGATAAGCCGTCATCCAGTTGTATACCTCTTTGGCGAAGTTCAGGTAATAAGCAGCCTGCTCTTCCCAGCCATCTTTAGCCTCCTTAACGGTAAGTTGATACAATTTCATAGCCAGAAGGCAACCGGGACCATTGGAACAAGACATACGTGAAGCCGGCGCATCCGTTTTCCATGCCATTCCTCCTACCCCTTTATAGTCATTCTTCGCTCCCTTGATATGGTTCCACATCTTCATCAACGCACTGTAGTAATCCTGATCGCCAGTCAATTCATAAACCCGCAGACAAGACAGTGCCATCCATTCCATATCATCATAGAAGTTATTCCAGAAGTCTTTGCCACCATAACCGCAATGTTCATTCCAGTCATCAAAAGCCGGCAGGAAAGGTTTCATGATGTTTTCATACAAATGAGCTTGATATTCGGGATTGTTTGCGTGACGGATATAAGCATCGATCACGATGTCCAATGCATGTCCCTGCGACCATCCGCCGCTACCGCCCGTGCTTGCCGGTTCTCCGGTTTCCGGTGTATTCGGTTTTTCCCAGTAAATGCTTCCGCAAAAGGTATCCCGTCCGCTGGCATTCTCATAGAAATATTTGATATAAGTTCCCGTACTTTTGTCGGCTGCATCTGTCCAGTTCACATCCGACACATATTCACCGGATGAATTACCTTTGTAGATGTCTCCCAGATCGCCGTCGTCACAAGCTGTAAATATTGCCAGTGCACCGCTTAACAACAAAGCTCTTTTTGATAATGATACTATATAGTTCTTCATATTATTATTCAGTTTTAATCTTCATTCGTTTCCGAAGCTACCCAACGGTGGGTGTACGTTCCAAACTCTGCATTGAAATAGAGGGTTACATCGGTTTTCACCGTAGCATAATAGACATTTCCCTGCTTTTCGCCCCATTGCAGTAATTCGTCGCAGAAACGGAAACTGTAATCCCATGGATCTGTGCCCAATGCCAGTTGATATAAATTATAATAGCTGTTGTCGGTAGTCAGATTCGGTTGCCCTTTATCTTTCTCCTTATGTCCCCAACGGTAGGTTGTTCCGTTGATTTCCATCTTAAAGCTATGACGGGTTTCACCGCTTCCTGCCCAACTTTCCGTTTGTTTCCGGGCAGTATAATTCTTCACACCCCATTTGCCATATCCCAGATAGTTGAAATCCTGTCTATACCCACCCGAATGGTTATAAAGATATACAGCTCCTATTTCATCGTAACTGATCGTTTGTTCACCCATATTGATGGTAATCCGGTAGATGCCTGATTGAGGAACCGTAACTGTATAGTCTTCACCATCATTACGCTCACGTAACACTCCGTTGTCGTCTACATAATAATAGCATTTGCGACCTTCTACAGTAGACATAAATATAAATGGCTGGTCGGCTTTCAATTGAGTGAAAGTCTGATAGATTCCTTCATTCTGACGGAGCATTTGTTGTGCTTCCGCTTCATCACCATCATCTTCCGTACCCACGCCAGTGATATAAACCGGCTCGTTTTCAGAAGGCATATCATCAATGCCGTCCATCATAAAAACTACGAAATAACCTTCCAGACTACTAAGAGCCTGATCCAATCCGCAATAAGCACGCACCTTCCAACGCAGTGTGCCGTTAGTATTGCAACGGAATTTAGCCAGTTTACCTATTGTGTTTGCCTGATAATGGGTTAAAGTCAACTGCGATTCCAAACCGTTATTGTCAGAAAAGATCGTTTCTACCGGTTTGGTAAAGTCTCCCCCGATCGTATCAATCAATACTTCATAACGATATACTGTATTTCCGTGTTTCTCGGTAGGCGTCCATTTCAGAACAATATCCGTCAACGAAGCACCCGAAAGTACTACTCGCTCGCCACTAGCCATTGCATCCATTGTTCTAACAGGTTCAGGCGGAACAATCGGTTCATAATCATCCGGATCAAATCCCGGATTCAGTTTATTGTCACAAGCCGTCAGTCCGATAAGAAAAAACAGCAGGGCAAATTTGATTAGTTTTTTTGTTATCATATTGTTTCTCATATTATTATATTCCTAGTTTTAGTATGAATGAGGACATTCAATTGGTTCAAAGCGGCTCTTATCTCCATTATAAGTTGCAGGAAGTTCCGCTCCCCAGGCAGGTTTATTTTCGCTTATATTCTGCAAACAAACTTGCGCATCCAATCCGCTGCCGCCATTTCCCCAATTTTCAAAAACTGTAGTACCTCCGACACCTTTCGAGAATACCCAATATCCCCCATCAAGTCAGAGTGTTCTTCTGCATTAAGAATTTTGCACATATTCGCTTTAATTTCACTTTCGTCCAACGCTCTCTTCCACATCCGTGCCTGATAAACTTTGCAATATCCTACCCGATATGAATCTCCGGAACGTCCAATCAACAGTGCTTTATCATTTCCACCTACATCTGTCAGATTGAGAGATGAATTAGGAGCACAATCCTCATAAGAGTTATCTGCAGGAGTCAACGTTTCTCTCACCCCGTTTATATACATTTTATAAGCCTCTTTAGTACTTGATTTCGTTCCATCATATACAATGGCTATATGATACCATTTACCCGGAGTCTTACGTCCACCTTCCGAATCATCGCAATAAATAGTTTGCTGACTACGGAAACGGGGATCACTCTTACCATTAATTTTTGTGGCTATTTCAAAACGCGGATTCACATCCTTAGCTTCTGCACGAAGCAGGAATACACTTTCCAAACCTATAAACGATTGCATAGAACGAGTATAAGTCGGGTAGAACACAACCTCAAAAGTAAGCTGATTCATACTTTTCACCTCTGAATGTGATTCGGCATACTTTTTAATATCAATTTTAAAGCATACGTCATATTCCATACGATAACATACCGGATTCACATAAACTGGTAACGTCAATTTCTGACCTGCCGCATCAGACAGTTCCAATGTGGTAGTCCCGAGCTTCTTTCCTGTTAGCTTTAACTTGGTAGCCCCGTCTTCCGTAATCAATTCTGCGGTTTTCAAATAGGTTTTATTATCATCTGTGAGTTGTGCCAACTTATAATCACCATTTCCTCTGGTAATAGCTATTTCTGTAGATGCCTCATAACCACCGATGATTAAAGAAGTTGCTTCATTTTCCAGTTTAAGGTTATATGGATTCACTTTCACCGAAATCTCCTCCACAGAACCTTTCTGATCTGTCACAATCACTTTCACATCACCTCTAGCTTTGGGTTTCAAGGTAATCAGGTTCTCTTTTTCAGTAGCTTCCACAATCGTTGCATCCGTAGTAGGCTCGCCGTCTCCCACCTGATAAGTGAAACTATATCCGCCATTACCTCTCTCAATAGAGATATATTGAGATTCGGCATCCGGTTCGGCAAAAGTGGCTTCATTACTTTTCAGTGTCAGATCCACGATGTTCACTACCACAGGAATAGTGATTGTCTTACCTTTGATTGTAGCCGTCGCCACGTTTTCATCAAATGGCTTCACATAATAATCGCCATTACCGGAGGTGATACTCACCGTAATTTCGTCTCCTTGTAGTAGTGTCACCGAATTATTATCGACAACCAGATCTGTTGCCGGTTTCACTTCCTGTTCTTCTTTATCATCACTGCACGATACCATAAAAAATGGAATGGTCAATGCTGAAAGAAATAAAAAACTAAGTTTCCTTTTCATTAGATTAAAGATTAATAAATTAATACTTTTCAAGTTTATCTACTT
>ERZ1090880.1402-NODE-1404-length-11889-cov-5.133514_pt1 | contig 11889 bp, 10 predicted proteins | sample MGYA00478471_ERZ1090880 | MGnify/ENA primary metagenome ERZ1090880 (study PRJEB33644, sample SAMEA5815734) | chicken gut metagenome | biome: Chicken; feature: Gastrointestinal Tract; material: Caecum | place: Ireland | collected 2019-01-01 | study: A study of... | reverse complement strand
TTGGAGAACGCGTCGATGTGTTCGCGCACGTCCACGTGGTAGGAGTTGGTGTAATACCCCTTGTCCGTCACGTCCTCGATGGTGCCGAAACGCTCCTTGTCGATGCGTGCAAAGCGGTAGCAGAGAGATTCGGCGGGAGTGCCGTACAGAGCAAAGCCCAGGCCCGTCTCCTTTTTCCACTGATCCGTCTTGTCGCGCATATGCTGCATGACGCGCACGGCAAATTCTTCGCCGACGGGGTCTGTCTGAGAGACGCCCTTCATCAGCTTTGTCACCTCGTACAGGCCGATGTAGCCGAGGGAAAGGGTGGAATAGCCGTTGAACAGAAGCTTGTCGATGACTTCCCCTTTTTCCAGGCGGGCGATGGCGCCGTACTGCCAGTGAATGGGCGAAACGTCCGATTTGGTGCCGAGCAGAGCGCGGTGGCGCACCATCAGCGCTTCGCGGCAGAGATCGAGGCGCTCGTCAAAGAGTTTCCAGAACTTTTCTTCGTCGCCCTTGGCGAGAATGCCGATCTGCGGCAGGTTGATGGAAACGACGCCCTGGTTGAAGCGGCCTTCAAATTTATAATTTCCGTTTTCGTCCTTCCACGGCGAGAGGAAAGAGCGGCAGCCCATAGGGCTGAACACGTTGCCTTCGTAGATCTCGCGCATTTTCTTGGCGGAAATGTAGTCGGGATACAGGCGCTTGGAAGAGCATTTTACCGCAAGCTCGGTGATGTAATCGTACTTGCCGCCCTTGAGGCAGTTGATCTCGTCCAAAACGTACACGAGTTTGGGGAACGCGGGCGTGATATAGACGCCCTTTTCGTTTTTGATCCCTTCATAGCGCTGGCGCAGGATCTCGGTGATGATCTGCGCGTTCTCTTCGAGATATTCGTCGTCCTTGTCCAGGTACAGGAAGAGGGTGACGAAAGGAGACTGGCCGTTGGTGGTCATCAGCGTGTTGATCTGGTACTGAATGGTCTGCACGCCGCTGCGCAGCTCGTCCTGAATGCGGTCGTCCACCAGTTTTTTCATCTCTTCGTCCGAAAGTTCGGGGCAGGCGTCGCGGAAATGTCTTTCAAACTTTTCGCGGCTCTTGCGCAGATATTTGCCGAGGTGGCGGATATCCACCGACTGACCGCCGTACTGCGAGCAGGCGACCGCCGCGATGATCTGCGTGACCACCGTGCAGGCGACCTGGAAGCTCTTGGGGCTTTCGATGAGTTTGCCGTTCATCACGGTGCCGTTGTCCAGCATATCCCCGATGTTGATGAGGCAGCAGTTGAAAATAGGCTGGATGAAATAGTCGGCGTCGTGGAAGTGCAGAACGCCCTCGTCGTGCGCCTTGGAAATCTTTTCGGGCAGGAGGATACGGCGGGTGAGGTCCTTGGAAACTTCGCCCGCGATGAGGTCGCGCTGGGTTGCCGCCGCAAGCGCGTTTTTGTTGGAGTTCTCCTCCATCACGTCCTTGTTGGAATTGTGGATCAGGCTGAGGATCGCCTCGTCCGTCGTGTTTGCCTTGCGCACGAGCGCGCGGTTATAACGATAGATGATGTACGTCTTGGCGAGCTCGTAATGCCCCTGTTCCATCAGCTTCTGCTCGATGATGTCCTGAATGTCCTCCACCAGCATACGCTTTTTCTTTTTTGCTTCGATGAAATCGAGAATGCTCTCGATCTCTTCCCCCGTTGCGCGCTCGGAAGCGGACTGCATTTCCGCATTTGCCTTGCCGATCGCGATCGCGATTTTTGCCCTGTCATAATCGGCGATGGCGCCGTCTCTCTTGATGACCTGCATAGTAACTCGACCTCTTTTTTTACTTCTCTATTATTATATCACACTCGCAAAAAAAAACTGTCGCAAATGCAACAGTTTTCAAACAAATACAATATCTTGTAGAATTTGCACAATATTTGAGCCTATATATGCCGTTTTGTTTAAAGCCCGCCGCCGAATGAGGCAAAGGGCAAAATGCTTTCCGCCTCTGATTCCAGCGTGATCTTCACCTTTTCGCCGCGCTCCACTTTCAGGCGGATGCTGCCCGTGAGAACGAAATATTCCGACAAGGCGGCGGCAACGTCGCGCGCGATGAGCGCGCGGCAGCCCTCCGAAAGAGGCTGTTTTTCCCGTTCGAGAACGTCGCGCGCCCGCAGCGCGCTTTCCCGCAATCTACGCATATGCTTTCCTCCCGACAAATATTTGTTCTGCCTTTACACAAACTGCATTTATGAAAACTCTTTCCGCGCGGCATTGCGTCTGTGACTGCGCGATCCTCTTTTTTATTCTCTCGTTTTTTGGCTGGTGCGCGGAAACGGCGCTGTTTCTGTTCCGCTGGAATGTGCTTGCCGACCGTGGCTTTCTCACCCTGCCCTTTTGCACCATCTACGGGACGGCCGTGCTTGCCGAACATTTCCTTTTGGGAACGCCGCAGACGGGGCGGCTTTCGCCGCTGTGGAAAAAGGCCGCCCTCTTGCCGCCCGCACGGAAAGCGGCGGCGCGCCTGGGCGTGCTTGCCCTCTATTTTGTCCTGGCGTCCTTTCCGCCCGCGGCGGCGGAGCTGGCCGTAGGCACCCTCTTTACAGACCTTCTTCACGTGCGGCTGTGGAATTACTCCTACCAGAAATTCCAGCTGCTGGGGAGCGTGAGCCTTTCCTTTACCCTGCTCTGGGGCGGACTGATCACGCTGGGCATGGCCGTCGTGTGGGAGCCCGCGCGGAAAACGGTGCGAGATCTCCCCTATCCTTTCCGCCGCGCCGCGGCGGTGAGCCTGAGCCTCTGCACGGCGGCGGATTTTGCCTTCAACCTCATCTTTCTGCTGACGACGGGGACGAGGTTCAGCCTGTTTTAGATCACAGATTTTTTTTCAGATTGCGGCGGATGGAACCGAAAAAGCCGTTGTATCTTCCCGTTACATTATAGATCTTTCTCGTTCCCTTTGCAATGTTGCCTGCCAACATTTTGAACGCGCGCCCCGCACAGCCGCGCTCCCCCAAAAACACGCCGTCCTCCTGCGGGACAACGCCCACCAGCGGGATCTTCAGAATGCGGGCGATCTCGTCCGGGGAAAGGATGTCCCCGTCCACGACGAGGTCGCCGCGCACCATGTTGACGACCAGTTCCACTTTTTTTAAGCGATAGCTTTTGAGCACGGCGATCACCTTGTCCGCGTCGCGCAGGGAGGACACGTGCGGCGTGGTGACGACGAGCGCTTCTTCCGCGGAGGCCACCGCGCGGTGAAAGCCGCTGCCGATGCCCGCGGGGCAATCGATGAGCACATAATCGTAACGGGGCGCGAGCGAATCGATGATCAGCCGCACCGCCTGCGGGGAAACGTATTTGTTCGGGTCCGTGCGGTTGGAGGGCAGAATGGAGAGATTGGGGCATTCCGGGTGCCTTACCAGCGCCTGCGCGGCGCGGCATCTCCCCTCGATGACGTCCACTATGTCGTACAGGACGGCGCCCTCCACGCCGCACACGACGTCGATGTTGTTGAGTCCGAAATCCGCGTCCGCAAGGATCACGCGCTCCCCCGCCGAGGCGAGCCGCAAGCCGAGATTGACGGCGATCGCCGTTTTTCCTACCCCGCCTTTTCCGGACGTGATGACGATTTTCCGTGCCAAGAGTCTGCTCCCCGTATAGAATTTCAAAACATATCTTATCATTCTTTCGGTTGAATATCTTGCAATGTTTGCGCGAAAAAGGGCGGGTTTTGTACAAAACCCGCCCTTTTTCGCTGTGCATCATGCCCTGCGCACGGCGCGGAGTTCCCGCAACGCCACCCATACGATCCTGACGGAAAATCGCCGCGCCGTACGCGATGCCGAGAAAGAGGTTATATCCCGCAAAAAGGACCGTGGCACAAAAGGAGAGTCCCGAAAAGACAAAGGTGCGATAGGCGAAATCCTTGCGCAGATGGTTTAAAAAGTTGTGTACGTTCTCCCTTTTTTGTGACATAGTCTGCCGCTGTTCCTTTAAATGAGTTCTGTGCTGAGCAGGTCGTTGCCCTGTTCGAGCAGGTTGGAAAGCTTTTCCTCGTTTTCCTCGATGACGGGCATGAGCCGCGCCGTATTCTTCTGCGAGATCTTTTTATACATGGGATAATTGACGCAGCAGAGCACGATGCCCGCAACGCCCAGCACGATCCCGCCGGCAAAGCCCGCGGCGCCGCCCGCATTCAGCATGACCAGGCACATCCCTCCGCCGAGCACGAGGGCGGCGATGACGCCGAAAATATAGCTGAAAACACGCGCCCCGAAGGTCTTTGCACCGTTCAGGCGCCTGATCGTCTGAAGTACGTTTTCCGCCTGCCCCTGCAGCCTGCGCAGTTCCGCGCGGTGCTTGAGCTTTCTGTCCCTGCGCAGGGACAGCGTGACCGAAGAGAGCGCCGACGGCGCAGAGGACACGATCTCCCAACCGAATGCTTCATAAAGGTCGGCGAGCCTTGCAGACTCCTCCGCCTTTCCCGTCTTTGCCATGTATTCGTATGTGACAAAATCTTTATCCGACATTTTTCTTCCTCCTGTTCCTTTCGGCCGTCTTTCCTGCGCGCATTTGGTTGACAACCTTGATGGAACAGTTGTATCATAGAAGAAAACGGGAAAAAAGTCAATCCCGAAAAAGGGCAAAGAAACAGATGGGCGGATTATGTATCCCCCATTGAAACAAAAAGGGGGAAAGTGTACCGTGGATTACACGCCGGAAGAATATTCCAAGTATTATATCACGCAGGCGCTGTTTAAACTGATGCAGGAATACGAATACGAAAAGATCAGCGTGACGGACATTGTGAAAAAGGCGGGCGTGGGCAGAGTGACCTTTTACAGGCACTTTAAAAACAAGGAAGACGTCATCCTCTTTTACTTTGAACACAACCGAAAAAGTTTTCAGCTGGAACAGCATTTTTTTGCGCGGACGCGGGAGGATTATGTGCTGGTGGTGACTTCCGTGTTCCGCCTGTTCCGCGAAAACGCCCCCACGCTGAAACTTCTGCGCAGGGCGAGGCTGGAATATATCTATCTCGATTACCTCAACAAGCACTTTGCACAGAAATTTAAAGAAGATCATCCCGAATCGGACGGCTACGCCCCCTATCTTTACGCGGGGATGTTGTTCAACGTTTCCATGGCGTGGCTGGACAACGACTGCAGGGAATCGCCCGAACAGCTTGCCCTGGCAATGGTAAACGCCATTTATCCCGCATGAGAAAACGCCCCGAAAGCCTTCGCTTTCGGGGCGATATTTTTATTTGTCGGGGAAGATGACGTAGAAAGTGCTTCCCTTGCCCACTTCGCTCTCCACGCCGAACTCAAATCCGTGCTTTAACAGGATCGTCTTGACGATGGAAAGTCCCAGTCCAGTCCCGCGGATGGGGCGCTTGTGCGTTTCGGAGGAGCGGTAGTATCTGTCCCAGATGGTCTTGATCTCCTCTTCGGGGATCCCGCGGCCCGTATCCGACACGGTGAACCTGAGTCCCTTGTCCGTGCGCTTGAGCCCGACTGCGATCTTCTTGTCCTCGCCCGTATAGTTGACGGCGTTTCCGACAAGATTGTAAATGACCTGCTCTATCTTTTCCGCGTCCGCCTCGGTGAACAGGTCGTCCTCGATGTCGCGCGTGATGGTGTACCCCTGCGTTTCCGTGAGATAGCTGAACCGTTCCAAAACCTCATGGATAAACTCGGAAAGGTTGAAATTGGAAATTTTCAGCGAGTCCATGCCCGAACGGATCTTGGAGAGGTTGAGAATATCGTTGACGAGAGAGGTGAGCCTGTCCGATTCTTCGATGATGACCTGCGTGTGCTTGGCGCGCTTGACGGGATCGTTGCCCGAGATCTCCTGGATCATGGAGGCATACGCCTTGATCATGGTGAGCGGGGTCTTCAGATCGTGCGTGACGTTGGCGAGCACCTCTTTCTGCAGCTGATCGGACTTTCCGATCTCCTCTTTTGCATAGTCCAGCGTTTCCGCCAGCTGTTCCATTTCGTCGTAGGAATATTCGCCCTTGAAGTTGACGCTGAAATCCCCTTCCGCCATGCGTTTGGCGGCGCGCGTGATGCGCGTGATGGGCTTTGTCAGTTTCATGGAAAGCAGCACGGAAACGATCAGCGCCAGAAAAATGACGATGATGGAGATGAGGACGAGCTGTACGCGCATAGTCCCCATGGCGGTATCCACAAGTTCGGTGGAATACTCGATGAACAGATACGCTCCGTCCGTCCCGTCCGCCGTTTCCGCCGCCGCAATCTCTCCGAAATAGGCGATATAGCAAAACCGCGAATTGTCCAGAAGGAGCGGAAGTCCTGCGGAAATTTTCGGATCGCTCAAAATTTCGGGCTGGTACTTTTCCTTTGCGCGCAGAAAATCGATCTGTTCGGAGCTGAGCACCGTTCCGTTTTCCTCTTCCGAGGTGGAAAAGGCATACACTTCGTTCGCATCCGCTACGGGATACAGCTTTTTCGCATCCGCCGAAAACAGATACACGGTGGCAACGCGGTCGTTGTTCTGCAGCGTCTCCACGCAACGCTCGATGTCCGCCATGTTTTCCTGAACGGGAAGTTCAATGTGCAGACGTTCGTAGGCAAGCTTGCCGAAAGAATTGAGATCGTCCGAGATCTGCTTGCTGAGAAAAACTCTTAAAAGGGTGGTCTGAAACACCCACGTAAACATGATGATAAACGCCGCAAAAATGAGGAAACTCAGCCACAATATGAAATTGATGCTGTGGAAATGCCTGATTTTGCTCATGCTTCAAATTTGTAACCCAATCCCCTCAGCGTGACGATAAACTTGCGGTATTCGCCCAGACTGCCGCGCAGCATCTTGATGTGGGTGTCCACCGTCCTGTCGTCCCCGTAAAAATCAAATCCCCACACGTCGGAAAGCAGCTTTTCGCGCGAAAGGGCAATGCCGTTGTTTTTGACGAGGTAAAAGAGAAGCTCGTATTCCTTGGGGGTGAGGTCCAGCTTTTTGCCGTCCACAAACACGTTGCGGCCCTTCATGTCGATCTCCAGCCCCTCAAATTGCAGCGTCTCGCGCGAGGCGGGTGCGCCCGCCTTGTGGCGCTTGGTGACGGCCGCGATGCGCGCCATCACTTCCTTGGGAGAAAAAGGCTTGGTGACGTAGTCGTCCGCGCCCACTTCAAAGCCGAACAGCTTGTCGTACTCCTCTCCTCTCGCGGAGAGCATGATGACGGGAATGTCCTTGAACTTGCGGATCTCCTTGACCGCGGAAAAACCGTCCAGAGAAGGCATCATCACGTCCATCAGAATGATGTCGTAATCGTTTTCCTTGCACATCTTGACTGCCTGGATGCCGTCCGCCGCTTCATACGCCTCGTTTCCCTCAAACTCGATGTATTCCCGCAGCACGTTGCGGATCATCTCTTCATCGTCTACGATCAGCACTTTCATGTCGCTTTTCCTCCGTACTCACTATTTTACTTAGCATTGTAAATCAACAATATTATTATAACACCAACGTTGCATGAAAAACAAGTGAAATTTTGAAAAATCTTCCATCCAAAAATACAAACAAATGTTTGACTTTTTTAAAAAAATGGTCTATACTGAAAGAAAAAGGAGGGAAACAGCATGGAAGCGGAACGGCTGAAAATTCTGACGGAAAGCGCAAAGTACGACGTATCCTGTTCCTCGTCCGGCTCTGCCCGCGCCAACAAAAAGGGCGGGCTGGGGAACGCCTCGATCGGCGGGATCTGCCACTCGTTCACACCCGACGGGCGCTGCATTTCCCTTTTGAAAATTTTGCTCAGCAACAAGTGCATCTACAACTGCCTGTACTGTCCCAACCGCGCGGAGGCGGACGTCCCGCGCGCGGAGGCCACCCCCGACGAGATCTGTCAGCTGGTGATGGCGTTTTACAGGCGCAACTATATCGAGGGGCTGTTCCTCTCCTCCGCCGTGACGAAAAACCCCGATTACACCATGGAACGGCTGGTGGAAACGGCGGAAAAACTGAGAAAAGAGTACCGCTTTAACGGATACATTCATCTCAAAGGCATCCCCTATGCCGACCCCCTCCTGCTCACGCGCGCGGCGCGCACGGTGGACCGCATGAGCTACAACGTGGAGCTCCCCTCCGAAAGGAGCCTGAAACTGCTTGCCCCGCAAAAGACGCGGGAAAGCTTGCTTTTGCCCATGAAACAGCTTGCCCTGCAAAAGAGCGAGTTTACCGCCGAACACAAGGGCAAGGGAAAGGGCAAATTTCTGCCCGCAGGGCAGACGACGCAGATGATCGTGGGAGCTTCCCCCGAAGCGGACGGGCAGATCCTGCGCCTTTCGCAGGCGATGTACAGAAAGTTTTCCCTCAAAAGGGTGTATTATTCCTCCTACGTGCCCGTAGTGCGGCATTCCCTTCTGCCCGACACCTGCACGGGACTGCTGCGCGAACACAGGCTGTACCAGGCGGACTGGCTGATGCGCTATTACGGGTTTTCCGCCGAGGAGATCGCGGGCGAGGGAGAAAACCTGCCGCAGGAGTACGACCCCAAGTGCGCCTGGGCGCTGAAAAATATGCAGTGCTTCCCCGTAGAGATCAACACGGCGCCCCTGGAAATGCTGCTGCGCGTACCCGGCATAGGCACGCTGGGCGCGTACAAGATCATGAAAGCGCGCAGGTTCGGCGCCCTGCGCTTTGAGGACCTTGCGAGAATGCGCATCGTGCTCAAGCGCGCACAGCACTTTATCACCTGCGGCGGAAAGTTTTACGGCAGCGAAAACACTTCCGCCGTGCGCCGTATGCTGGCGCTGGAAGAGCACTCGCAGACCAGCGAACAGCTTTCCATGTTCTCCACGCTGGACACCTCTGCCAGCGTTCTCACGGGGCAGCTGTGAACGTCTACGTTACGGACGGCAGCGAAAACTGCTTTTATACCGCCGTGTTTTCCGCCTGCACGGCCAAGAGCTGTCTCCTCCTCTCCCGCTCCTTCCAGCTGCCGCTGGGCGCGCAGATCGTCTGCGTACAGGAGGAAAAAGAAAAGTCCGACCGCGTAAAGAGGCGGCTTTTGCAATACGACAGGCATTCGCTGGACGACATCGGACTGATCCTGCGCTCCTGCTCCCCCGAGCGCGAGATGGTCGCCCTGCGGTATATACGGCGCATCGTGCAGGAGAGAGCGCCCGTGCGGGACAGGCGCGCGGACGCGAGCGTTTCCGCCGCGTGGGATCTGCGCGGCAAGGTGACGCTGGAAGCGCACCGCATGAAGGGATTTCTGCGCTTTATGGAGGGCGCAAACGGCATATGGTACGCCCCTTTCGCCCCCGACAACGACATTCTCGACCTCATCCTCCCCCATTTTCTGCGCAGGCTGGGAGGTCAGCCCTTTGTCATGCACGACCTTTCGCGCAGGAAAGCCGCCCTCTGGAACGGCAAAGACTGCGTGATCGTACAGACCGAGGAAAAGGTGGACGTCCCCCTTTCCCCCGATGAGGAAAACTTTCAGAATCTCTGGAAACAGTATTACGAGAGCGTGAACATTGCCCAGCGCCCGCACGAAAAGCAGATGAAGGGCTATATGCCCGTGCGGTACTGGAAATTTTTGCCCGAAAAAAACGGGCGGCCTTTCTGACCGCACCGCGCGGGGAATTTGTTCCGAAAATAAGAGAACGTAGCATAAAAACGGCGTCACTGCAAGCAGTGACGCCGTTTTTTGTGCGCTGAAAAGCGCGCTTTGTTTTTACATTTCTATCTCCTCAAACAGCCGCCTGAAATCGTTGTTTTTGAGGATGAGCCGCTCGAACAGCTGGTACCCCACTTCCGTCTTGAGGTTGTTCTTTTCGCGGATCCACGCCGCGGCGTCCTGCTTTGTGAAGTGATCGGGGAAGGTGCAATAATATTCGCAGAAGGTATAGACGGACTGTAAAAGATTGATGTCCCGCGCGACCTTGGCGTTGGCATTGATGCCGTTGTAGTACCCCGTCCAGACGTTATAGTAATAGGAGAGATTGGCGATGTCCGGATACGTCCCTTTCAGAAAGAGTTTGCGCAGAACGTCGTTTTGCTCTTTGAGTTCCTTTTTCTGTTCGGAAAGGCTGGTGCGCGCGTCCCCCACGGCGGCTTCCGCCATGTCGTGGATGAGGAGCATATCCAGGACCTCCCTCTTGCAGTACCCCTCCATCTGCAATTCCTCGGGCAGGAAAAACATGGCGAGCATCCAGGCGCTGTAACTGTGTTCGGCAACGCTTTCTGGATCGTAAATGTCGTGTTTCAGCCATTGGGTGCGCTTGACCTGTTTGAGCTGTCGGTACCTGTTGTAAATGATCGGCCCGATGTCGAAACGGGCATGATCGAGATAGTAGCGAAAATCCTCTTCCACGCTCTGGAAATAGTACATCAGCTTGGAGGAAACGATGTTCTGCGGGCGCTTGCGGTAGAGAGAAAGCAGTTCCATCGCTTTGGAAACGTAGGGACGTACATCGTATTTCAGTACCGTCCTGTCGTTCTGGATGCGCGATTGCAACAGCGTGAGCAGGGTGACGAGATTGTTTTCCACAAACTTGCCCGTGTTTCCCGTGAGCGCGTTTTCGATGCGGCTGATCAGGATCTTGATCGCCTGTTCGCCTAGGTTCAGGTCGCTGTCCAGATAGTACGAATCGTGCGCGACCATCTGGTAATTGTCGCCGAAATACTCGATGGTGGCGCCCCTGTTGATGGCGTTGGCAATGTCGTTGGTGACCACCACGCACAGGTATTCGTCCATCGCCTTCATCTTGCTTTGATACAAGAGCCCGATGCACACCGAGCGGAACATAAAATGATTGTCGTAATTTTCCTGCGTGCTCCTGTTGTTGGTCTTGACGAGCGGGAGCATCCTGTCAAACTCGCGGGTGAGAAGTTCCACCGCCTCCCCCGCCAGATTTTTAAAGGTGATCCTGCCCAGCCAGTACACGGCGTTCACCTTTTGCTGCATATCGAAGCTTTCGTAATTTTCCAGAATGAAATGCAGCAGGATCTCCTGCAGGGTATAGTTTTCTTTGAGGAAAGAGACGACAAAGTGATTGGACATTGCCGTGAGCACGATGGCGAAAAATCTGTGCTCGGAATATTCCTTATAGTGCTCGATGCGGTAGACAAAGTAGTAGGCAATGAGAAATTCGAGATAGGTATTGTGCTTGTGCGGCAGCGACCACATGGCGGCATTGTAACCCGTGGACGGCAGCGTGTAAGACTGGTCAAAGACATACGCCGTCAGCTCGCGGGAAACTTTTTTCAGCTGTTCCGCATCGCCGTAGAGTTCGGAAAGGGCAAATTTTTCGTAAATGTCCGTCAGGCGGATGTCGTCGCGGTTGTACACGGACATGGTTTCCGTGGCGATGAGTCGCACGAGGAAAATGTCCACGGCGGGATACTGCATCGCCCTGAGGAAGGAATACGCTTCCTGCGGGTCCAGATCGTAGCCGTACATGGCGAACACGCTTCCGATCAGGCGCAGGCAGGCGTTTTTGTCGTCAATGGGGATCTGGTTCACCACGAGGGTGTACCCCTTGGCGTCCCCCGCGATGGGAATGACGCGCTTCAGCCTCGCGCGGTTTTTGATGAGCCCCACGTCGATGGCGCACGCCCTGTTGAACTTTTTATACCGCGACCAGAGCTCCGCCACGGCGTTTTCGGGCGAAAAGCGCGCGACGTTGTGCTCGCGGATCGCCTCGATGAGCAGCACGGGGCGCACGGTCGGATTCTCCTGCAAATAGGCAAAGTATTCCCTGCAGTCCTTGCCGATCATGTCCTTCATCTGCCCGTAAACGTTGTCGGGGTTGTAAGGGATCTTTTCGTAATAGCTCGCCGAAAGGTAAAAAGGCAGGGCGTCGGATTTCCCCGTGCGGAAATTTTCCAGCATTTTGTAAAACACGAGCTGCAGGATCATGTTCTTTGCGCCGCCGGGCAGACCCTGCAC
>ERZ1090880.1401-NODE-1403-length-11891-cov-4.613805_pt1 | contig 11891 bp, 14 predicted proteins | sample MGYA00478471_ERZ1090880 | MGnify/ENA primary metagenome ERZ1090880 (study PRJEB33644, sample SAMEA5815734) | chicken gut metagenome | biome: Chicken; feature: Gastrointestinal Tract; material: Caecum | place: Ireland | collected 2019-01-01 | study: A study of... | reverse complement strand
ATCAAAAGGTGCCCGCTGATGAAAGATCGTAAGTGCTCCATACACAAGGCGAAACCTACCGTATGCGCGTTATTTCCCATCGGCCGATGCATTTCGTTTGAGCAGAAGAAAGAAAAACTCAAAGAAGAAGAAGCCCGGCAAGAAAGGCTCAAAGTTCTTGAAACTGCTGTTCTCGCTATGCTACATGATAGGTTGTTACAGTCACTGGTCTATTTCCTCAAAGTAAAGGAGATTACTTCTGATGAAATGGACAACATAAAACTGATGTACGAAGCCTACAAAAAGTTGGGAGGAAACGGCACAATCAAAATACTGTATGAGCGTTTTGAAAAGTATGTTCGTATAATTCCGCCGGAGTATCTCTCTGATTAAATGAGGTGATTCAATGAATGAATGTCCATACATGAAGGAATCCTCTGAAAAGAAGAAAAATAGGGAAACCACCACCTCCAAGAGAGTAGTGTGGTTTATACTCTTGAACGGTGTTGCGTGGATTTGGTGTAGCTATGCTCTAGCCTATCTACAGCGTGTAGAAATCGCGGAAGAGCTTTCTAAGGTTGCACTGACCTCCATTGTAGCTACTGTACTGGGCTACTACTTGAAGTCTCTGTTTGAAAACATGAGCAAGAACAATATGTGGCCTGATAAAAACGGTGGTACTCTTGACCTTGGTTCGAGTAGTGTGAGTTCCTCCACTAATACTATAGGTCAAGATTGTGATAATATTCTGTAAGGAAGGTGTTTATTGTGGCTGAAATTACTGCCGAAAGAATGAAAGAGATTGCGGGTAAGCTGGGCATTACCCTGCAAGAGGGTGAGACTGTATCCGAAGAGATGTTGCAAGAATTTCTTCACGAAGGGTACAGTGATGAGGACAGAGTGGAATGAGCTACAGTTCTTTAGTTTCCTATGTGAAGTGGTCACCCAATAAAAGTAGCAGAAACGGCACTAAGATTGATACCATTTCTATTCACTGTATGGCAGGTAATTTGAGCGTGGAAACCTGTGGTTCCCTGTTTGCAAAGCCTGACCGTAAAGCGTCTAGCAATTATGGTATTGGTAGTGATGGACGTATAGCCTGCTACGTGGATGAGACATACCGTTCCTGGTGTACTTCTTCCCGCTCCAATGATGAACGCGCTATCACAATCGAAGTTGCCAACACTGTTGCGGCTGACCCTTGGCCTGTTTCCGAGGCCGCGTACAATTCTCTTATTGAGTTGCTTGTGGACATCTGTAAGAGAAACAACATCAAAAGACTTCTGTGGAGAAATGATAAGAACCTTATTGGTCAGGTCAACCTACAGAACATGACTGTACACAGATGGTTCGCCGCTAAATCCTGTCCCGGTGGCTACTTGTTTGACCATCACAGTGATATTGCGGCTAAAGTAAATGCAAAGCTCGAAGAAAGTGAGGATGAGGACATGACTGACGAACAGTTCGCCCAGAAGATGAACACCTACATTGCTAACCTCGCCAATCAGGAGCCAGGTGAGTGGTCCGCAGAAGCGAGAAAGTTCTGCGAAGAGAATGGTATCATTGCTGGTGATACCCATGGCAATAAGATGTACAAAAAGTTTGTCACCCGTGAGGAACTTGTGGTGATGCTGTACAGAGCCATCAACGTCGTAATCAACGCCATCAAGAAAGCCTTTGGCAAGTAAATAGACACAGCCAGAAAGGAGATTAACCATGACCCTAGAACAATTCTTGCAGGACCTCTTTTTCCTAGTCCTGACCTCCGCTATCCCCCTCTGCCTGAAATTCCTCTACTCCTGGGTTACTGCCTTTGTGGAGGAAAAGACGCAGAACATGGACAATGCACAGTTGAAGGAGTACATCAACTCCGCTGTGCAGGCCGTTATGAAAGCGGTTATGTCCACTTATCAGACCTATGTGGATTCCCTCAAAAAGCAAGACTTGTTTGACGAGGAGGCCCAGAAGAAAGCGTTTGAAATGGCTAAGAACGCCGCTCTGCTTATGATTACAGAAGACGTTAAAGCGGCGGTTGAAGAGGTATACGGCGACTTTAATACCTGGATTGATAACACTATTGAGCAGTTTGTCAAAGCCAATAAGGATGGCAATGTTGAAGCCACCGTTATTTCCCTAACTGCCTGACGGCCTATATTCGCGTGCGCGTGTGTGCGTGTACGCATGAAATAATGCAGAAGGGTTTATCCCTTCTGCGTTATTTTTTATAAATACCATAGGACTTCTTAGTAGATAACCTATTGTAAATAGGTTAGATACTTAGAAGTCATAGGTAGAATAAAAAATAACATTACAGATGTCATCTATTGGAGCTGTAATCAAAGACATTCGCGCTTGCGCGAGTATTTATAGCGGCGTAAAATGTGTTACAGGATACATTTGACACGATTTGCTTGATGTGTTATTATCATTTTGCCGCGAGTTTTTAGAAAGGAGCTGTTTTGACTTGAAGTTGGTTAGATCTAAAAAGCGGTGCAATGATAGTGTGGTCACTCTTACATCCGATTTTGCAATCCCGTTGAAGAGTTTTTCGGATGAACAGATTGAGAAAATAAAGGATAGCCTCACCTTCAACAACCCCGCTTATGCTTCTGCAAAGAGGTTTTCTCCGTACAGCAGAGTTTATGTTGACCCACTAATCACATATTACCGTTCCTCCTGTGGATATTTACATGTCCCAGCTGGAACAGACCTGTCCCCCTTAAATGACCCACCCGTTGAGGACAAACGCATTACAGTGTATTCCAGCACAGTTCCCAAGTTTGTCCTCGAACTTCGGGAAGACCAGAAAAATGCGGCCGACAGCTATTTGAAAATGAACAAAGGTTACAAGTTGAGAGCCGCTGTACAGTTATCGACGGGTATGGGTAAGACAGTTCTTGCTTTGTATCTTGCGGCTAAGTTAAAGCAGAAGACACTTGTTATTGTCCATAAGGATGACCTTGTTGTTGGATGGCAGAAAGATATTGACCTGTGTTTCAATCACAAGTGTGTTCCGGGACTTATTAAAGCTAAGAGCAGAAAAGTAGGTAGTTTTATTACCATTGCCACGGCACAGACTTTGAGCAGAATGGACGAAGATGAATTGTCCATGTATCTCAATTCATTTGGTTTTGTAGTCCTGGATGAAATGCACCATTGTGTACTTGGTGATACACAGGTTGTTCTTGAAGATGGTGGAGTTACGTCCATGAAATCCATAGGCAATTCTGTAAAAGTACTTGGTGGAACAACAAGAAATTCCTTTAGCTTGGAGGCTCCTGTGTTTAGACTTCATGCTAAACATGGGTTTATTGATGGCAGTGCGGACCATCCTACATTCTGTTTTGACAAGAGGAAGTACTTCGATAGGCATACAGGTCAATGTGACTTCTCCAATGCTGTTCCAGAAGTAAAGGCTATTACTGATCTGGATAGCAATTATGTAATTCCTGTGCTTAGGAAGATTCCTCATGTTGTGAAGAATAGTACGCCTGTTCACTCTGCTAAATTTGCGGCTATGATTATGTGTGATGGTCACTTAGACCCTGTAGGAAATCGGGTTAAAGTGAATGTGGCAAAAGATAAGGAGTACTACTGTTCGCTGTTTGAGCAGTCCGGCGTTCCTTTTAAGAAGAGTAACGACAATAGAGGCAATCTTACTTTGTGGTGTACTGACGCTGACTTAAAGAGAAACCTTGAAAGTGAGTGGCTCATTCCGAGGGGCTATAAGTCTTCGTCCATCTGTGTTCCTGAATTTATGTACTATGCCCCACTGGAAACCATCAAGGCTTTCATAGAGGTGTGCTTTTCCTGCGAAGGTGATTTAAGTATAAATGGGCATAATAACTGTCGAGTAAATTTCTCTACTACCTCTCGCATGTTTGCCCAGGGCATTTCTATGTTGCTTAAAAAGTTTGGAATCGTTGCTAATATGCAGGTCATTTATAAAGACGCGCAAAATGATGTGTATAGACTTTCCTGTAGTGGCGACATGTTTAATTTGTTCATGGACACATTTACTATCCTTGACAGGAAGATGACTAATATCAGAAACAAGGGCACTTGTAATCATAATCGTATTTACGGCGACTATATTCTTAGTGATGTTAAGTACATTGACAGCCTTGGGTATTCTGATACTGTTTATGATTTTGAAGTTACTGGCTCTCACTCTTTCATTGCAAACGGTATTCTTACACATAATTGCCCAGCATCTATGTTTGAGTTTGTAAACAGGTTTACTTCAAGATACCGCCTCGGTCTTACTGCCACTGCTGAACGTAAAGATGGCCTTGCCCATGTTATGAAACTGTACTTTGGAGATTTCTGCTATAAGTATAAATCTACAGGTAAAGAGAAAGACATTTTGCCCGTCACTGTCATTAGACGCAGTGTGGATTTTTTGCATATAGACCCGGTGTGTGCAAAAGACGAACGCGGCAGATGGTTTGTCAAAGATTTTCGTACTGACCCTGATAGCTATAGGCTAAAAAAGGGTGAGCAGTTTATAAGTGATGTTCCGTACAATGTGCGCCCGAGGCTTGTGTTTAATGACTACAGTGACATGATTGTTAGACGCATAAAAGACATGGTTATGTCGGATATTGCCTGGGAGTACTATCAGGGCCATAGTTGCATCGTGTTCTTTTCACTTAAAAGTCAAGTGGACGATTTTGCAGAGTATCTTCATCGGGAGAAGAAAATTCCTGTTTGTGATATTCACAAGTATTATGGCAACAATTCCGCTAAAGAGAACAACCGTGTAATGAAGGAAGTAGAGAATAGAAGACAGGGTGTAACCTTAACTACATATTCAAAGACTTCCGAGGGTACTAATGTAAGACAGTGGGAAGTTGCTTTTCTTGTGTCATCCATCAATGATGCAAAGAACACAGAACAGGTTGTTGGTCGTGTGCGCCGCGTCAAAGAGGGTTGTAAGTTGCCAAGGGCAGTTGTGTATGATTACAGGTGTCCATTTGTTTATTCCCTTGCTTCCCACGCTTCAACCAGGGATGCCCGATACAGAAAGCTAGGAGCTAAATTTGCTAATTCTAATAACCAAAAAGAGAGCGAATCCAGAGGTCATTCCGCTAAAATGTTTACCCGTGGATATGCTCGTTGACCTTTTTACTATTGTGTGTTAAAATTACTTTGAGGTGATTGCAGATGGCTTTGAAAGTTAAGAAGACTATTCCTGTTCGGGAATACATTCGGGAATATGTCAGATTGCGCGAAGAGAAGAAGAGGATTGATGCCCGTCTATCCCAGATTGCCAAAGCATTGAAGCAGTACGCGGAAGACAAAGGACAGAAGGATGATAAGGGGTCCTATTACTTTGAGCGCGACGGTTACAATGTAGGTAAGCAAGCTCGAAAGACTATTACATTTGACCTGGACAAAGCAGTTGAGTTCTTCCGTAAACGCGGTTATCCAGAGTGTATTGTCACACGCGAAGAAATTGACACGGACGCTGTGAACGAACTCTTCTCCGAGGGCGAAATCACAGAAGAAGACCTTGAAAAAATCACCAACACAACGGTCACTTATTCCATTGACATCAAGCCTGTGGAAGAAGTTACTGATGAGGTGGTTGAAACCAAAGTGAGAGGAAAGAGAGGGTAATGGGTGCTAGAAAAAGAGCCAAAGTAACTCTCCCTAATGGTTCGTCTGTAGAGTTATACTCTATAGGCGAACTTGCCTTTCGAGTGGGCAGAACCACAGAGATTGTACGCAAGTGGGAGATTGCAGGTATAATACCTCCTACGTGTTTCCATGATAGAAATGGCTGTAGGATGTATACACTAGAGCAGATAAATTTGATTGTAGACACAGCTACAGAGTGTCGTTTGTTCAGAGGTAGACAGATAAGCAAAACTGGTTTCCCAAAGAAACTAGCTGAACGCTGGCAACCTCTTATTGATAAGTACTTGTCTAAGGAGTGATTCTTGTATGGTTAATTATGAAATGAAGCAGTATATTGGCACAAAGATTGTTAGTGCCGTTCCTGTTGTCCGTATTGATGGTATTATTTACACCTATGATAAGCCGATTCCACGCTCCATGAATCGTGAGGACGGCTACAAAGTTGTGTACCCTGACGGCTACGTTAGCTTTAGCCCCAAGAAAGTGTTTGAGGAAGCCTACAGACCCTCGGATGACATGAGTTTCGGTCTTGCCATTGAAGCCGCCAAAAAGGGCCATAAGATTGCACGTAGAGGGTGGAATGGTAAGAACCAGTACATTGAGCTTGCACATTCCATTAGCTATGTAAGTCCTGACCTGCGGGTTATCAACTGTAATCACGAGTGCATTGGAAACAAAGCCTTTGCATTTGTTGGTACTTCTGGTGTACAGATGGGTTGGCTTGCTTCCCAGGCCGACATGCTTGCTGATGACTGGTATATTGTTGAGTAAGAGGTGATACAAAATGAAGAATAAGAAGAAGGGTAAGCTGAACACAAAGCCCAAGTCCAGTCCTGTACAGGACGAAGAAGAACTGACTGCCGAAGAGCAGGAGGCCCTTGCTGAAATCGCCGCCAAGGATGAAGAAGAAGCAAAGAAAGTTTCCTTCAAGAAGATGGAGAAGGCCGTCGCTCTCCTTGAAGAAGAGTTCAACTTGAAGGACAAGTCGTTTAGTGTGACTTCCTTCACTGACAAGGGTAACACTGTAAAGGTGTCTATGACCAATGGCTCCTTTGACATCACCGTTTGCATCAATGATGCGGAAGTGCACGGCATTACTTCCGAGTAATAGAGGTGTGACAGATGAACTTGAAGCATAGCACATTGAAGAAACGCGCTGAAAACAACATGTCTATCAAACGCGGTAAAGAAGAGATTAAGAAGGGTGTCCCCTTTGAACATTCCCAGAAGCACGGCGTACCTATTCAGGCCAGAACTGTGGGCATGAACAAGGGTATAACCAGAAATATGGGAGACTTTGAAAGTCTCCGTGTCGATGTGTGGCTCACAGATTATGTGGGTGAGGATGAGACACACGAAGAAGCCCTTGAACGGGTTGAATCCATTGTGGATGAAGTTCTTGAAAATGCAGTTATGTCTATGGTGGATGACTGAAAAATTCGTGTAAAAATATACTTTGACAAACTGAAAAGTTTGTGTTAGTATAGTCACATAGCAAATCCAGCAAGAGCGAGGTGTGTGCGAGTGAGTGACAAAACTGATGGCATGTCAGATTTGTTTCGAGCCGCATTTGGTCAGACGCTGGAACAGCCTACAGAACCCAAGCAGAAGCAAAGACCTTTTAGGAGTAATGTGCTCCATCCAACAGGTGTAGAAGTTCCTCCCCCAAGAAGAAACGCTCTGGGTGACAAGTACCAGTCTTTTTTGGATAAGTACGATGACCTAGAGCGTTTCATCGACGGATTTACCGCACAAGACCTGATGTACTATTTCCGGGAGAAAGCTAAAGAAGCTGGGTACAAATATCACATTTCTAACATGAAGCGTGATATAGGTATCTACAAGAAGCTACTTGACAGCTATACTCCACGGGAAATCTCGCTTATGATTGAGTTCATATTCTTTAGTGAGCAGGATTACTTGGACACTTCTCATACACAGCCTACAGTTTTGGCTAGTTCCTTTGTGAATACTATTTACGCCGATTCTGTTTTGTGGGCAGAAGACAAGTATGTTCCAGGTAAGCATGACAAGAAGAAAAAGCTGACAATCAAAAAGCGTGAATGGAGTAACACGAAGCCTAAAGAAGAGCGAAGTAAGATTGGGGAGTGGTAGTTTGAGCAGAAGACCAATGCGAGTTACTTTATCAGACAAGGCCCTAGATGTCATTGGTGTCCCGGTTCATATGAGAACCAAGAGCATAAAAGACTTCAACACCTATGGCAAGCAAAGTCTTTCTGATGTGCGGGATTACATAGCGGAGTATATCAGTGACATTGATTCACGCTATGCAGAAAACAAGGGGTTATTCTTGTACGGGTCAAACGGTGTCGGTAAGACATTCCTTGCTAGCATCGTAGCAATGGAATCATACCGATGGCGTTATAGCACTAAGCGCGTATCATTTGCTGACTATGTGCAGAAGTACACAAGAGTATGGGACGCTGTAAACATCGAGCAAAGAGAGGAACTTGAAAGTGAGCTGTACACAGAGTACAAGGCCGTTGAGTTCCTCATCCTTGAAGAAATCGGCAAGGAGATTGACAGTAAGATTGCGGCACCTGTACTGGAAGACCTTTTAAGATACAGGGAAGACCATCATCTTCCCACAGTCATTTGTACCAACCTTAGTATAGAGTTGGTGGAAGAAAGATATGGGTACAGTATCACTTCTCTTATCAAAGGGAATATGACACCAATTCTTATTGAGGGCGCAGACAAGCGTAGCAAATTTTATGTGGACAGAACCACACAATAAACTGGAGGTATGACAAAATGCTGAACACCAAGAAGAAGACGACCAAGGCCGCACCTGCCGCGCCGAAGACCGAGAAGACCACTGCCAAGAAGGGCAACAAGTACGATGTGCAAATTGCACAGTGCCGAGAGGTCATCGAGGAAAACAAGTCCAAGATTAAGGAACTGCTTGCGGCGAAGCTGAATGAGCAGTCTGGCGAGTGGGAGATTGGTTCCACTGTGTATTACCCGGCCCCTCCCCAGAAGAACATCATCCCCTGTGTCCTGGAGATTGAAGAGGACAGCAATGGTGAAATCGTCTACTTTGCCCGCCCCATCTGCGTGGACAAGAAGACTGGCACACAGACCCTCTCCAAGCGTCACTACTCCCTGGGCACTGACCTCTCCGCCTGTAAGGACCTGTACCGTGAGCCTCCCAAGCCCAAGAAGGACAAGAAGAACTCCGACAAGGGTGTGGAGAAGTCCACTTCCAAGAAGACATCCAAGAAGACTGCGGCTCCCGCCGAAGAGAAGCCTGTGAAGAAGCCCACACTCGGCGGCAAGAAGCTGGGAAAGAAGTAAGATATGAAGCACGGTGAGTTGTCTAACACTGTAGGCTACTCATTCGGGTTTCGCTGTGAAGACTTCCTCATTCATTTTAAGGAATCTACGCTTTTAGACAAGGCATTTAACGCTTTGTTTGACAAAGCGAGACGAGCCGAAGTGAATGAGGAAGTTCTTTCATTTATGGAGTATTTGTACCGTAACACAGAGTACACGGTTGACCTTGTTGTTGACCGGGAGAACTATACTCCTGAATTGAGGAAGCTCCTGGATGACATGCCGTTTAACAGAGTAGTCCTTGTGGACAAACTTTCGCAGATTACCACACGCCTTATGATAGGCGACCTTACTTATTATGTGGATGATAGTGACGAGAGACGGAGCCTTGTGAATAGCCCCCACACGAGAACATTGAGGGAGCTTGCACAGGAGATAAAGCGCAAAAGAGAATGAGGTGAACTATGGCGTCCTTTGAGTGTGACAGAGGTTTTATATCCAAACTTCTACAAACTAAAGATATGCTGTCAGTAAAGGATGCTCAAATACGGGCTGACTTTTTATCTGGTGAGAGCAGACTTGCATATCAATATATTTACGATGTAGCAATCAGTACAGGTGAAGTTCCTTCCGTCCGGGCTTTCAAAAGAAAGTTCCCCAACTACGAGTTGGAAGAAGTGTATGACCCTGAACAAGATGACCTTGTTGTGGGCACAGAAGAAAATCTTGCTTTCTGGTGTCAAGAACTGCGGAATAAGAAGAAGCAGAACACACTTGCTGATGCTACAGAGGACATTGTGCAATCACTTGAAGATATGAACGCGGAAGATGCTTTTCTGCGCATGAAGAAAGTGATTGCATACATTGAGAGTGAGGTTGAAGAAACCCACGATGTAGACATCACCAAAGACACGGAAGATAGAAAGCAGAAGTACCTAGAGCGTAAGAAGAATAGGGGCGTTGTAGGTATTCCTACAGGTATCACACACCTTGACTACTTATTGCGTGGACTTGCACCGCAGACTTTGACCACACTGATTGCTAACACGGGTGTTGGTAAGACGTGGCTTGAAGTGTATATTGGAGCACAAGCTATGCTCCATGACTATCGTGTGTTGCAGTTTGTAACCGAGATGTCGGATGAACAGATGCGGGACAGATATGAAGCCATGCTCTACAGTATGTGCTACGGCGACTTTAACTATGAGAACTTCAAGAGAGGTATGCTTGACCGTAAAACGGAGAATAAGTACTTCCAGTTCCTTGATGATGACCTCCCCAACATGGAGCCATTGCAGATTATCACAGCGTCCGGTGTAATGTCTGTAAGTGCGGCTGTAGACAAGTACAAGCCTGACTTAGTTCTCATTGATGGTGTTTATCTTATGGATGATGAACAGGGAGCAGATAGTGACTGGTTGCGAGTAGCACACATTACACGCGACTTGAAGAAGTTGGCTAAGAGGACAAAGTTGCCCTTCTTTATCAATTCCCAGGCTGACAAGAACACTTCCAAAAGAACTGGTCCAGAGCTGGGCAGTATTTCTTACACGCAAGCCATTGGTCAAGACTGTTTACCTGCCGATACTCTTGTGCTCACCGATTGTGGGTATAAGAGAATACAGATGCTTGAAGGGGAAGTATTCAAAGTCTTTGACGGTGAGAAGTACAAGAAAGCTTATTGTACTAAAACCGGGAAGAAGTCTGTATGTGTAATTACATATAGAGGTAATGAGTTCAGATGTTCCCCAGAGCATAAGGTGTTTGTGTACGATGAGCAAGTAGCTAACTTTGTGTGGAAGAAAGCGAAAGACATTGAGCCTGAAAATGACTTCTTGTTGGAGCAGGACTTTTCTACTAAAGAGGGTCACTCCCATGTGCTTCTGTATGAAGGTGGTAGAGAAGGTTTTATAGATAACCTTGTGTTTCCTACCACTGCCAATAGTATGTTGGGGTTGTTCCTTGGCATCTTTATTGGTGATGGTAGTGTGAAGCCACTGTACAAGGGTCAAGTTACAGTTTCGTGCGGGCAAGACCTAGAATATGCAGAGTTGTGTCTTAGGTTAGTAAAGAACCTGTTTAATCTCGAAGGTCGCATATCCACTATACTGTCTACGACGAGTAAGCGGGAAGAATACCTTGCTACATGGTACAGTGTTAGATTTGCTGATTGGTTGTACAAGTTTACACATGATTCTGCGGGGCGCAAAGACATAAAGATTGACTTTGTTGAACTTAATGAAGATTTCCGTGTAGGTCTGTTGTCGGGTCTGCTACAGAGTGATGGGTCTTGTAAGTCACAAGCAGAGTTTACGACCTCTATCCGCAGGAACGCAGAAGTATTCATTCTTTTGTGTAAGTCTTTAGGTATCTGTACTCGCTATGACTTTGAGAGTAACAGACACGAAGGTAAGTACAGAGTGCGCCTGATGACAGAGGATGTAGTTCATTTTCCGCTTTTTCTTGTTGGTGACAGAAAAGAGCAGTTTGAAGAACTTTCTAAAGCGAAGTACTGTGGTAGATTGAACAAGCCTAAGTCTTTTGTAAAGAAATTCTGTAGAGCCTTAAAGAAGGAGCTTGTAGTTGATAGTCTTGACTATAAGAAAGTTTGCATTGGTTGTAAGTCCGGTCAGATAGGTCAGTCCGTCCTCAATGAGTACAGTAACTTCCCATACAAATTCATGCAAATAGACGATGTGGTGGTAACTAATGCTGTAGAAGATATGTGGAGTGTCCAAGTGTATGACAAAGACAAGCGCATTTTAACTAACGGTATAGTTACCCACAATAGCGATAATGTTCTTGCCTTGTTCCGGGACGAAACAATGATTGCCGACCAAGAGATGGGTGTCAAAGTTCTGAAACAGCGAGAGGGCGAGTGTGGAAGAGTATACATTCAATGGGATTTTGACCACATGAGATTTGGTGCTATCTATAGTGAGCGTGAAAGTGGAGATAGTACTGACCAGAGC
>ERZ1090880.1393-NODE-1395-length-11946-cov-3.706753_pt1 | contig 11946 bp, 11 predicted proteins | sample MGYA00478471_ERZ1090880 | MGnify/ENA primary metagenome ERZ1090880 (study PRJEB33644, sample SAMEA5815734) | chicken gut metagenome | biome: Chicken; feature: Gastrointestinal Tract; material: Caecum | place: Ireland | collected 2019-01-01 | study: A study of... | reverse complement strand
ATTTTACGTATCCTGCGGAAATTAGAAAACGATACAAATTTATCATAAAAATCAAAGGAGGAACTTTCCTATGAAAGCTGATTTACACTGCCATACTGTCTTATCTGACGGAGCAATGGATATTGACCAACTCTTTCACTATGCCAAAAGAATCCACCTGGATTATATCGCCGTTACCGATCATGAATCTGCACATTCCATTCCTGCTGCTCTGGAACTTGGACGGCAGCTGGATTTAAATGTAATCCCCGGAGCCGAGATTACTGCCCGGCACAAAGAAACCGGCATCAATGTCCATCTTCTGTGCTACTATCCGGCAGACACCAAACGGCTTCAAAAAAGACTAGATAAAGATCTAGAGCTTTTTTCGGAATCTGTGATTCACTCTTATCAAACCCTGATGGATGAATATCCAGTTACCATGGAACAATTATATGACGCGGCACGCCAAAGTACCGGCATCTATTATACCCATATCATGCAGGTTTTATCCCTTATGGGCTATACCGGACATCCAATCGGAGAACTTCATCAAAAGCTGTTTTCTCCGGGCAGCCCCCACAAGTTTTCTACCGATTACATGTATGCCGACGAAGCCATTGATCTGATCCGTTCCTGCGGCGGAGTCCCGGTTCTTGCACATCCTGGACAATATAAGAATCCGGAACTGATGGAAATGATGGCTCAGGAGCGCATGATCGACGGCATCGAACGAAATCATCCACGAAATGATCAAACAACAATGGATCAGATTCAGTCGGTCTGCAAAGAATATGACCTGTTCATGACCGGAGGAACCGATTTCCATGGATTATACACAAAAACCCCTTATCCGCTGGGCAGTTTCTTATGTCCGCAGGAAGGATTGGAACGACTGATCCTTGCCGGGAAACAGGCAAATGAAGCTTTTCATAAGAAAAAAGAAAAAGACATCCGCCCTGATGAAGCATAGCATCAGGGCCTCGTCCTTTCCTTTTTTCTATTCTTGTTCTTCCCATTGTTTCAAAATACTTTTTGCAGCGCTCAGCCCATTGGCCGATGCCTGCTGAAGTCCCCTGGTAACCGAAGCGCCGTCTCCGACTGCACGAAGACCTTTCACATTGGTCTCAAAATCCTTATTCACCAGAATCTTATTGGAATAAAATTTCACTTCTACACCATAAAGGAGAGTTTCATCGCTCGCCATTCCAGGCGTAACTTCGTCCAAAGCATGAATCATTTCTTCGATGTCCTTCATGATTCGATACGGGAAAACCAGAGATAAATCTCCCGGAACTGCATCTTTTAACGTTGGTGTAATGTTATTTCTTATCAGACGCTCTTCTGTCGTCCGCCTTCCGCGGATAAAATCTCCAAAACGCTGCACCAGGATTTTTCCATCACATAACATATTGCTAAGCTGGGCAATATGTTTTCCATATTGAATCGGCTCTTTGAACGGCTTGGTAAAATTCTTTGATACTAACAGGGCAAAATTCGTATTGCTGGTTTTATGATCTTTCGCTTTATAGGCATGACCATTGACGACTGCCAGACCGTTTTCATAATATTCTGTCGCAACCTCTCCGGACGGATTGCTGCAAAAGACTCTTACTTTATCATCAAACGTCGGTGTGTAATAGACCAGCTTTGCCTCATAAAGACTCTGATTCAGTTCTTCCATAATCTCGTCCCGAACCTCAACTCTGACGCCTACATCTACCGTGCCAACCTGAGTCTCAATCCCATATTTCCGACAAAGATCACTCAGCCATTCTGAACCTTCTCTTCCGACAGCAGCTACAATCTCAGCGGCCGTAAATGTCTCGCCTTTATCCGTAACGACTCCTTTTGCACGGCCATTTTCAATGATAATATCTTCCACCATAGTCTGAAATCTCATTTCCACGCCGCGATCCAACAGATATTCCTGAAGTCTGGAATAGATCTTATATCCTTCTTCTGTACCTAAATGACGAATCGGACATTCAATCAATTTCAGATTCGCCTGAATCGCTTTTTTTCGAATCCTGGCAATCTCATTTTCCTGGTGGACGCCGTAAACTTTTGTATCTGCGCCAAATTTTAAATAAATCTGATCTGATTCTTGCAAAAGCTCTATGGTACGATCATATCCCAGAATCTCCGGCAGATTACCGCCTACATCCGGAGACAAAGACAATTTCCCGTCGGAAAATGCCCCGGCGCCGGCAAATCCCGTGGTAATCGAACACGGCTGACATCCTGCACAAACATTCGTATCTCGTTTCGGACATCTTCGATCTTCAATGCGCCTGCCTTTCTCGATCATTAAAATCTTGGCTTCCGGGCATTTCCCAATCAATTCATAGGCGCAAAAAATTGCGGATGGTCCGGCACCGATCATAATGGCATCATAATGATGTTTCATTGCAGTCACCTCTCATTTCTCTGGATAAAACTTTTGATCCTTCTTCTTCCCTCTTCCCTGTCATAGGAAAAAGCCAGCGCATGAGCCGCCCCTGGAACGATATAAAGCTCCTTTGGCGCCGTACAAGCCTGATAATTCCGATAAGTCATCCACATTGGAACATATCGGTCTTTATCTCCATGAATAAACAAGACTGGGATCTTGTTCTTCTTCATTGCTTCTTCCGCCGATGCTCCTTTCAAACTAAATCCCGCTGCAATACGGCAGATTACGCCCACAAAAAATACCAGTGGATACGGAGGAAGATGATATTTCTTCTTTACAACATGACAGACAATCTCCCACGGAGATGTAAATCCGCAGTCCGCAATGATTCCTCTGACATTTTTCGGAAGTTTCAGTCCTGCTGTCATAAGCACTGTAGCACATCCCATGGAAATTCCACAAAGGAAAATATCTTTTTCTTTCGCTCCAAGCTGCTTGTTGGCATACTGTATCCATTTTCTGCAGTCATACCGTTCTTTTACACCATAAGTAATGTAGCGGCCTTCACTCTGACCATGACTCCGTTGCCACGGAAGCAGGATCTCATATCCAAGATTCCAAAGGAAGCGGATCTCAGGGACAAATTCAATATCTACCTCTGAATGATATCCATGCATACATATAATAATACCCTTTGCATTTTTCCTTGGAATATACATTGCACGAAGTTTTAATCCGTCTGCGGATAGGATTTCCTGCCGTCTTCCTTTGTGGCGCTTTATCCAGTTTTGTTCCTTTAACACAAAATCCAGATATGGCTTCCACTTTTTCTTCCGTCTGACATCCGGCCGTTTCTTCTTTCTGCAGATCGCATATTCGAACGTTGATATGGAAAGTGCGCCAAAAAAAGCAGTGATTCCGATGGCCGTATTCCTAACAATCTTAAATTTCATTTTTATTTCCTTTCTCCAACAAAGATTCCAAGCATGGATCCTTCTCTCCCAATACACAGATCCCATGAGCTTTTAGAAACTTTGCTGTCACTCCATCCTTGTAAGTCAATGTTCCTGTAAATGTTCCGTCATATATTCTCCCATTCCCGCAGGATGGGCTTTTTTCTTTTAAAATCGCATAGCGGCAGCGAAACACTTTTGCCAGCTTCCACGCCTCTTTCGCTCCTTTTTCAAATTGGCTGGTCACATCCGCACCGTCTTTCATAAGCACTTTCTCCCCACAAACTTCCGCCGGAATCCGCGGTGTCGAAAGGCCTCCCATGATTTCAGGACAAATCGGAATCAAATGGTACTTTTCTTTTAATCCTGCCACCCGCTCATTAAAATTATTCCCTTGATTATATTTGCAGTTCACACCAAGCAGACATGCACTTACCAGTATATTCATTTCTGTCCCTCCTTTTGTCTTCTTAAGCATGATATCAGCAATTTCCGGTATATACATATTTTAAATGTTTGCCTGCGATTTGGGCAAGATGATATACCATATCCACTTCTGTCGGCGGACGATCCTGCATTTTCCAATTTGGAAAAAATCTTGTGACATGCAGCGGAATGTTTGGATCTATGCCTGCAATCCATTTTGCCATCTCTTCGATCTCCTCTTCCCGATCATTTTCCCCTGGAACGATCAGTGTCGTCAACTCTACATGTCCATATTTTGCAGCTTCTTTGATAAAAGACTGAACCACTGAAAGATTTCCTCCCAGCTTTTCATAATACTTTTTTGTAAATCCTTTTAGGTCAATATTCCAGGCATCGACCAGTGGCATAACTTCCCCGACCGCCTCCAAAGAAACCGATCCGTTGGTCACTGCTACCGTTTTTAGATGCTCTTTCTTTAAAAATACCGCCGTATCTCTGATATATTCATATCCAATCATCGGCTCATTATAAGTAAATGCCACCCCAATATTCCCCAAAGGGACTGTTTCTAATGCTTTCTCACACAGCTCCCGGGGTGAAAAAAACACCGTTTGTATCTCATCTTCGCCAACCATAGAGCTCTGATGATTCTGGCAAAAAGCACAAGCCAGATTACAGCCATAACTTCCCACCGATAGAATTCGGCTGCCCGGATGAAATTTCTTCAAAGGCTTCTTCTCGATCGGATCCAATGCTATGGATGTCAGCCTGCCGTAATTGGCGCAGACGACCTTTCCCTCTATGTTCTTTCTTGCTTTACACCTTCCGGTTTGCCCTTCCTTCAGGCGGCAATGATGCATACAAATCCGGCAGATTACTTCTGTCCTCATTTCCATCACCTATGCCTTATTACCCGGAAACGCTCCATCTTGACATCTTCATCATCGGGATCGATTCCTGCTTTTTGCTTCGTTATCATGATTTGATCTTCGATCGTATCGACGCCTTCCAAATCCGGCAGGAGCAAGCCTCTTTTTCTTCCCTTCGTTACAATCAGACCATACTTTTTCACATCCAGTTGATCCGAAGAATCAATCTCTTCCGGCTCTCCAAGGACATCGACACTATATTCCAAATAAGGCAGTTCCTCGTAGGCAACCTGCGGGAATCGATAATCTTTGGTGCCTGCGCTTACCGCATTTTGTATGATTTCTTCTGCCACAGATCCAGTTGTCGGAGCGATTGTTCCTATGCATCCTCTCAATCTTCCGTCTTTTTTCAAAGAGACAAACACGCCTGCTTTTCGGCTAAGAAATTCTTCCGGCAAATCTTTCGGCACAGAAATCGGCGTATGTTTCAGCATATATCCTTCCAACGATTTTCTCGCTAACCTAACGTATGCATCTTCCTGTTCTTTCTTTTCCTGAGCCTTTCGAAGTTCCTGTTTGAAATAGCGATCTTTAAAATTCCTGCTGTCATCGATGCCTTCTGTCCGATACGTACAAACACCATAACCAACCCCAAATGGTCCCTCGTAGGAAAGTTTCCGAACACGAACCTTCATCCGGTCCAAGGCGCCTGCCATAATCAGAAACGAGCGATGCCCGCATTCTCCGGCTTTCTGACAAAACTCTTCGGAGAAATCAAACAATCGTCCAAAGTCTGCATTTCCCATGATTTCCATGATCTCTCTGTCATACTCCGGTCCTTCTTCTCGATAACCGTATGGTCCGTCTTCCTTCAAACGATGAGACAGATCTCCGCTGGCAACAATCACAGCTCTTCTTCCCAACCGATTTGCTGTCTCCTGTATATATTGTCCCAAAGTATAATGATCGGCAAAAGATAATCCTGACAATCCAATCCGTACGACTTGATAATCGGTATAGATCTGATTGATAAAATACAAAGGAATCATCGTCCCATGATCCAAACGAGGATCCCGTTCTCCAAGCGTCCCCGCCATAAATCCATGTTCATCTGCCTCCAGGCTCAGCTCTTCTGCAAATATTGTGTCATACTTTACCTGTACTTTTACTTCAGGACTCCGAAACTGTCCAAAATCCCCTTTTGCACCGATGCCAGGCGAAATATGAAAATAATCTCCATACATGATGGAATGGGGTGTTGTAACAATGATCGTCTCCGGCTGAAGCGCCGCGACCTCCTGCGCCGCCTGACGGTACGCATCGATGGTCTTTTGAATCTCCTTTTCCTCTCCTCGTCCCACTTCCGGTATGATCAACGGCGGATGAGGAACCATAATCGCACCAATAACTGCCATATGCCCAGCTCCTTTCTTATTTCTCTTTCTTTTATCTTAACATGTTTTTCTCTTCATTGAAAATAATTCCTTTGCCGCTCTCATCCTTCACGCTGTCACAGCGCGATCCTTCACCGAGTACTTTTTATTTGATAAGAAGTTCAATAACTTTCCACCGAGTAAAAAAAGTCCAGGATTCCTGCCTCTCTGCAAAAATCCTGAACTTCTTCTTTGCTATATTGTTCTTCTTATCTTCGAATCAGCGGAGTAATCGAAACAGCTCCCTGGACTCCGGCATCTACGGTACCGGCATCGCTTCCCGCTGTCACACGGAACCGAAGCTCTGCCACATCATCCCATGCCGCATTGGTCGTAAACGATCCGGCACCTGTGGCGGTATCCTCGTTTCCTGAAATAGAAAAAACAGAATACAGCAGACCCGGCTGCTGGTTAATATACGGGATAACCTGAAAGCGATTTCCCGGTCCGATGGTTGTCAAAAAGATATAATCAATCAAGTACAAAAAACCCGGCTGGAGAATGATCGTCTGCTCTTCTTCCAGAGAGATATCCGTTCCCTCCCGAAAACCTTCATAAAAAGAAAGGTAACTTCCGGAAGGAACTCTTCCAACCGTTCCATACTGGGCAAAAGAATCCGGACAGCAAACATCCTGGGGATCTTTATGGTGTTTTTCACACCAACATTTCTTCATAGAACATTTCTCCTTTTTTCTTAGTCTATGAAAAAATCTCTCTTTGTGTCCGCCGTTTTTTATGATCTTTAGTCTCTCACTTTGATATGCACTTCACGAAGCTGCTGCTCTGTGATCTCGCTTGGAGCTCCACATAACAGATCCTGAGCGGTTCCGCTCATCGGGAATGGGATGACCTCTCTGATATTTTCCTCTTCCCTAAGAAGCATGATCATACGATCAAGTCCCGGCGCCATTCCGGCATGAGGCGGAGCTCCAAACTGGAATGCATTATAAAGAGCGCCAAACTTATCTTTCAATGTCTCTTTATCATATCCTGCAATCTCGAAAGCTTTTTCCATGATTTCCATGTCATGATTCCTTACTGCTCCGGAAGATAATTCCACTCCGTTGCATACAATATCATACTGATAAGCCAGCAATTCCAGAGGGTCTTTTTCTTCCAATGCCTTCAGACCGCCCTGCGGCATAGAGAATGGATTGTGGGTAAATCCAAGTTTTCCTGTCTCTTCATCGATCTCATACATTGGGAAATCATTGATATAGCAGAAACGATACGCGTTCTTTTCCAAAAGATCCAATCTGCTTCCCAATTCGTCGCGGAGCTGTCCGGCAAAGATACAAGCCGCTTTTTCCGGGGCAGCAATAAAGAAGATCGTATCTCCTACAGATAATCCTGCCATTTCGGCAAGTTCCATCTTCATATCATCCGGAATAAATTTATCGATCGGTCCTTTATATTTCATTTCTTCTTTAACTTCCAGATATCCAAGACCTCCCATGCCGATGGACTGAGCGAACTTTAACAGCTTCGCATGCTGCCCTTTCGATAATTTTGCATGCACATTAATTGCGCGCACGGTCTGTCCATGGAAAGGCTTGAAGGTACATCTCTGGAAAAATTCTGTCACATCAATGATTCTTAATGGATTTCGAAGATCCGGTTTGTCTGTTCCAAACTGAAGCATCGCTTCTGCATAACTATAGATCGGATACGGCGCCTTTGTCACAACAGAACCTTTCGGAGCAAACTCCTCAAATGCAGCTGTCAGGACTTCTTCTCCTACTTTAAATACATCTTCCTGTGTTGCAAAAGCCATCTCAAAATCTAACTGATAGAATTCTCCCGGAGATCTGTCCGCACGGGCATCTTCATCTCGGAAACATGGGGCAATCTGATAATATTTATCGATTCCGCCAACCATGAGCAGCTGTTTATGCTGCTGCGGCGCCTGCGGAAGCGCGTAAAATTTTCCTTTATATTTTCTGGACGGAACCACATAATCCCTTGCCCCCTCAGGAGAAGAAGCACAAAGAATCGGTGTCTGGATCTCGATAAATCCTAACTCTTCCATCTTATCCCTTAAAAAGCGAATTACTTTGGAACGGAATAAAATATTGTCCTTTACTTTTCGGTTTCTCATATCCAGATAACGATATTTTAAACGAACATCCTCTCTGATCTCCTTTGATGTTGCAATCTCAAACGGAAGATCCCGATAAATCTTTCCTAAAATATCGATCTTGTGAGCTTCCAACTCGATGGTTCCGGTCGGAATCTTCGGGTTGAACGTCTCTTCATCTCTGTGTTCTACCAATCCTTCAATGGAAAGACACTCTTCTTTCCTTACATGTTTCAAAAGACTGGTATCTCTTAATACGACCTGCATGACTCCATACATATCTCTCAAGTCAATAAATGACACGCCGCCGTGGTCACGAATATTCTCGACCCACCCGGCGATTTTTAATTCTTTTCCGATATCATCCTCGGATATCTGATCCATCGTTCTGGTACGGTATAAATCTGACATCTTCTTTCTCCTTTTCCTAATTTCATGTATTCTTTTGCGGACCACATTCTTTTTTATTTCATAGGGACAAAGTTTCGTATGAAATAAAAAAGAGCCCAGTCCTGAAATTTTTTCAGGACGAACTCTTGTATCTTCCAGTCCGCGGTACCACCTGATTTACTGTTTTCTCACAGTCTCTCTTACCTGCCTGTTAACGCCAGGACTACGTCTCACCTACTGACCAATCCAAGATCGGCGTTCAGATTGATGCTCCGGAGTGTTCTTCCCATAGATTCACTTTGCAGGATTCTCACTATCTCCTGCTCACTGGGAACGATAATCTATGCTACTTTTCTCCATCATCGCCTATTGAATCATTATAAGCGAGAGAAAGTTCCTTTGTCAATTCCTTTTTCCCTGAGTTTTCGCAAAATTTTTCCCTGAGTTTTCGCAAAATTACGCTTAGCTTTTTATGAATCCCCTGCTGTCAAAATCTCCCGCATCTTTACAATGAAAGCCCCAGTTCATTTATTATCCTGATATATCCGACACATCTTTACTTTGCCAAACTTCTGTTCCCGGACAGCCATTCCTGCACCACACAGTCTAAGATTGCCGATCTGCCTTGGAGATTTTTGTAATCTTTTTGGAGAACCTGATCCAAAACCTTCAGATCCTTTCTCCCCATAATTACTTGAAGAACATATTCCGTACATTCCTGTTTTTTAAATACATTTCGCATAAACACGTCATTCATCATTGTAAGGTTCTTTAATATTCCTTATAACGTGCATCCGATTGATTGTCTGTTTTCTTATGATTCACGTCCGCTGCTGCCTCCTTTATCGTCTGCATTATCTGCGTCTAAGGCTTCTTATAAAAATGCGGAAGTGCTTTCATATCCTCTATCTGATTCCATATTATCATGCAGAGATGAAATTTTTAATATTTTCTATTCATTAGTTTAAAATATCATCTTTTTCCAATTCCATTTTTTCATCAAATCCTGAAATTTATCTGCCTTTGATTACGATACTCTTTTTCTGGCAATACTCTTAACAAATCATGAAGGAGGGTTTGTTTATGTCACAAAAAATCATCGTCGTCGGAGCCAATCACGCTGGTACCGCCGCATTAAATACATTATTAGACTCCGGTCAGGATGTGGAGGTCACCGCATTTGACGCAAATTCCAATATTAGTTTCCTGGGATGCGGTATGGCTTTATGGATTGGCGGACAAATTTCAGGACCGGAAGGACTTTTCTATTCCAGTAAAGAAATCCTGGAACAAAAAGGGGCATCCATTCATATGGATTCTAAAGTAAGTTCCATCGATTTTGAACGAAAAACACTGAAAGCCAAATGCATGTCCGGTGATTATTATGAACAATCTTACGATAAACTGATCCTAGCTACCGGATCTTTGCCGGTCGCTCTTCCAATCGAAGGAATGGATCTTAAAAATGTTCAATACGTAAAACTATACCAGAATGCAGAAGATGTCATAAAAAAACTGAAACAAAAAGATCTAAAGAAAATCGCAGTCATCGGGGCTGGATATATCGGAGTAGAATTAGCTGAAGCATTTCGCCGATGCAAGAAAGAAGTAACTTTGATCGACAGTGCTGCAACCTGTCTGTCTTCTTATTATGACGAGCCTTTTTCCCGACGTATGGAGGAAAATCTGGAACGTCACGGCATCCATCTTGCTTTTGGCGAAACTGTGCAAAAACTAGAAGGGAAAGACAAGGTTCAGAAAGTCGTAACCGAAACCTCTTCTTACGATGCCGATATGGTCGTATTTTGCGCGGGATTTCAACCGAATACAAAACTTGGAAAAGATAAGATCTCTCTGTTTGAAAACGGTGCTTATCTGGTAAATCGCCGCCAGGAAACCAATCTGCCCGATGTATATGCCATTGGAGACTGTGCAACGGTCTACAATAATGCATCTCAAAGAACCGATTATATCGCTCTGGCAACCAATGCCGTTCGTTCCGGCATCATTGCCGCAAGAAATATTCTCGGAGATCCTATCGAATCTCCAGGTGTTCAAGGTTCTAACGGCATCAGCATTTGGAATTTAAAAATGGTCAGCACAGGCCTGTCTTTCAAAAAAGCTCTGCGCCTTGGCTATGACGCTGCCGTTGTTGATTATGAAGACTATCAAAAGGCTGGATTCATGGAAACAGAAAACAGCAAAGTCGTCATCCATATCGTTTATGATAAGACGACCCGCAGAATCTTAGGAGCACAGCTTTGTTCTGAATATGATATCTCCATGGCGATCCATATGTTTTCTCTTGCAATTCAAGAGCAGGTTACCATCGATACTTTGAAATTATTTGATCTTTTCTTCCTGCCTCATTTTAACCAACCATATAACTACATCACAATGGCAGCTCTCAGCGCAGAATAATTCTTTTATCAAAAAAAGAATCCTGTTTTGCAGGATTCTCCGCCTGCGGCGGGTTGTTTCAGCGACATTTTCCATACCGCCGCAGTGCGTCTTCGTTCCACTCCGGTCGGCGCAAAGCAAATGTCCACCGGACATTTTGCGCCCTCGCAGAACATTTTTATTCCTTAAGATTCTTTTCTGCTTTTTCCCCAGAAAAACAATGCTACGGTTCCCGGTCCGGTATGACTGCCAATGGTCGTTCCAATTGGGTTGATCTCTACTTTTCCATCCAAATGTGGAAAACGTTCCTCCACCAGCTTTGCCACGGCTTTCGCGTCATCCTCACAAGCAGATTGAGAAATATAGCATTTTTCTGCATAATCCAGACCATCTTGTGCGTTTTCTTCCATTTTATCCACAATTGCACGAATCACTTTTCTTTTTGTCCGGATATTTTGTCTCGGAACCAATGTTCCTTCCTCATCCATATTTAACAGCGGACAGATGCCAAGAACTCCTCCGACAAACCCTGCAGTCTTTGAAATCCTTCCTCCCTTGATAAAAAATGTCAGATCCGTTGAGAAAAACCAATGGTGCACTTCCAATCGATGTTCCATGACCCATTGGTATACCTCATCCAAATCTTTTCCTTGATCCCGAAGATCTGCCAAACGATCCATCAGCAATCCATATCCGGAAGAAGCGCCCAGGGAATCTACAATATAAATCTTCCGTTTCGGATATTTTCCCTCCAGCTCTCTTTTCGCAATCATCGCAGAATTGATCACACCAGATATTCCAGAAGAAAGACATACATGAAGAACATCTTTTCCATCCTGCAGGAATTTCTCAAAATATTCTTCAAATTCCTCCACATTCACCTGAGATGTCTTTGTCTCAGCCCCCTGCGCCATCTTCTCGTAAAATTGATCAAATGGAATCGATTCCCCCAAGTTGTCCATATAAGACGTTCCATCCCTGTCTCTTATACACATCTGACGCTGCCGACGATCTTACGCGTGTA
>ERZ1090880.1390-NODE-1392-length-11950-cov-5.596805_pt1 | contig 11950 bp, 10 predicted proteins | sample MGYA00478471_ERZ1090880 | MGnify/ENA primary metagenome ERZ1090880 (study PRJEB33644, sample SAMEA5815734) | chicken gut metagenome | biome: Chicken; feature: Gastrointestinal Tract; material: Caecum | place: Ireland | collected 2019-01-01 | study: A study of... | reverse complement strand
TGTTAAAAATACACTGAAACCGGGGCGCGCCGACGCAATTTCCCCCCAAAAATTGGCCCAAACAAAATAAAACGGGGGGCCCTAACGCCCGCCGCTTTATTCATCTAAAAAATAATTTTTTGCGACTGCGCGCGGAGCGCAGAATATTTTACTTGTTATCCACAAATTCAAGCACTTCTTCAAACAGCTTGTCGCGCTTTACGGACTTTGTGAAGCGTACGGGCTTGTCCCTCAGGCCTGAAAGGCTCTTGGGAACGGCCATAGCCGTTGCGGCGTGCAGCCTCTTTATGCCCTTGAAACTGTCCTTAACATCGTTGCCCGTTACGGCATACAGCACGTCCTGCGGGAACTTGTAGGGGTTGGCCGTGGATACCACCACCATCTTTATCGTGTCCTTTTTGTTCTTTTCGAACCAGTCGAGCGCAACCTTCATTGCACAGCCCGTGTGCGTATCCATTGTATATCCCGTGTCGCAGAACACATCGTATACCGTTTCCACTACCTCGTCCTCGTTGGCGAAACCGCCGTCAAATATGGCGGCAATCCTTGCCTTTTCCTCCGCGGTGACCTTGTATACGCCCTTTTCCCTGAGGTCCTTCATCAGCTCCGCCGTGCGCGCGGCGTTCCTGCCGCACACCTCGAAGAGCAGTCTTTCAAGGTTGGACGAAATGAGTATGTCCATCGAGGGCGAAGTTGTCTTGTAGAACTCGCGGTGGGTATCGTAACTGCCGCTTGCAAAGAAGTCGGTGAGTATGTTGTTCATGTTGGAGGCGCAGTGCAGTCTGCGTATCGGCAGGCCCATGCGCTTTGCATAGTACGCGGCGAGTATGTTGCCGAAGTTGCCCGTGGGTACGGAAAAGTCAATCTCCTCGCCAATCTCTATCTGTCCGCCGCTGACAAGGTCGAGGTAGGCGGAGAAATAATAGGCTATCTGCGGAGCAAGTCTGCCGAAGTTTATGGAGTTTGCCGAGGAGAGAATTACATTCTTTTCGGCGAGAATTTTTGCGTACTCCTTGTCGGCGAATATCTTCTTTACGGCCGTCTGGCAGTCGTCAAAGTTGCCCTTTACGGCAACCACGTTGACGTTGGAGCCCTCCTGCGTGCACATCTGCAACTTCTGCATTTTGGACACGCCGTCATCGGGGTAGAACACCATAATCTTTATGCCGGGCGCGTCTTTGAACCCTTCGAGCGCGGCCTTGCCGGTATCGCCCGAGGTGGCGACGAGTATGAGTATGTTCTGCTTTATGCCGCAGATATCCGCACCCTTTCTCAGAAGATAGGGCAGCACGGTGAGCGCCATATCCTTGAACGCGCAGGTGGGACCGTGCCACAGTTCGAGAATGTATATGCCTTCATCAATTCTGACGAGCGGGGCGGGGTCGCCATCGAATTTGGAGTATGCGGCCTCCAGCGCGGACAGAAGTTCCGCACCGTCGTAGTCGTCAAGATATTTAGAGAGTACTTTTGCCGCCCTTTCGGGGTAGCTTAAGGGGAGCATTTCTTCCAGCTCCTCCCTTGTCACGGGCGGGAAATTCTCGGGAACGAAGAGTCCGCCGTCGTCCGCAAGTCCCTTAACTATTGCCTGTGCGCCTGTAACCTTTTCGCCGCCGCGCGTACTGATGAAGTTCATTTCTTTCTCCTGATACAAAAATATAATTAAAAGTGATTATGCTGCGGCGCGGTAGCCGCAGAGCGTTGCCTGCGTAAAAATTATGAGCAGCCTGCCGCGGCCCGCGCGAAAAATGCACAGACCGTAATGCCGCAAAAGGGGAGCGCTGAAACGTACGCTCCCCTTACTTAGTTGAATTGTTGCGCGCAACGCGCCCTGAAATCAAAGATATTTTGCAATAAATTCGGGCAGTTTTTCAACGGGGCAGCTGCACGTTATGGTGATAACTATGTTGTTGTCGTTGGAAAGTTTTTCAAGCATATAGAATATGCCCGCCATTTCTGAAAGTTCCTTGCCCGCAATGCGTGCAATGCCGTCTATGTAAAGATATTCGTAATCGTGGTTGCCCGCTGCAACACCCTTGACAAAACCGCAGAGAGCGTCTTCCCCGGCAATATTGTAATCGGTGACGTCTATAAAGCGCACTGAACGATTCAGATCGTACATATACCTCTTGGTATCGGTTATGAACGCGCTTACGCCCTTGGCCTGTTCGGCGTCCTTATTGGCAGCATCTATGAGTTTTTTGGTCTTGCCCGTGCCCTTGGCGCCCGTTATGATTTTAATCATGTTAATATTCCTCCTGTCATGCCATCTCGGGGTATGGATTTGTGGCATACCTTGCGGTATGTTTATTATATTTTACCAGTAAACAGACGGAATTTCAACATTTTTGCAAAAAAATTTTTAATTTTTTGTTGCGCAGAGCCGCGCAATGGGGAGTTGCGGCGGCAAAAGCGCACACGGGCAGAGAATGCGCGCCCCCGCGGCCGCTTTTCCGCGGCGCGCAAAAACTTGTTCCGCACGAAAGACAAATTCCGCCGTGCAATATTTTTGCCGCGGCGGAATTTTTATATTACTTTATCTTTGCAACAAATTCGCCTATTCTTCTGAGGCCTTCCACCATTTCGTCCATGGATATGGCGTAGGAAAGGCGTATGCAGTCGTCGTCGCCGAAGCATATGCCGGGGGTAAGCGCAACCTTTGCATAGGTGAGCAGCATTTCGGTGAGGTCCATGCTGCCCTTTATCACCTTGCCTCCGTACGACTTGCCGTAGAACTTGTCGCACAGCAGCATTACATAGAATGCGCCGTCGGGCTTTACGTAGTCCAGGCCGAGGGGCTTCATGGAATCGAGTATCTCCATCATCTTGTTCCTGCGCTCGCCGAACGCCTTTACCATCTGCTGCATGGGCTCGGTAGGGCCTTCGAGTGCGGCTATGGTGGCGTACTGCGTCATGGTGTTGACGTTGGAGGTTGCGTGGCTCTGGAAGGAACCTATCGCCTTGGCAATTTCGGGAGCGGCGGCAAGATAGCCCAGTCTCCAGCCCGTCATGGCATACGACTTGGAAACGCCGTTTACCGTTATGGTGAGGTCCTTCATTTTAGGGGAAACGGTGCCTATGGAGAAGGGTTTTTCACCGCCGTAGATAAGTTTTTCGTAAATCTCGTCGGAGAGCACGAGTATGTCGTGCTTTTCGCAGACGGCAGCTATCGCCCTGATTTCATCTTCGGTGTACACCGCACCCGTGGGGTTGCAGGGGGTGTTGAAGATTAACATTTTGGTCTTGGGAGTTACGGCCTGTTCAAACTGGGCGGCCGTCATTTTGAAGCCCGATTCCCTGGTTGTGGTGACAAATACGGGCACGCCGCCGCAGCACTTTACCACTTCGGGGTAGGTGAGCCAGTAGGGCGAGGGAATGATTACCTCGTCGCCGGGGTCAATCGTGGCGAACACGGCATTGAATATGGAGTGCTTTGCGCCGTTGGAAATTACAATCTGCGAAGGTTCGTAGTCCAGACCGTTTTCCTCTTTGAACTTTTTGCAAACGGCCTTTTTGAGTGCGGGAAGACCTGCCGCGGCCACATATTTGGTGTAGCCCGCATCGAGCGCGTCCTTTGCGGCCTGCACGATGTGTGCGGGGGTTGCAAAGTCAGGTTCGCCCACGCCGAAGGATATGACGTTTTCGCCTGCGGCCTTGAGTTCGGCAGCCTTTGCAGACATTGCAAGCGTCATTGAGGGGGAGATTGTAGCAACTCTTTGGGAAATCTTAGACATATTTGCACTTCCTTTGCACGGCAAAACGCGGCGGAATGCCTTACTTTATGGCACCCGTTGCCGTAATTTTTGCCCATATTTGAATTTTCCATTCAATTATACATAATTTGAAGGGCATAGGCAAATGTTTGAACAAATTTTATGCCGCGCGCCGTTTTTGTGAGCAAGAACAGTTTTTTTGTTATTTTTGACGAATATTTATGAAATATTGTTGCATAAACGTGGTATGCGCCGCGCCATTGCGGCGCGGCGCACACAGAGGTTTTATTTTATGTTTTACGGTAAATGTAAGCGGATAAATGAAAAAACACGACTAAAAAGAGCCGTTCGGCGCACAGTTCGGCGCATATTTTTATTAATAGAGATTATATCACAACGAGGAAAAATGTCAATACTCCCGCAAAAAAATTATGCAATATTTTTGCAGAATTTTACGCGCCGCGGCGGCAGTAAAAACGAAAAAACGCCGTGCATAATGCAATAACAGCCGTACGTCAGACCTGAAAAATGACAGACATTTTTTGGCGGCAAAAAAAGTGCATTGCAGATAATTCGGCCATATATGCGGGGCAATTTTAATAAGCTGCCCGCCCGCGCGAAAGCTAAGCGCGGGCGGGCAGCATTGAAAAGATGTACTTTGTATAATCTGTATGTTTATGCGCGGATATTCCGTGCATAATTTTGCATTTAATTATCTTCGGCGCGGACTACTTTTTTGCCGCGGCCGAAAACAACTATTCTGACTTGCTGTTTTTGCGGCGCTCCCTGTCACGGCAGGCTTTGCAGTGCCCGCAGGCAGAGCAGTCGCCGCAGTCACAGCCCAGGCTTTCGCCCCTGACTTTTTTATATATGAACCTTGCAAGTATCGCAAGCACCGCAAGGCCCACCACTACTATCGTAACAATTTCAAAAGGACCCATAATATGCCTCAACTATCAGTATTTTTCGTCCGCTCCGACGCCATTTTTACGGCGGAAGATGCGGGCAAAAGAGGGAAGTTTGCCGCGGTTTTTTGCCACGATGAGAGTGGCTGCAACGGCTGCCGCGGCCAGCCATATGAACACCGTCCACCACCACGTGAGCACGGTGTAGCACAGCGAGCCGACTATGTAACTTGTGACGAGCCAGAAGAGAATGGTAAGGCGGAACCTGCCCGCGGGCAACTCCGCTTTAGCCGTAGCGCACGCCGCAAAGCAGGGAATGGTTGTCATATTGAACATTATGAAGGATATGAGCGCGGGCCACGTTATGCCGGTGCCGGCAATCATGATGACCGCCTCCTCCACGCCCTCGTCCGTGCCTTCAAACCCCGAAACGAAGATTGCCGCCAGCACGGAGAAGGTGGCTATTACGTTCTCCTTGGCGATAAGTCCCGTTATGGCCGCCACGGCGAACACCCAGCCATAGGAATTGAGCTGCGAACCGAACCCGAGCGGCGTGAACAGCGGCTGTATGAGCTGACCCAGCGACGCGAGTATGGAGCTTTGCATTCCGTCTGCGCCGACATACTGCCAGTTCCAGCTGAACGACTGCAGCAGCCATATGAGCACGGTGGACGCAAAGATTATGGTAAACGCCTTTTTTACAAAGTGCTTTGCCTTATCCCACAGGTGCAGCGCTATATTTTTTGCGCCGGGCAGACGGTAGGAGGGCAGCTCCATTATAAACGGCGGCACTTCGCCGCGCATTGTGGTGGAGCGCATTACGATTACCGAAACTATGGCCGTTATTATGCCGAGAAGGTACATTGAATATGTAATGAGGTCCACGTTTGCAAAGCCGAATGTCGCACATATGCCGCCCGCTATCGCCGTGAGTATGGGCAGTTTTGCGCCGCAGCTGAAAAAGGGTATGACCCTTATGGTGGCGGTGCGCTCCTTGTCGTCAGCCAGCGTGCGGGTGTTTATCATTGCGGGCAGGGAGCAGCCGAAACCCATAATCATGGGCATGAACGCTCGGCCCGAGAGTCCGAAACGGCGGAAAATTCTGTCCAGAATGAACGCCACGCGCGCCATATACCCCGTATCTTCGAGCAGGGAAAAGAACATGAACAGCGTGAGTATCTGCGGAAGAAAGCCGAGTACGGCCGTTATGCCGCCGACTATGCCGTCGTTAATAAGGCCCGCGGCCCACTCCGCCGCGCCCGCCGACTGTACGCCGAGGCCTATGCCGTAACTTATGTACCCAAGCACCATATTCAGAAGGTTTGTGAGTATTACGCCGGGTGCAAACACCGCGCCGTCATAAAAACAGGACGCCAGCATTACGCCGAAGTTGGCATACAGTTCAGAGTCGCCCAACATTTGCGTGTAACCCAGCTCTTCAAGCGTGGGCAGAGGTCGCCCCGCCGCCGAGGCGATTGCGCTTATGAAAAACAAATCCTCCGAAAAGGTCAGGTGAAATATTGCAAAGAGTATTACTATAAATATGGGTATGCCCCAGACTTTATGCGTAAGCACGCGGTCGGCTCTGTCCGAACGGGTGAGCATCGGCCTTGCCGCTTCTTTTTTTGCCGTGGAGAGCGACGAGGTTATGTATTTGTAGCGCCTGTCGGCAATCTCCGCCTCCATATCGCCGCCGTAGCGCGCTTTGAGGCGAGAAAACAGTTCGGCCTCCTCCCTGCCCTCAAGCTCCAGTTCGTCCCCTTCAAGCAGTTTTATCGCGTGGAAGAGCGGCGAGGGTTTCTGCCTTTCAGCAAAAAAGTTCTCGGCCTCGGCAATCTGCTCCTTCATGGTATCTGCAAGCACGGACGCGCCCTTTCGCTCCCCCGCAGACATTGCGCGCGACATAAGCTGTTTTATTCCCTTGCCTTTGAGCGCGGATATGGCCACTACAGGCACGCCCAGTCGCCTTTCGAGCGCGGCGCAGTCTATGCTGTCGCCCGATTTTTCAACGGCGTCCATCATGTTGAGCGCAACTATAATCGGCACGTCCATCTCCAGCAGCTGGGTGGTGAGGTATAAGTTGCGCTCCAGGTTGGTGGCGTCCACTATGTTTATTATGCCGTCGGGGCGGTCGTTTAAAATATAGTTGCGCGCGATTACCTCTTCGGGAGTGTACGGAGAGAGCGAATATATGCCGGGCAGGTCGACTATGTTTACCCGCACGCCATCGCCTCTGAACACGCCCTCGCGCTTGTCCACCGTGACCCCCGGCCAGTTGCCCACGTGCGCCGTGGAACCCGTAAGTGCGTTGAACAGCGTGGTTTTGCCGCTGTTGGGATTGCCCGCAAGTGCAAAAGTCTTCACTTTTTCACCTCCGTATCCACGCACTGCGCCTCTGCCTTTCTCAAAGTCAGCTGATAGCCGCGGAGCGTTACCTCCACGGGGTCGCCCAGCGGTGCGCGCTTTACAAGCGTTACCTCCGCGCCGGGGGTGACGCCCATATCGAAAAGACGTCTGCGCACCCTGCCTTCGCCGCCGACAGAACTTATTACGCCGCTTTCGCCGACGGAATAGTTGCTTAACAGTTTTGCCATTTTGCGTTACTCCTTAAAATAATCTGTTTTCGGGAACAGCCGCTCCCTTGTTTAATATGCGGCGGACTTTTCCGCCTGTGCGCGCCGCTATACCGATACCGTTATGCGCGCGGCGAGAGTGCCGTCCAGACAAAGTCTGCCCTCCTTGACCTGCAGAATTACGTTTCCGCCGTCCGAAGAGAGCACGGTGACGCGCTCGCCCTGAGCTATGCCCAGCTCCTGCAAGTGCCGCCTGACCTTTTCTTCCGCGTCAACTTTTCTTATAACTACCACCGCTCCCGAGGGAGCTATTGAAAGAGGCATATTCCCTCCGCTTTGCAACGCCGCACGAAGAACACTGCGTTTTGCCGCAGATTGACGCATTTGATAAAGTGCGCCTCTTTGCCGCAATTGCTGTTTTGACCGCTCCGCAGCTTTGCCGACGGCATTGCAAATAAATTAACCTTGGTTTATTAACAAGGTACATTATAATAACCGCGGTTAAGTTTGTCAACTGTTTTTAACAAGAAAATTATCCACAGTTAATATTTTTAATCGTTTGCACGGGAACCAAAAAGGACAATAAAAAAAAGCCCCGCTGAGCGGGGCATTAATTCAAAAATTATATTGGTGATTTATTATATAAGTTGTATGTGCGCAAATTCAGATAACGTTATGTACGGGAGATAAACTCCTGCATCATTTTATATGTTTCCGGGGAGACGATGTGCTCCATTTCGCAGGCGTCGCGGTCGGCAACGTCTTCGGGCACGCCCTGCATTGCAAGATACTTGCGTATGGTGCAATGCCGCTCGTACACGGCCGAGGCGTAGGCCTTGCCCTCTTCCGTAAAGCGGATATGCATGCCGTCCGTCACCACGTAGCCGCGGGCAATCAGAATTTTTATGGCCTTCTGCACGGCAGGCTGGGAGACACCCAAGGCGCGCGCAACATCTATTCTGTGAACGGCCTCCTGCTTTTCAGAAAGCAACAATATGCTCTCAAGATAATCTTCGACGGACTGGTTACTTTTCATCATGCCCTCCTTTATGCGCGTTTTTCAGCCGTAATTTAATCTACTATATTTTACCACAGCCGCGCAGTTAAGTCAATATGCAAATTTTTGTGCGCTATTAAGGCATTGCCCCGCACATATGCCGCAACCAACGCGCTTTGCATGCACTTTTCGGAGTAAAAATTTATGCGGCTTTACTCGGCGAGCTGCGCTTCCCTCTCGGCCACGGTGAGCGCCTCCACCATCTCGTCAATGTTGCCCTGCATGAAAGATTCTATGGAGAAGAGCGAAAGGCCTATGCGGTGGTCGGTAACCCTGCCCTGCGGGAAATTGTAGGTGCGTATGCGCTCGCTGCGGTCGCCCGTGCCGACAAGGCTCTTGCGCTGCTTATCGTACTCCGAGCGGTTGCGCGAATTGTAATAGTCGTACAGTCGGGAACGCAGCACCTTGAACGCCTTGTCCTTGTTTTTGAGCTGACTGCGCTCGTCCTGGCAGGTGACCACTATGCCCGTGGGGAAGTGCGTTATGCGTATGGCCGTTTCCGTCTTGTTTACCTTCTGTCCGCCCGCGCCCGAGGAGCGGTATACGTCCACCCTTATGTCCTCGTCGCGTATTTCAACGTCCACGTCCTCCGCCTCGGGAAGGACGGCAACCGTGGCCGTGGAGGTGTGCACGCGCCCCTGCGACTCCGTTTCGGGCACGCGCTGAACGCGGTGCACGCCGCTTTCAAACTTTAAAAGTTTGTACGCGCCCTTGCCGCTTACGTTGAACACCACTTCCTTTATGCCGCCCAGTTCGGTTTCGTTCATGTCCACGACCTCCGTCTTGAGGCGGTGTTTTTCGCAGTAGCCGAGGTACATGCGGTAGAGTTCTGCGGCAAAAAGAGCGGCCTCGTCGCCGCCAGCGCCGCCGCGTATCTCCACTATGCAGTTCCTTTCATCGTTCTTGTCCTTGGGAAGAAGCAGAATTTTAAGCTCGTTTTCAATGCCCTCGAGCTGCTTTTTCAAAGAGAACTCCTCCTCTTCCATAAGGGCTCGCATTTCGGCATCGCTCTCCGCGGAGAGCGCCGCGCGCGTATCGGCAAGGCGGCGTTCGACCTGCATGTACTCCGCGTACTTTTCCGCCGTTTCGGAAATTTCCGACTGCTCCTTTGCAATCTTTGTCCAGCGCGCACTGTCTGCAATGACTTCGGGGTCGGCCATGCTTTCAGAGAGCGTCTGATATTTCTGATAGATGTCCTTTAATTTTTCCAAAAAAACCATAATTTAAAGTTCCGTATGCGTTCTTTTTTATGAGCCTGCGCAAATTGACCCGCACATATGCCGCAACGAGCGCGATTTTTCCGTCCGCTTACGGCGCAAAAGGCCGTGTAGCGGAGCAGTTTGCGCGAAATAGGCAAAAGGCGCGCACATATGCCGCAATCAGCGCACTTTTTATCTTTTAAACGCGGCGGCACGGGTCACGCCCGCGCCGCCGCGCAAAACTCTTTTGTGTATGCCGCAGACAGCGTGCGGCCCCGTCTGCCACAGCGGCAGATTGCTTTTTCGGCCCGTCAGAAGGCAATCTTCAAAAATCTGTCCTTGCCCTCGAGGTCCTTGATTACTATCGCGTAGTCGCGCTTTTCAAACAGACGGAGCACGTCTGCCGCCTGGTCCTCGCCCACTTCCAGAATGAGCATTCCGCCGCGCGCAACGTATCTGTTCACGTCCCTTGCGAGCCTGCGGTAGAAGTCCAGTCCGTCCTCGCCGCCGTCCAGCGCGATGCGGGGTTCAAAGTCCTTCACCTCTCTGTCCAGCTTTAAAATCTCTTCCGAGCGGATGTAGGGCGGGTTGCACACTATAACGTTGAATCTGCCGCGTATGTTTTCAAACAAATCGGTCTGCACGAAGTGCACCACCGCGCTGTTGAGGTTGGCGTTTTCCTTGGCAAGCATCAGCGCCGCATCGGATACGTCCGCGGCCGTCACGGAGATGTTCTTGCCCGCACAGCCCTTGGCTATGGCAATTGCAAGACATCCGCTGCCAGTGCACATATCCAGCACCTTGTCGCCCTCTTCCACCGTCTTTACGGCGATTTCGGCGAGTTCCTCCGTTTCGGGACGGGGAATGAGCACCCTTTCGTCCACCTTTATTTTGCAGCCGCAGAAGTCTACGTCGCCTATTATATACCACAGCGGACGGCCCGTAAGCCTCTGCTTTACAATCTCTTCAATCTGCTTGCTCTCGGCGGCGGTGACCACCCTTTCGGAGGCAAGTTCGCTGCGCTTTATGCCGAGCGTGAGCGAGTATATCCACTCCGCGTCGCTCTCGTCGATATTCTTTTCGGCAAACTTCTTCTTGGTATCGGCAAGTTTCTGCGAGAGTATGCCGTTTGTTATGAATTCAGTCTCTTCCATATCGGGGTCGGCGTCCATTTCAAGTACTTTTTCAAATGCGGCGATGGCCACTTCCGCCATGCTTTCATCGGGTTCGCGGGTGGTGAACACCTTCTGAATGAGGAAGCCGGGCGCCTTGAATATGAGCACAAACTTGTTATCGAAACGGGCGACGAGCTTGAGTATCTCATAGGATATCCCCGCAATGACGGGCAGAAGCACAATTTCTATGCCGAGCTTTGCAAGGAACTGCAGCCAGCCGTTCTGTATGGAGGCCACGCCCAGCGCCCAGTTTACGAGCGATATCACGAGTATGTTGATTGCTATTACTATGAAGAGGAAGGACGTGCCGCAGCGCGCGTGCAGACGCGAACACTTCATCACGTTTTCCACCGTGAGCGGCAGTCCGCTTTCATAACAGGTGATGGTCTTATGCTCCGCGCCGTGGTACATATACAGCCTGCGTATGTCCTTTAAAACGAGAATGAGGCCGAGATATGCAAAGAATATGACCAGTTTGAATACGCCTAAAAGCACGTATTCCCACGCGCTGCCCGTGAGCGAGGGGAACGCGGCCTTGAGGCCGCTCACCGCAAGGTTGGGCAGTATCAGAAAGAGCGCGATGGCGAGCACCACGCCGACGCATACGGCTATGGTGGAGACCACCGTCATCAGACTTATTTTAAATTTTTCGGCAAGCCATTTTTCGAACCTGCCCGTTTCCTCCTCGCCGTACACCGCCGCGGAGCGCATGAGCGTACCCGTGCCGCGCACCAGGCTGGACGCCATATTCACGACGCCGCGGACAAAGGGTATGGATGACGCCTTTTTCACCGAAGGCGAAACTTTAAGACGCTTTGCCTCCACCTGAATCTGACCGTCGGGGTCGCGCACGGCCGTGGCCATGCACGTTTTGCCCATCATCATCACGCCTTCAAGCACGGCCTGGCCGCCTATGGAGCAGGAAATTTTTTTCTTTTTATTCTTTTTATCTGACATAATCCATCCGCATCCGCCATGGCCGCAGCCGCCGCGGACGAGGGCGCTAAGTGCCCTTCTGTTATTCTATGCCGCTTTGCGCGACGTTATAAAAAAATATGCGCCGCCGCGGCCTTTAAGTAAAAAATGCCTGGAAAAAGCAAAATAAGCGGCACCAAAAACTGGAGCCGCCATTTTGTGTTACATATTGTATCTTTTCTTGAACTTGTCTACACGGCCGCCTGTATCAACGAGCTTCTGCTTGCCTGTAAAGAAGGGGTGGCACTTATTGCAGATATCAACCCTGAGCGTATCAACGTCCTTGGTGGTACCCGTTTTAAAGGTTTCGCCGCAGGCGCATACAACCGTTACTTCATGATATTTAGGATGTATAT
>ERZ1090880.1388-NODE-1390-length-11964-cov-74.201276_pt1 | contig 11964 bp, 10 predicted proteins | sample MGYA00478471_ERZ1090880 | MGnify/ENA primary metagenome ERZ1090880 (study PRJEB33644, sample SAMEA5815734) | chicken gut metagenome | biome: Chicken; feature: Gastrointestinal Tract; material: Caecum | place: Ireland | collected 2019-01-01 | study: A study of... | reverse complement strand
ACGGAACGCAGTGGAGCGGTGCGCCAAAAAAAGGACTGCCCGTTTGTAGCAGTCCTTTTTTTGGCGCGCCATAAGGAGCTCGAATCCCTAACCTTTGGTTCCGTAGACCAACGCTCTATCCAATTGAGCTAATGGCGCATATTCAAATGCTCACCTATTATAGCGCACTGTTTGAAAAAAGTCAACGAATTGAACAAATTTTTGCGAAAATGAAAAGCGCAAAAAATACGCTTGCAAGCGGTGCGCCGTGTGTGGTACAATACACAAATGAAAGTTTTTGACTTTGACGAAACAATACTGCACGGCAACAGCGTGCGCAGATTTTTCGGCTACTGCCTTGTGCGGTTGCCCTATCTTGTGCTGTATTTGCCTGTGCAACTTGTGGCATGCTTGCTGTACGCAGTAAAGATACTGAACAAGGACAGGTTTTTGTCCGTGCTGGAATCTTTTGTACTGTTTGTGCCCTGCAAAAAGAAGTTTATCGTCCGCTTTTGGGACAAAAATTTTAAGCACATTAAAAGTTGGTATTTGTCGCAACACAGCGACAAAGATGTGGTAATTTCCGCTTCGCCTTTGTACCTTGTGGAAGAAGCGTGCCACCGTCTGGGGGTAACTTGTTTTGCCACAAACTACAGTCCTGAAACCTTTTTGAGCAAAAGTCCCCACTGTTGGGGTAGTGTAAAGGTGGACGTCTATCGCCAAAATTTCGGCGACACCCCGATAGAAAAATTCTACACCGATTCCATGAGCGACCTTCCTTTGTTGGAAATGGCACACGAAGGATACTTTGTTAAAGGAAACTCCGTCAGTCTGCTGTACCTGAACGGTCAAAAAGTGCAGCAGCCTTGAAGAACTGTTTTGTAAAAGTACCGAAACAAAGTGTTGCAAAATCAAAGAAATGTATCGGCAAATTGAAAGGTGACAGTCTTAATAAATAAAGAAAAACGGAGCATTCCTCCGTTTTTCTTTTGCAAATTTTACCTTTTACGACAGTTTTGTTTTTTTTGTGGGGAAACAGGGTTTTTGTTTTGTTTTGTTACAAAAACAAACACCCGTATTGAAAATCGTTGTCAATTTGGCAGTTTCACCCGTTCGCACCACGGCAAAAAACAGCCGTCAAACACATTGTCGCAATCGGTAACGACAATTTCTTTTCCTGTTTCGGGGTGAACAAACCGTATTTCCGCACAGTGCAGCATAATTCGTGCCGACGGTTTCGCCCCGTACAGCACATCTCCAACAATGGGGTGTCCGACGTGTGCAAGGTGCGCCCGTATCTGGTGTGTGCGGCCTGTTTTCGGCGTTACGCACAGCAATGTTTTGCCGTCGAAATGCGCAACAGCCTGCCACAGCGTGAGCGCAGGTTTCCCGTTTGGGGAAACTTCCGTTTTGTTTTCCAATCTTATGAGAGGCAAAGGGCATTGCCCGTCAGACAAATCACCTTCGGCAACTGCAAGATAGCGTTTTTCAATGCCGTGATGCAGTTGAAGCGTGTTGAGTTTGTTTGCCGTCAACCAGTCCAACGCCCCCAGCACAAGTCCGCTGGTAGTTTTGTCCAGACGTGTTACCACACGCAGGCGAAAATCTTTGCCGAAAGTTGTCGCAAGCCTGTTGCCCAACGTGTCGCCGTTGTAGGCTCTGTCGGGGTGGGTGGCAATGCCGTAGGGCTTTTTTGCCACATAAAGGCAGTTGTCGCAAAACAGCAGTTGCGCCTTTTGAGAGGAAAAAGTCGGCGTGTTCAGCAGTTCCGTTCCTTCAAAGCACAACACATCCCCCAGTTTCAGCACTTTTCGCACGGTAACGGGTTGTCCGTTGACGGTAATGTAACCGTCAAATTTAACGTTTTTAATTTGTCTGGTGGAATAGCCCTGCGACAAAAAATATTCCTTTACCGTTTTCCCCGCAAGGTTTTTGTCTACCGTCAGTTGTTTCATTTGTCGCTGTTGTCGTCCTGCGTTTGAGCGGAAGTTTGCCCGTCGGTATTTTGCGTTGCAGTTGCCCTGTCCGTTGCAATTTGTTTGGCAGGCGTTGCAGGCGTGCTTTTGAAAAAGTACAGGATAAACGGAATGTTGATTAGCGCAGTTATTACGTCGGAAACGGGTTGCGCCAGTTGCAAACCTGTAATCTGCCAAAGGGACGTCAGCAAAAACAAAACGGGAATAAACACCAACCCCGAGCGAAGCAACGCCAAAACAGATGCGATACCTGCCTTGCGTATGCTTTGGTACAGTATATTGATGGGGATAAATATCGGCATAAACATTATTCCTATCATTGCGTAGCGCATTGCAGGTACGGCAATCTGCACCGTATTTTCACCTTTTTGGAATAAAACAACAATGTCTTGCGTAAAAATGCACACGGGAAGCGCAATAACCGCCACGCAGGCGAAAGCAATAAGCATTGTAAACTTGTAGGCTTTTTTCACCCTGTCGTATTCCTTGGCTTGGTAGTTGAAGGACGCCACCGGTTGCAAACCTTGGCTTATTCCCATTCCCACGCACATTGCGAAGTTGGAAACTTTGTTTACCACGCCCATTGCGTTGATTGCAGCGTCGGCTTTGCCTGCAAGTTCGCCGTAGAATCCCGCAAGGTGGTTGAGCGTGCCGCTGGAAACGGAATTCAGACACTGCCTGATGAAGGAAGGCAATCCGTTGTGGAAAATTTCCAGGTACATTTTGATTTTTTTGCTGACGTATCGGAAAGCAATTTTGCTTTGCGCCGTTTTTATGTACAGTATCAACAAAATGAAGAAACTTATTGTCTGGGAAATTGCCGTTGCCATTCCTGCGCCGAAGACGCCGAGATGACAGATACTCACAAAAATGTAGTCCATTCCTATGTTGAGTATTGCGCCCACGCTCAAACCAATCATGGCGTAAAAGGCTTTGCCCTCGTAACGCAGGTTGTTGTTAAGCACCAGCGAACAAATCATAAAGGGGCAGGAGACAAGCACCCACAGTCCGTAATCACGGGCGTAGGGCAAGATAGTTTCGGTAGAGCCCAACAAACGCATGAATGGGGACAAAAAAGCCAGTCCCAGCAGGGCGAAAACAACGCCGATAACACCGCCGAAGAAAAACGCCGACGAAACGTAGGCGCTTGCTTTGTCGGTGTCCTTGTTGGCAAGTTCCTTTGCGACAAATGTTCCGGAACCGTGTCCCAGCATGAATGCCACAGCCTGAATTATCGATTGTAAAGTGAAAAGTATGCTTATTGCGCCTTGCGGACTTTCGCCGAGGCTTCCCACAAAGTAGGTGTCTACCATGTTGTACACGCTGGTAATAAGCATGGACACGGTGGTGGGAATACCCAGCAAAACTACAAGTTTCACAACAGGCGTTTCCGTCATTTTTTTGTAATGTTGTTCCGCAGTAGTAGTCAAAATCTTACCTCAAAATAAAAAAAGCCAAAAAAAGTTACATTTTATTATATTACACTTTCGATTTTTTGTAAAGTCGCCCCTTTGCGGCGAAAAACCGTTGTGCCGAACGTTGATTTCAACAGAATGATTAAACCGTTGCCGCTTTGTCAAATTGTTGAAAAGGACAAATTGCCTGTTTAAAGTTGCTTTTTGCAAAGTCTGCCTGTTTTTGTGGTGGTCGTACAGACTTTCTGCACAAGCGGTCGTTTACCGATAAATGCTTGTTTTTTTCAAAAAGCGTCCAAAGGAAATTGCCGAAGTATTTTCATGTCAAGCCCGTTTCAACTTTCGGGTTTATCAACAAAAATTGCCACAAAAGCATCTTATTCATTCGGAAAAATGTGCAATTTCTTGCTGTTGCCTGCAAAAGGGACATTTTCTCAAAGACGTGGCGTTTGTATTGCTCACGGCATATCAAACTGCAAAGTCGACGGCAGTTGCGAATAAATTACAACAAAAATAACAAAAAATTGTATTTTTGTAAAGGTATTGACAAGTAGTGTGCAGTATCATATAATATTACTGTAAAATACAAAAACAGGGAGGTGCAGTATGCTTGCTTATTACGAAAGTCAGCAGTACAGGTCAAAGGTTCAGTTGACGATAAGCATTATTCAAGCGGTGTTGATGCTTCTTGCTGTAACATTTATGGCTTTGTTTGTGGGTACGCCTGCTCCGTCAACGAGAAACTTTTCCGTTGTTGCAATTGTTTTCTCGCTGTTGTGGGGTGCGTATTACTTTGCGCAGATAATTTTTGCCGCCGTAACCTACGGTAAAACAGCCATTAAGGGTAAATACGACGTAATGTTTTTGGTGGGAAGCGTCGCTTATTTTCCCGTTGCGTGCGCTTTGTACGCAATTTCGTTGCTGTTCATCTAAAAAAGTACTTCAAAATTTGATTTGTTCGGGTAAATTTTGCTCGGACAAGGCTTTGTGCGGTGTTTACAAGGGACTTTGCTTTTTGCAAAGTCCTTTTTTTCGTGTTTCAAAACTGTTTTGCAGTGTTTTCACGTTTTGCAGTGTTTTCACGTTTTGGTGCGGTTGTATCCGTTTGTGTGCAGACAGTGTTTTTTTGACAATAAACAAGAAATGCCGTTGTGTCCTTGCCCTTTGTTGCAAATTTTCTTTGTCAAAACAATTTTTCTTTGGACGTGGTGGGCGTATTTGCACAATAGCAAAAATTAACACTATTGACTTTCACTTATTTGATAAGTATAATAGCAATATAAAACGGTGTTCATTTTACCGTTGAAAAGGTCAACAGAAGTTTTGCACTGAAAACAAAAGTTATCGGGCAGTTGCCCTCTGAGATAAAGTGAGGCAAAGAATGAACATTAAAAAAATTTGCAACAAAGTGTGGAAAAAGTACGGCGTCAAGGTGCAGGTCAGCCAGGACGAGCGCAGTACTTTTTTGCGTGGAAATTGCCGTGATTGGCAAACGGTGGTGAAAATCGGCAAAATGTTTGTGGACAAAAGCGGTCGACGCCACGTCGTCAACGACATTGTTCCCCCCGACTTCACCAAAGAGTGCTACCTTCCCGACATTACCGACAAAAAAATCGACGGCACAAGTTGGGACGTCGTCATAGTCGGAGGGGGTATTTCGGGGTGCTGTGTGGCAAGGGAACTTTCCCGATACAACCTCAGAATTTTGCTGTGCGAAAAACACAGCGACGTTGCTCACGGAGCCAGCGGTGCAAACGACGGAATGGTGCATGCAGGCATCGACCTCAAAAAACCCTGCAAAAAACTGCATTATGTTGTAAAGGGCAACGCAATGTACGGTGATTTGTGCCGTGATTTAGGCGTGGACTTCGTGCGTGAAGGTCAGTACGTTGTGTTTGCATCCAAACTTATCAAACTTTTGGCACGCAGTTACTTGCACCGTGCAAAAAAACACAATATTGCAAACGTAAGCATCATAGGCAGAAAGGAAATTTGCAGCATCGAACCCACCGTCAGCGATTTTGCCGTGGGAGCGTTGAAAATAGAAACCACGGGGGCTGTTTCCCCCTACAAACTCACCATTGCATGTGCGGAAAACGCCTGTCGAAACGGCGTGGTGTTTTCGTTGGACACTGCCGTGCTTGACATGGACGTGCAACGTGGTAAAATTGTTACCGTAACCACAAATCGTGGTACCGTATCTGCAAAATGCGTCATCAACTGTGCAGGAGTGTTTGCCGATGCCGTTGCCGATATGGCGGGGGACAGGTATTTTTCCATACATCCCCGCAAAGGCACCGACCTGCTTTTGGACAAGGACGCACAGGGCGTGCCGAAACACGCAATAAGCCTTGCGCCCACACTCAAAACGCTTAAAGAAAACAAAAACACCAAAGGCGGAGGCATAATCAAAACGGTGGACGGCAACATTCTGCTCGGTCCCGACGCCATCGAAACGCCCTTTTGCGAAGACACTTCCACAACGGCGGAAAGCGTCAACAATGTGTTTGAAAAACAGCAAAAATGCTGTCCGTCAATGAAAAAAAGCGACATTATCGCCTACTTTTCCGGCGTAAGGGCAGCCACCTACGAAGAGGATTTCATTATCGAGCGCAGCGAAAAGGTGGAAAACCTCATTCACGTTGCAGGGATACAGTCGCCGGGGCTTACGGCAGCGCCTGCATTCAGCAAGGACGTTGCAACGCTTGCCGTGGACTACCTCAAAGCCATCGGCGAACATGTGGAAGAAAACGTCAACTTTGACGGTACGAGACAAAAGCCCGTTTGCACGAAAACCCTTTCCGACGGACAGCGCAATCAACTCATTTTGCAAAATCCCGATTTCGGAAAGATAATCTGCCGCTGCGAAGAGGTCAGTTTGGGAGAGATTAAACAGGCAATACACAATCCGCTGGGCGTCGCCACGGTAGACAGCGTCAAACGCCGTGTGCGTGCAGGAATGGGACGTTGTCAGGGCGGTTTTTGCATGCCTTTGGTGGTAAAGACCATAGCCGAAGAAACGGGTGTGCCGTACAGCGACGTTCTGAAGGGGGATGTCGGCAGTTACATTGCCACGGGAAACCTCAAAAACACGGAGGACTGACTTATGTTTTACAACGTAGTGGTTATAGGCGGCGGTCCTGCGGGGCTTGCGGCGGCAATAAAAGCGTCGGAAAACGCCGACGTGTTGCTCATCGAACGTGAAGCACGTTTGGGAGGCATTCTCAAACAGTGCATACACGACGGTTTCGGCGTGGTTCGTTTCGGAGAAAAGTTGAGCGGACCGGAGTACGCCGACAGATTTGTGCGTCAACTGAAAAAGACGTCGGTGAAAACTTCCCTTTTCAGTTTCGTTACCGACGTGAAACGCAACGGGCAGGGGTTTGACATTACCTACGTCAGCAAAGAGGGCGTGCAAAAGGTGCAATGCGACAAAATAGTGCTGGCAACGGGTTGCCGAGAACGCACCGCAAACGGCATTTTCATTCAGGGCGACAGATGTTCCGGCGTGTTTACGGCGGGAGCGGCGCAAAACCTTGTCAACATTCTGGGAGTATTGCCGGGTAAACGTGCGGTGATTTTGGGAAGTGGCGACATAGGACTTATTATGGCACGCCGACTGACGCTGGAAGGAACCAAAGTTTTGGGCGTGTACGAAGCCAAGTCCACACCCAGCGGACTCACCCGCAACATACATCAGTGTCTGCACGACTTTGACATACCGTTGCATCTTTCCCGCACGGTTACGAGAGTTTTCGGCAAAACACGTCTTGAAGGGGTGGAAATTTCCCAAGTGGACGAAAAAATGCGTCCCATACCCGGTACTGCGGAAAGAATACAGTGCGACACGCTTGTGCTTGCCGTGGGTTTGATACCGGAAAACGAAGTGGCAAAAGCGTTGTCCGTACCCATGGACAAACGCACCAAGGGGGCTGCGGTGGACCAGACATGTCAGACTGTTTCCGACGGCATTTATTCCTGCGGAAACGCTCTTCACGTCAACGACCTTGTGGATTACGTTTCGGAAAGCGGCGAAACGGCAGGAGAAAACGCCGCAAAGTCCGCATCCGTGCGCAATCTTGTACCCATAAACTACAACGGCAATTTTCTTTACGGAGTACCGCAAATGCTGGACGTCAATGCCGATTTGTCCCGAGTGATAGTGTATTTCCGTGCGTCAAAGCCGTTAACCAATCAAAAACTCACCGTAAAGGTGGGTGGCAACGTGGTGTTTTCCAAAAATTACGCCCGATTGCTTCCGCCGGAAATGGAACGTGTCTGCGTGGATTTTTCTCAATGTGAAAACATCAAAGACGTGGAAATTGTGTTGGAGGACAGGTAATGGAACTCGTGTGCATAGTGTGTCCTAACAGTTGCAGGCTGACGGTAACAAAAAAGGAAGGCGAAGTGGAAGTTTCGGGAGCCAAGTGCAAACGTGGCGTCAACTTTGCCAAGGAGGAACTCACCTGTCCGATGCGGACGGTAACATCGTCTGTCAGAACCACCGTCAAAGGCTACCCTGTGGTGTCCGTCAAGACGGACGGTGAGGTGGAAAAAAGCAAAATTCCTCAACTTATGAAAATACTTGCCGACGTCAAGGTGCAAAAGCCTTTGGCGTTGGGAAGCGTTGTTGTGGAAAGACTTTTCGGCACGGACGTAAACGTCGTTACTACTACTGACATGGAGGAGATAAATGAGTAACGTACTGATTGTTGACGTAGGCACGCAAAGCATGCGTGGCATTGTTTTCGACGACAGCGGAAATCTGCTCATCAAGGAACAGGTGAAATACAAGCCCTATCTTTGCAAGGAAAACGGCTACATGGAGCAGTCCGCCGATATGTATTGGCAGGTGCTGTGTCAGATTACCCGCACGATTGCCCAAAAACGTCCCGACCTCATGCAAAACCTTTTGGCAATGTCGGTGGACACCTTCCGAGACACTGCGGTGCTTTTGGACGAAAACAACCAAGTGCTTCGCAACTGCATTTTGTGGAGCGACCAACGTGTCGCCGACACATCGCAAAAACTTCCGTTGAAGCAGCGTGTACTTTTCAAACTTGTGGGAATGGACCGTCCCATTGACGCCATACGTCAAAAGGTGAAAACACGTTGGGTGCAGCAAAACGAACCGCAACTGTGGGAAAAGGTGAAAAAGGTGGTGCACATTTCCGCCTACCTCAACTACAAACTGACGGGAAACCTTGTGGACAGTTACGCATCGACGATAGGGCATTTCCCCTTTGACAGTAAGGGCAAAAAATGGCTTACGGAAAAATCGCTGCTGTATCCCGTTTTCGATTTACCTTTGGAAATGATGGTTCCGTTGGTGAGTCCCGGCGACGTAATGGGACAAATCACCGAGGAAACGTCCAACTTGACGGCAATTCCGCAAGGATTGAAGGTGTACGCCAGCGGTTCGGACAAGGGATGCGAAACTTTGGGCGTCGGCTGCGTGGACAGAAACGTCGCCAGCGTCTCCTTCGGCACAAGCAGCACCGTGCAGTTTTCCACCAAAAAGTACTTCGAGCCGGAACAGTTCATGCCTGCCTATCCGTCGGTGCTCAAAGATTACTACAACCCCGAAGTGCAAATTTTCCGAGGGTATTGGATGATAAGTTGGTTTAAGCAAAACTTTTCCCAACACCTGGAAAAGGTTTCCGCCGAAACGGGCAGAAGCGTGGAAGAGATAATGAACGACGAAATGGCGGCAATCCCCGCAGGTAGCGACGGGCTTGTGTTGCAACCTTTCTGGCAGGCAGGGCTCACCACGCCGGAAGCAAAGGGGGCAATCATCGGTTTTTCCGACTTTCACAAAAGAGCGCACGTCTACCGTGCAATAATCGAGGGCATCGATTTCGCCCTGCGTGAAGGGTTGGAACGCATGGAAAAGCGAGGCAAACAACCCATTGACTTCATTGCCGTAGCGGGGGGAGGTTCGCAAAGCAACCTCATTTGTCAGATAGCGGCGGACGTATTCAACAAACCCGTCAAACGTGTGCAGACCTACGAAACAAGCGGTTTGGGGGCGGCAATGGTAACATTTATGGCGTGCGGAGTTTTCGCCGACGAAAACGAGGCGGTAAAAGCCATGGTACACTACACCGACGTGTTTTTCCCCAACCCCAAAAACGTCAGAATTTACGACAACATCTACAAAAACATCTATCTCAAACTGTACAACAAACTTCAAAGTTTCTATCTCGAACTTTACAAGGAGGGAATATGAGCAAGCCGTACAAAGACTTTGAACCCAAATGGTACCTGGAAACACCGCCCAAACGCAGTTACCGTTCCATTTTCAAATGGGGCGACCCCGACTTCAACAAGGTGCCCAAGGAAAACCTCTACAAAATGATGAAGGAAATTTTCCACCTCACCGACGACGATTTCAGACAGTACGCCGAACCGTTGGGGTTGGAAGAAGTCAAATTGGACAAACCCTGTTCCCTTTCGGAAAAGCAGTTGCAGGCTTTGCGTGAAATAGTGGGGGCGCACAACCTTTCCACCGACGACTACGACAGGCTTTCCGTTGCCTACGGCAAAACCATGTTCGACGTGCTGCGTTTGCGCAAACACATTTGCGACAACGTTCCCGACGTGGTGCTGTACCCCGAAAACAAACAACAAATCGAACGTATCGTGGAATTTTGCTCGCAGGAAAAAATCCCTCTCTACGTGTACGGCGGAGGTTCTTCCGTTACCCGTGGCGTGGAGCCGATAAAGGGAGGCATTTCGCTGGACATGCGTCGCAACTTCAACAAGGTGGTGGATTTCAACGAAGTGGACCAGACCATCACGGTGGAAGCAGGAATGAGCGGTCCTCACCTCGAAGAAACGCTGCGCAACGCCCAAAAACTGTTTGGGGCAAAGCGTGCCTACACCTGCGGACACTTTCCGCAATCCTTCGAGTACAGTTCGGTGGGTGGCTGGACGGTAACCCGTGGAGCGGGGCAAAATTCCACCTACTACGGAAAAATAGAAGACATAGTAATTGCTCAGGAGTACGCTACCCCCACAGGCACGGTGAAAACGGAAGTTTTCCCTGCAAAGGCAACTGGACCCGACATCAATCAGATAATGATGGGAAGCGAAGGCACCTTCGGCGTGCTTACTCACGTTACGCTGCGCATTTTCCGTTGGATGCCGGAAAATCACTACAAGTTCAGTTACATGTTCAAGGATTGGAAGTCGGCAATGGACGCCGCCCGTGAAATTATGCAATGCGAGTGTGGCAGACCCAGCGTTTTCCGTTTGTCCGACCCGGAGGAAACGGACTGCATGATGCGTTTGTACGGCGTGGACGAAAGTCCGCTTGCAGGGCTTCTCAGCGGTTTGGGCTACAAGCCTCACCAACGTTGTCTGTTTTTGGGCTTCACCGACGGCGAAAAGGGATTTTGCAAAAACATTGCCAAAAACGTCAGGCGTGTGTGCAAAAAGTACCACGCAATGAGCCTCACCGGCGCAGTAACTTCCGCATGGGAAAAGGGCAGGTTCAACGACCCCTATCTCAGAGATACCATGCAGGATTTCGGCATAATGACGGACACTTTGGAATGTTCCGTAAGGTGGAGTCAGATGGAAGAAGTGCATCAGATGGTGCGTGAGTACTGCCACAGCCGTCCCAACACCATTTGCATGACGCACATGTCCCACTGCTACCCGCAGGGCGCAAATCTGTACTTTATTTTCATTGCACGCATGACGGAGTTGGATGACTTTGTAAACTATTGGAGCGGTATTCTGGACCACATCCAAAAGAGCGGTGCGGCAATTTCTCACCATCACGGCATCGGAAAGTTTTTCGCCCCGTGGCTGGAAGGACAAATAGGCACACGCCAGATGGAAATTTTCAAAACCCTCAAACATCATTTCGACCCCGACAACCTCATGAATCCGGGTGGCACGTTGGGATTGGACCTCACGGAGGAGCAAAAGCGTTTCATCCGTCCCAAATGGTAGAAACGTCAAAATTGTTGCGAATTTTGACACACGGTAACGAAAAACTTGTACGTTGGCACGCACGGTTGCGTCTGTAAATTCCTTCGGTGTTTGGCGTACAAGTACGAATTTGATAAGCCAAGAGTACAAAACTTCTCAAAAATATGAAAAAAACGGCACGCAGATGCCGTTTTTTTTGTTTTCAAACGTGTAGCATTTTGTTGCTTTGCAACGGTTTTGCAACAGGCAACATTTCTGACGGCAATTTTTGTTGCGCAAAACTTGGCGTCTGCAACTTTGTCAAGGGCGTTTTGTTGTAGTTGGTGAACAGACATGCAATTTGACTGTGTCTGTTTTGTCTTTTTCGGGCAGGCGTGTTTTGTCGTGTTGGTGCAGGCTTTGCGCTGTTTATTCGCAACGCCATTGTCGTTGGGCAGGTTGTGCAACGGCATGTTTTATGTAAAACTTTCGCAGGCACAGCGTCCTTTTATTAGTTTTCACGTATTTTCAGGCAGACGGTGTACGTTTTGTTTTTTTTTGTGTGCAGGTGGGTCGCCGTCCGTGTTGGTGCAGGCTTTGCGTTGTTTTTCGCAACACCATTGCCGTTTGGGCAGGTTGGGCAACTGCATGTTTTCCGTCAAAAGTTTGCAGGC
>ERZ1090880.1381-NODE-1383-length-12011-cov-5.070341_pt1 | contig 12011 bp, 15 predicted proteins | sample MGYA00478471_ERZ1090880 | MGnify/ENA primary metagenome ERZ1090880 (study PRJEB33644, sample SAMEA5815734) | chicken gut metagenome | biome: Chicken; feature: Gastrointestinal Tract; material: Caecum | place: Ireland | collected 2019-01-01 | study: A study of... | reverse complement strand
GCCGCGTACAGCGCGCCCGACCCCCTCTTCGTTTTGATAGCCGGCCGCCGTATCGACGGCGCGGTAGCCGAGCGAAAGTGCCTCCGACACGACGCGGTACGCCTCTTCGTTTGCAATCTGCCAGGTGCCAAGGCCGAACATCGGCATTTCAACCCCGTTTGAAAGGGTTTTGGTTTCAGTATACATGGAGGATCCCCCTTTATTCCGTAAGGCCCTCGCCCTCAAGCAGTGCCTGCGCAAAGGCGAGATCCTCTTTTGTTGTGATTTTTAAGCTGCGCTTGTCGCCGGGTACGCAGAATACGCCGTGCCCGGCAAGCCGCGCCACGGCCGTATCGTCCGTGACCTGTACGCCGGGCTCGAGCGCGCGGTGCGCGTTTAGGATGAGCGGGAAAGAGAAGGCCTGCGGCGTCTGCACCAAAAAAAGCGCGCTGCGGTCCGGTATGGCGCTGATACGGCCGCTCTTATCCGCCACGGCGGCCGTGTCCTGCATCGGCAGGGCGGCCGTACAGGCTCCGTGCGCCGCCGCCCCTGCGATACAGCGCGTGATGACCGCGTGCGGGACGAGCGGGCGCGCCGCGTCGTGGATGACGACCACGTCCGGCTGCGGGCGCAGGCGCGAGAGCGCGAGCAGCCCGCTTTTGGAGGACGCCTGCCGCGTAGCGCCGCCCGCCGTAAGCAGAAGCGGCTTTTGCGTGGGGACGGCGCGGAGAAGCTCCTTTGTCTGGGGCAGCATATCGGCGCTGCAAACGACCATCACACAGCCGATCTTGGGATGTGTGGCGAAGGCCCGCACCGCCCGCACCAGAATGGGCACGCCGCAGAGCGGGAGGAACTGCTTCGGGCAGCCTGCGCCCATGCGCGTGCCGCTGCCGCCCGAAAGGATCAAAGCCGCGTTCATCGCGTCACACCCGGTGGAGCAGGTCGGTGTAGCTCGGCACCGGCCAGTCCTCTTTGGAGACGATGGCTTCGGCTTCGTCCACGGCGGCGCGAAGGGACTCCATCATCGGCTTGACAGCGTCGCGCGCATAGAGGGCGCGTTCGAGCATCGGGACGTTGCCCGGCGCCTCCGCCTCCGCCGCCTGAAGGCGGTCCGCCGCGTTTGCGATGCGGTCGGCACAGGCGGCAAGCGTCTGCGCAAGCTCCGGCACGCGGGTGCTGCGCACGCCTGCGGCTGAGAAGGCGGACGCCGACCGCGCGGCGTCGGCCGCGCTTTTGACGACGGCGGGCAAAAGCTCCCGGCGCGCCATTTCGAGCATGGTTTTCGCCTCGATCATGACGATCTTTTCATAGTTTTCCAGCATGATCTCATACCGCGCCTCACATTCGACGGGGGTCAGGATACGGTATTTTTGCAGCACATCCAGGCTCTTCTGCGAGACGATGGCGCCCGCCGCCTCCACTGTGTCGCGGAGGTTTGGCAGGCCGAGGCCCTCTGCGCGCTTGACCCACTCTTCGGTGTAGTTGTTGCCGTTGAAGATGACGCGCCCGTGCAGATGCATCGTGTCGTGGATGATGGAGAGCACCTCGCCGTCGAAATCGCGGCTGTTCTCAAGGCGCGTGCAGATGTTGTCGAGGCTTTCGGCGACGATGGTGTTTAAGACGTAGTTCGCGCAGGCGATGGAGGCGGAAGAGCCGACCATGCGGAACTCAAACTTGTTGCCGGTAAAGGCGAAGGGCGAGGTGCGGTTGCGGTCGCTGTCGTCCCGCTTGAACGGCGGGATGGTGGGAACGCCGGTGTAAAGCTCCGTCTTGGCAAGGCGGCTTGGGTGGTGCCCTTCGGCGAGCTCTGCAAGGATAGAGGTGAGCTGTTCGCCCAAAAAGACCGAGATGATGGCGGGCGGCGCCTCGCTTGCGCCCAAGCGGTAATCGTTGCCCGGGACGGCGGCGGACATCCGCAGCAGGTCGGCATGGTCGTCCACGGCCGAGATGACGGCGCAGAGCATGACCAAAAACTGCATGTTCTCATACGGGTTTTTCCCCGGATCCAGCAGGTTTGTCCCATCGTCGGCGGAAAGCGACCAGTTGTTGTGCTTGCCTGAGCCGTTTACGCCTGCAAACGGCTTTTCGTGCAGCAGGCAGGCGAGCCCGTTTTTCTTCGCCACGATGCGCATGACCTCCATCGTGAGCTGGTTGTGGTCGCCCGCGATGTTGACCGTATCGAAAATGGGGGCCAGCTCATGCTGGGCGGGCGCCACCTCGTTGTGCTTGGTCTTGGCGGTTACGCCGAGCCGCCAAAGCGCCTCGTCCAGCTCTTTCATAAATGCGGCGACGCGCAGGCGGATGCGGCCGAAATAGTGGTCCTCCATCTCCTGCCCCTTTGCGGGCTTTGCGCCGTAGAGCGTGCGGCCGCAGATTTTTAAGTCAAGGCGCTTTTCGTAAAGCGCGCGGTCGATCAAAAAATACTCCTGCTCTGCGCCGACGGTGGCCGTCACGCGTGTGGCGGTCTTGTTGCCAAAGAGCCTTAAAAGGCGCATAGCCTGCTCGGAGATGACGGACATGGAGCGCAGAAGCGGGGTCTTGGTGTCAAGCGCCTCGCCCGTGTAAGAGCAGAAGGCGGTGGGGATGTAGAGCGTGCCGTCGCGCACAAAGGCCGGGGAGGTGCAGTCCCACGTGGTGTAGCCGCGCGCCTCAAAGGTGTTGCGCAGCCCCCCGTTTGGAAAGCTCGACGCGTCGGGCTCGCCCTTTATCAGCTCCTTGCCGGAAAAGCGCAGGCAGGGCTTGCCGTCTTTGCCGATGGAAAGGAAGCTGTCGTGCTTGCCGGCGGTGATGTTGTTCATGGGCTGGAACCAGTGGGTGTAGTGCGTGGCGCCCTTTTCAACGGCCCACGCCATCATGGCGGCGGCCACGTCGTCGGCGACGGCCGGGTCAAGCGGGAGGCCGCCGTCGATGGATTTTTTAAGCGAAGCATAAACCGGGGGAGGCAGGCGGCGCTTCATCTCATCGTCGCCGAATACCATGGAACCGAACTGTGTAAAATCAAATGCCATATGTCTTTTGTCTCCTCTGTTACTGTAAAAATAGTAGTGCGGCCGGCGTATGTGTCACAAAAGCGGGACGCCCGCCTTCCGGCAGGCCGCGCGCATCCCCTCCGGCCAAGCGGAGGCCTGTACCTCGCCGATGTGCGCCTTCTGCAAAAGAAGCATGCAGATGCGCGACTGGCCGATGCCGCCGCCCATGGTCTGGGGAAGCTCGCCGTTTAACAGCGCCGCGTGGAACGGCAGTGCGGCGCGGGCGCCGCAGCCCGCCTCTTCGAGCTGGCGGCGCAGGGCGGGGGCGTCCACACGGATGCCCATCGAGCTGCCCTCCCCCGCGCGGGACAGCACAGGGTACCAGATCAGCAGGTCGCCGTTTTTGTCCCAGTCGTCGTAGTCCGGGGCGCGCAGGTCGTGCGGCTTTCCGTCGGAGAGCCGGCCGCCGATGCCGGTTAAAAAGACGGCCTTTTTCTCCTTGCAGATGGCGTCCTCCCGCTCTTTGGGGGAGAGGTTTGGCCAGCGCGCGGCCAGCTCTTCGGCAGAGACGGTGAAGAGTTCGCGGGGCAAAAAGGGCTTGATCTGCGAAAAGCGCAGGCAGAGCGCCTCTTCGCTTTCGCCGAGCGCGTCCATAATGCGCTTGGCCGCCTCTGTGAGCGTGCCGAGCGAGCGCTCCTCCGGAAGGATGATCTTCTCCCAGTCCCACTGGTCGACGTATATCGAGTGCAGGCAGTCGGGGGTTTCGTCCCGGCGGATGGCGTTCATGTCGGTATAAAGGCCGGTGTGGGGCGCAAAGCCGTACTCCTTGAGCGCCATGCGCTTCCATTTGGCGAGCGAATGCACGATTTGGTATTCCGCGCCGCAGGAGGGGACGTCGAAGGCGACGGGCCGCTCCGTGCCGGAGAGGTCGTCGTTTAATCCGGTGCCGGATTGTACGAACAGCGGCGCGGAGACGCGCGTCAGCGTGAGGTTCCTCGCAAGGCAGCGTTCAAACGTGTCTTTGACGGTTTTGAGCGCAAGCTCCGTCTCGATGAGGGAAAGCGCCGGGCGGTAGTTTGCCGGCGGAATAAGGCAGTCTGTCATAATGCTCTCCATTCTGCCGCATATCTGTCGGCGCGTACTAAAGAAAAAACCGGCTGTGCGGCTTCAAGCGGTTCGGCGTACGCGCCGCGTAATGCCGCTTCCGCCGTTTCGCAGGGCGGAGGCGGCAATATACCTCCTATTATAAAAGAAGCTATCTTAAACTATACCACCTCCCCTGCCGCTTTTCAAGGCTTTTCGCACACAAGAGGCAAAGGCGCCCTCTGTATTATTAAATGCACAGAGACTCAACTGAGTCGCCTGTGCATTTTTCTTTTTATATCGACCCCATAAGACGGAGGTGAGACCGACGGGAAAATACCGCTACCTGACCTTCGAGGACAGGAAGAAGATCGAGGCGTGGCACCTGATCGGAGACCGGCCGGCCGACATCGCGGCCCGCCTCTCCGTCCACTACACCACGATCTACAAGGAGCTCCAGCGCGGCGCGACCGGCGAGCTGGACGCAAACCAGCGCGAGGGGTACAGCGCAGAGCTGGCCGAGAGGCGGCTCCGTGAGAGCTTCAAGCGCAGAGGCAAGAAAACGGTCGCAAAGCCAAACAGCCAAGAACCCCCGGCACAGCCGGGCCGAAGAAAGGAGTGCTCAGCATGAGAAGCAGAAAGAACAACACGACCCTGACACGAAAGGTGGACAAGTGGAACACCCGAAAGGTGTGGCTTATTAAACGCTACGCCGACGGCCACTACGCCATCAATCAAGAAGTCGGCGGTCGTGTTTTTTATTCCCGCTTCCAGCGGGCCACCAAGGCGCAGATCGCCGCGATCTTCGCCTGCTGCTGATAGCCAAGCACCCCGGCCGAGGTCGGGCCAAGACGAAAGGAGCAAAACACCATGATGATCGAAGAATTTGAGCAGCGCACCGGCTACTTCCCCTCCTCTGCCGAATACAAGGCCATCGAGGCCGCCTACATGGAGTTCGATGGAGACAAGGACGAGTTCTGCAAGGCGTACAAGAAAAACGCCAACGGCATCGCCGAGCGCATCCGGCGGGAAGTCAATGCAGCAGCCTTCAAGGAAAGCCGCCAGCACACCGCAGACCTGACTCGCCGCGACATCGAGATCGGGCGACTGAAGAAGCAGCTCGAGCGAGAGCAGGAGTGGAAGCCATACGAGGACGCTGACGCCGTCAGCCAAGCGGACTACGACGAGCTCGCCACCTCGGGCGGCACGGACAAGATGACCGACGACGAGGCCAAGGCCCTCCTCTACAACTGGTACGGCTTCGCAAAGGAGATGGTCGTGATCCTGCGCACCGCTCCCATCTACGAGATCAACCGGCACCGCCAACTCAGGGAAGTCGGAGCAGTTGATCGTGCCCCCCTCTACAATGCCACCGACTGGAATTACATCCGCTTTACCTGCGGCCGCATGAGCTACGAGCTCTACAACGACACCCTGCCGCCGTGGAGGAGGTGAGAAAAGTGAAGCAAGGCATCACCATCACCCGAGAATATGACCACCACGACCGGCCGGTCGTCAGGATCACCAAGAGACGCGGGAAGCTGACCCTCGAGGAGGTCAGCGACCTGCTCCGCACCGAGGGATGGGGCGAGTGGAACGGCTACTACGCCATCGTCCTCAACTGTTCAGAGGGAACGCTCGGCGGCAACGGCCTCTACGGCTACGAGGAGCCGAAGGGCGACGCCCTCGACCTCTACCCGCTCGAAAACTTCGGTGACTGCCCCGTCTGCGGGCAAATGACCCCGCCTTTTCAATACTGCCCCAACTGTGGAGCGAGCTGGAAGGAGATGGACGACACCGTCGAGAAGCGTCTCACCGCTATGCGGGAGGAGACGGAGCGGGAGATCCGCAAGCCGTCGCTCACGCCGGAGGCCCGTGTAGCGTGGTACTGGTCGTACATCGGCGCCGTGGATATGGCCCATCAGCTCGAGTTCATAACCGACGCCCGCCGGCTCGAGCTGTATGACGAGGTCAAGCGCCTCAAGCCTGTGAGGAAGGAGGCCGACCATGACTGACGGCTTCAAGTTCGACACCTCTCTGCTCTGCCGGGCCTCCTTCCCGGCCGAGCTGGAGGACGACGGCGGCCGCTGCATCGTGGAGGTGACGGTCTACCGGCTGAACGCCGTGGCCGTCCACACCTTCCTGCTGGACGGGCCCGAGCCGCTGCTGCGGCACCTCGGGCTCTCCGAGGCCGACACCTACATCACCAAGCACGACATCGACGACCTCGTCACGGTCGTCCGCATTATCAGAGAGGAGGCGCCAGCATGGCAGCATTGAAAGAAGTCGCCCGGGAGTACGCCAGCGAGATCCGCGACGGGATCGGCTGGGTAATCGTCTACCGCACCGGCCGCTCGTGGCACGCCCTGACCGTCTGGAGCGACCTCGGCAACAACGAGTGGGAGACCGACGACATCAACGACGCTCTCGAGGCCCTGCACCTCGACCCCCGGGCCGTGGCCCTGAACGGCTACTACCTCGGCCGCTTCGGCGACATGACCATCGAGGACATCGCCGCCGGCATCCGCTACCACTACGAGCGCGGCACCAACGCGCTCGCAGATGATGACATCCTCACACAGGCCCGGGCCGACATCGAGGCGGCCCGGCAGCAGGCGGCCGAGGCCGGCCTTCCCTTCAGCGAGCGGCTGGTCGATGGATCCGACGACCAGCCCAACCCCTACACCTACGACGGCAGCATGACCCCCGAGGACTATGAGGCCATGCAGCAGGCCAGAGACACCCACGCCGCCCTCGTCGAGGTTGTGACCGACCGCTACCCAAACGCCACCGAGGAGGCCATCGAGCGCATCGCAGAGGCCGCCAGCAACATGAAGCTCAGCCCGGAGGCCGTGCAGCGGATCCTCGACGCTTTCGACAGGATCACGGAAACCATCAAGGCTCTCTATGAGTGGGCCGCTCAGGCCATCAGGACGCTCGCGGACTTCTTCACCGAGACGCTCGGCGACTTCATGCTGCGTCGGGCCCCGCCCAAGTGGCGCCACTACGCCCTCCACGCGAAGCGGGCCCGCGTCCGCAAGAAATACCGCAACCGCATCCGGCGGGCCTTCTTCGCTGCGCTGGCTTCGGAAGGGGGTGGAAGCTCGTGAAGTTCAAGTGCGTCGGCTGCGGGCTTTACTGGAATGTGAGCGTATACCAGCAGATCCCCCGCGGCGGCTACATCTGCCCGCATTGTGAGAGCCGGCTGCGCGCCGGCGAGACATTACCCAACCAGCGGCCCGGCCAGAACGACCGGCCGCAGACAACGAAAGGAGCAAAATCATGAAGAAAGCCCTCAAGGCCGCCGCCCGCGGCACCATCTTCCCCTATGCTGGCGAGAAATGGGTCGCGCTGGAGCACGAAGCCAGCGGCCGCACCCTCTGTCTGCGCCTCGACCTGATCCCAAACAAGCCCTTTGACGAGAACAACTGCAACAACTTCGCAACCTCCAGCAGCAAAGAGTGGATGAACGGCCCCTACCTCGACAACCTGATCGACGCCGTAAAGGGCCCGCACGCCTTCCTCACCACCGAGCTCGACCTGACGGCCGACGACGGCCTGAAGGACTACGGCACCTGCACCGTCACCATCTTCTCGCTGACCGTTGACCAGTACCGGCGCAACCGCGATGTAATCCCCAACGCCGACAACTGGTGGTGGCTCTCTACCGCATACAGCACCGCCGCCAATGGGTACGAGCACGGCGCCCGCTACGTCGATTCCGACGGCACGCTGGACTGGAGCTACGCCTACAGCCGCTACGGCCTGCGCCCCGCTTGCTATCTGGACTCCGATCTCCTGATCTCGGTCGAGGATGGCGACGAGGACACTGGAGTCGGCCCGCAGGAAGCCGGCACCATCGTCGCGGAGCTGGTCGAACAGTTCGGCGGCACCTACGCCACCGGGGAACAGTTCGCGGCCGAGGTCTCTTTCCTGCTCGGGAAGCTGCGGGCCATCCGGGAGAAGGAGGCGGCCCATGAGTAACCTCTCCAGCCTGTTCGACCGCTACAAGGCCCTCGTCATTTTCGACACGGAGACCAGCGGCCTCAACCCGGGAGACGACCAGATCATCGAGCTCGCGGCGCTGCGCGTGGAACGCACGCAGACCGGGGCCCTGCGGATCGCCGGCAAGATGGACACCTTCATCAAGCTGCCGGAGGGCGAGAAGCTCCCCGAGAACATCGTCACCCTGACCGGGATCACCGACGACCGCTGCGCTGACTGGGCCATCCGCAAGATCGCCGAGGAGCGCAGCGAGTACAACCGCCTGAAGGAGCTGGCCGACCAGCAGAAGGCGGCCATCGAGGAGAAGGTCGAAGCCGCCCGCCGGCGCATGGAGAACGGCACCGCTTTCCTGACCTCCTGCCTCGCCGACTTCTTCAACACCGTGCCCCACAAGACCACCAAGACGACCGAGAAATACCGGCTTCTCTCCGGCACCCTGACCCTCAAGAAGGGCACCGTCAAGGTCACGGTCGACGACTCCAAGCTGGTGCCGTGGCTGCGCGAAAACGGCTACGGCGACCTCGTCAAGGTCGAGGAGTCGGCCAAGTGGGGCGAGCTGAAGAAGCTTCTCGCCTACACCGGCGAGATCGCCACCATCCAGAGCACCGGCGAGATCGTGGAGGGCGTCACGGCCTACGAGACCCCGGCCACCTTCACGGTCGACATCTAAAGGAGGTGCCACATGGCAACTGAGACCAAAAAGCCGGAGGCGGCCGCTGCTGCGGCCCCTCCCATCGAGGCCCGCTGTCTGACGCTCCGGCAGAAGCTCGTGGAAATGCGAAAAGCCTGCCCGGAGATCGTCAAGAAGAAGCACAGCGAAGGCGTCAAATACAAGTACGCCAAGATCTACGACGTGTGGGAGAAAATCACCCCCATCATGAACGAGCTCGGCGTCGACTTCGAGGTCATCGGCGAGAAGGCCACGCGCTACGCCGAGAACGGCGACCCGGTCTACTGGATCACCATGCAGACCAAGACCTACAACGGCGACAAGCTCATGTTCCTCTACGAGGCCGACCTGACGATCCGCTGGATCAACCTCGACAACGACGACGAGACGCTGGAGGCAGTCGTCCACGCCCTCGGCTGGAACGACGACCCGGCCAAGGCCAAGGGGGCCGCCCACACCTATGCCCTGAAATACTACCTGTTCGAGAAGTTCAGCATCGACCAAGGTGAGGACGACCCCGACAACAGCGACTTCGGCGCGCAGAGTAAAGGCCCCGGGGGCGGCTCTGGCGGCTCCAGACAGGGCCAGCAGCGTCAGGGGCAGGGCTCTGGCCGCCTGTCCGAGGCACAGCTCAGCCGCCTCTACAAGAAGGCAGAGGCCGCCGGCATGACCAAGGAGCGCACCATCGCCCGGATCCTCGAGAAGTACAAGAAGCAGGATCCGGCCACCCTGACCCGGCAGGAGTACGACGAGATCTGCAACTCCCTCGACGCTGCTGCCGCGCAGCATAACCAGCAAGGAGGTCAAGGCTGATGTATAACCACACAGGACTGCAAGGGCGGCTGACGGCCGACCCTGAGCTCAGACACACCCCGAGCGGCGTGGCGATCACCAGCTTCCGGCTCGCCAGCGACACCGGCCGCAAGACCAAGGACGGCCAGAAGATCACCAACTTCATCGACTGCGTCGCGTGGCGTGCGCAGGCCGAGTTCGTCAGCAAGTACCTCACCAAGGGCCGGCTCGTCCTCGTGGAGGGCGAGCTCACCAGCCGCAACTACGAGGACAAGGACGGCAACCACCGCAAGGCCACCGAGATCACCGTCTCCTCTGTCCACTTCTGCGACAGCAAGAAGGACGGGGCAGGCGCCGGCCATCAGGACACCGGCGGCGACTTCGCCGACTACCCGGACAGCTCCGGCGACTTCACCGAGGTGGACGACAATGGGGACTTGCCATTCTGAACGACCGCCGGGCGACCGGCGGCCGACCGAAAACGAGCCAAAGACACGCGACCGCATAGAAGGAGGTGACGACCGTGGCATGGCTTCAAGTGCACCAAACACTCAAAGACCACCGCAAGCTCTTTGACGCAGCCGACGAGCTCGAGATCACCCCGCCGCACATGATGGGGCTGCTCGTGTCCTTCTGGCTGTGGGCCCTCGACAACGCCCCCAAGGGAGACCTCGCCGGCATCACCCCGCGCATGATCGCCCGGGCGGCACAGTGGGACGGAGAGCCCGAAAAGCTGGCCGAGACGCTGATCCGGGCCGGCTGGATCGACGAAAACGAGGACGGCACCCTCGAGATCCACGACTGGTACGAGTACGCCGGCAAGCTGATCGACCAACGGCAGGCCGAGAAAGAACGGTCGGCCCGCCGCCGTGCTGCCGCCGCTTCGTCCTCGGACGATACGCAGGACGACCAGACGCCGACCGCCGGACAACCGCCGGACGCCACGCCAACGACCGGCGGCAAGAGTAGAGTAGACCAGAGTAGAGAAAAGAAAGGGAGAGTAACACCCCCTACCCCCTCAGACGAGGGGGATGGCGCGGGGAAGAAGTCGCCCATCGAGGTCAGGTTTGACGAGTTCTGGAACGCCTACCCCAAGAAAGTCGGCAAGCAGTACGCCCTCAAGGCGTGGAGGAAGATCAAGCCGACGGCCGAGCTGCATGAGGCCATCATGCAGGCCGTCAACGCTCAGAAGCACTCCGAACAGTGGCGCCGGGACAATGGCCGCTTTATCCCCAACCCGGCCACATGGCTCAACGGCGGCTACTGGGAGAACGGCGAGGAGGTGAGCACAGGTGAAGGCTATCAGCGAGATCCTCAGCGGGATGCAGACGCCGGCCGAGACTGGGGCAAGGGCTTCAAACCGGCAGACGACGACGGAGACCAGTGACGACGGCGACCGCTGGATCTGGAGCAGCGACGAGCGCGTCGCCGACCTGCCAGACACCCCGGATCCTGTCCCCTGCGAGTTCTGCGGGGCCATGCGCTACCACAAGGGCTTCAAGTTCAGCGACCGCATCATCTGGCCGCCCTACGGGGCCGAGAGGTGCACCTGCCCGCAGGCCGTGAAAGCCTACGAGGAGGAAAAGGCTGCCAATGCCGCCGAGGAGGAGGCAAACCGCAAGGCCGAGGCCGAGCGCAAAATGCGGGAGCGCATCAACCGCATCATCGGCGAGTCGGGCATGGGCGACCGCTTCCTGCGGCGCACCTTCGACACCTTCCAGATCACCGACGACAACCGGCGCGCAGCCGCAGCAGCCCGCAGGTACGCCGACAGCTTCGACACCCTGCTGCCCCGGCCCGGGGCTCCCGAGCCCGGCCGCAACGGCCTATTCATCGCAGGCCCGCCGGGCACCGGCAAGACACACCTCGCCGCAGCCATCGCCAACCACCTGATCGCGCAGGGCCGGCCGGTCGTCTGCATGACCATGATCGACCTGCTGGAGCGCATCAAGCGCACATTCTCCAAGCGCGACACCGACGAGGGCAGCGTGCTGAAGATCTACAAGACCGTCCCGCTGCTCGTCATCGACGACATAGGCAAGGAGCCGCCGACCGAGTGGGCGATCTCCACGATCTACAACATCATCAACGGCCGCTATGAGGCATACCTGCCGACAATAGTGACCACCAACTACGACACCGAGGCCCTGATCGAGCGCATGACACCCCGGGAGACTCGGGACGACATGACCGCCCGGGCCACCATCGACCGGCTCATGGAAATGTGCAGGGCCATCACCCTCACAGGCCAGAGCTGGCGCAGCAGGTGATCGAGGTCAAGCCCACGACGCTGAAGCAGGCCAACGCCTATGTCGAGGCCGTGCACCGTCACCATGGCAGAGTCGTCGGGCACAAATGGAGCCTCGCAGCCTTCAAGGACGGCCGCCTCTGCGGCGTCGCCATCGTGGGACGCCCAACCGGCCGCCGGCTGGATGACGGCAACACGCTCGAGGTGACCCGCCCCCCGCCCCCCAGGACCGCACAAAACCCGCCGCCCCCCGAAGACCCCCCCC
>ERZ1090880.1378-NODE-1380-length-12024-cov-5.674158_pt1 | contig 12024 bp, 10 predicted proteins | sample MGYA00478471_ERZ1090880 | MGnify/ENA primary metagenome ERZ1090880 (study PRJEB33644, sample SAMEA5815734) | chicken gut metagenome | biome: Chicken; feature: Gastrointestinal Tract; material: Caecum | place: Ireland | collected 2019-01-01 | study: A study of... | reverse complement strand
TCCCGCCCCGCCGCCGTCCCGCTCCCGGTGTCAATAGGGCGGTGAAATTGTGGAACCAGTACCACAAGCCCACGGGGAAACCCTATTGACACAGGCCCCCGCCGCTGTCAATGAAATATACCCCAATGAAACCGGGGCAAGGGGCAAGCCCTCAGCAATGAAGGACAGCCACAAGGACAGGGGCAAGCCCTCAGCAATGCCCAACAGGAACGCACACGCACAACAACAGGAGCGGGAACACGGGACAGGGGACACATGAACAAGTCCCAATATATAGCACCCTCCACAATGCCCCTATAAAGCCCCACAAGCCCCGCAAGGGTGCGGGGGGGGGTATTGGGATATACCCCCGGCGCAAAACGCCGCACACAGGGCAGGACAGGCCACGAAAAAAGGACATAAAAAAGCCCCGCCCACAAGGGGCGGGGGTATGTACTTTCAATTTCGTTTCAGAATCTCAGCCAACAGCACGAACGGGAAAACCAGCAGGAACACAAAGCCCATTTTCTACACCTCCTCACACGAACAGGAAACGCCGGGTTTCCGTGGTCTTGGTATACTTGGCGGCGATTTCGGGAAGCTCCTTCTTGAGTGCCGCCGAATCAAGGCGGGAGCTGGTCACTTTCTTGTAGCTCGCTTTGTGTTCGCTCCCCGTCACGGTGTCAAGGCCGTTTTCCGTCATGTAGGTTTTCAGGGTGTCCCGCAAGCTGTCAAGGGTTGCGCTGACCTCCTCGGAAAGCCGGGTAATGGCACACCATATTTCAAACGAGGTAGACCAAGGGTTCAGACCAAGAATAGTGGCAAACCGAGTGCCGGTCACTTTCTTGGTGCGCTTCGGAGGGGTAATCTGAATCTGATTACCATCTAACCATGTGATTTTATTCATTTTAGCTTTAGCTCCTTTCTCCGTTTGTGAGATTTACTCATTTTCCATTCCAATCTTAGAAGGAGCAAGTCTTTCAAGAAACACACGACCTCCGCTCATAGAGACCTTGCAAATCTTTTTGTAATTGCGTCTTATCATCGTACCAAGAGATGAGTACAGCACATAAAAATCTGACACTTCACCCTCCCAATCGGTGATTTCTACTGCTTTCAGACCGCTTCTGAGAAACTCGGTCAAAATGTTTGAACAGGGTGCCTTGTTCTTTCTGGGAACACAGTTCACTTCCAAAAGTCTCATCATTCGTTCTCTCCCTTCACAATGTTCAATGCACTCTGCGGCCATTTTGTATGGCTATCCCAATTAGGAACTTCCGACTGCATTTTGTAGCAAGGAACGGTGTTTCCGTCCAGGTCAAGTTCGGGAATAGCCCAAGAAGAAGAAAGATAAGTGTAAGAATCTGTGACAGGAGAACCATTTTTGTAAATAGTCCCGCCTGTCCATTCCCAATCTCCTCTAAGGCCAGCGCTCGCTTCTTTGGGTTTTCTCTCTAAAATGAGTTCTGCTGCTTTGTTCCAGTCAAATACCATGAGTTCTTTTCCACGATTGACTTCACCCATAATAAAAGCAGCTAATGTGTCCATTACTGATTACCTCCTTCCAGCATGGCGGTGATTCTCGTGATAAGAGTTTCACAGTCAGATTTGCTGATCTCGGTGAATCCCTTTGTCTTCACCGCAATTTGAGCGATCATTTCCTCCTTGGTGGGGTCAGCGTCTTTGAGCTTCTTGAGAACGCTCTTGAGACCCTTAATCTGCAAGGTGGTGGCGTTGTCAGCCGGAGCAGTAAGTTCCTGTTTCACTTCCTGTCTCTGTTCGGGAGTGGCAGGGGGTGCTTTCGGAGCAGGGGCGGCAGGAGCAGGAACACCAGCGTTTGCGTCAATTCCGTCACTCTCACAAATGTCGAGAGCAATCATATATAAATAACGGCGCATATAGGTGATGGAAGAACCGAGAGCCATCATTTCGTTGGTTGCCTGTTTGCCAGTGTTGGAGACGATAGGAGCAATCTGATTGAACGGAGATACGAAGGAAACGGTCTCCTCCGGGTTGTCAGTGTTCACAATCGTCATGGTAGCTGTGTCTGAGGTGAAATTCACCAAAGGCACAATGCCGACCTCTCCGAAGATACGAGTTGCCGTGGGAACGATGTCTTCAAGCTCGAAGTATTTGAAAGACAGGTGCATATTCTTACCAGTCTTCTTCACGTCAGCTTCGAGGAACATTGCTCTCGCCTTGAGCAACTTCTGATAGACATTCATTGCGGTGGTGTCCGGGGTTTCGGTTTTCTTAGCAGTAGCCATTTTTTTGCGTCCTCCTTTGGTTTTCTTTTCGGGCTTCACACCCAAAAAGTCATTGACTCTCTTTTTTGCCATTTCGATGTAGAATGTCTTATCCACATCGGCTATGGTTAAATGGTTATCATTGTCGATGATACAATGCTCCGGGAGCATTTCGATTTTTGCGGTAGAATCGTTCTCGGCTTTTACCTTGAATAATTTTCCATACCGCTCATCTGCCGTGGCATATACCCGATTTACCTTTTGAACGGGAACCTGCTCACCATCGACAAGGTGGTAGGCTTCACGATATTTCACACCAGCTTTTGCGATAATTTGGAACTGAAAAATATCGTCACATCCGTTGATTGTGTCTTCCACGGGCGTACCGTTGACAAAATACTCTTTCAGAGCCGCCGCCACTATGCAACATGAGTTGTTGATGTTAAAAGCACCAGCAGTTGAAATGCCTTTAACGAGATACCCGCCTTTTGCCTTCGATTTTCCATTCGGTTGCACTTCGACATAATTGTTTACATCTTTCTGTGCAATCTTTGATACAGAATCTTCTTCGAGTTCAAAGCCAGTTCGAGATTGCCATTCATCGCAAATCTCGTCCAACTTTTCGAGGTCAGATCTGTCGCACTCGACCATGATACCGTCCGTGTTGAGCTGAACTATTTTCAAACCCGGAATATCGCGGTAAAGATGTTGTGCCAACTCCAATAGAAAAAGTTGACCCGTGATACATACAGAGCGTCCCATGAGAGGGTCAAACAGGTCGTTGTACTTGTTGAGCAATGCACCGTAGGTTGTATTCACAACCAGCTTTAGAGCATTTGCGGTAGCCTTATCTCCGCTCGCTTTGGCTTTCATTCTGGTGTCCAGAACATTCTCAAAAACCTCCGCTGACGGAATATTTCGAGAAGTGTAACCGCACAGTGTCATAAGGTGAGGATAGTAGCTCGCCACATCCTTATTGCGAATTACCCTGTTACCCGTTTCCTCGAAGAAGTAATGAGGTATGGCGGCGTGAATACCACCATAGCCAACAACTCCCGGACAATCCCCGATCTGAAATTCCAGCTTTCCGCTGAAAAGCTCTTTATCGGAAATGGAAGGATCATACATCTTATCGAAGAAAGCGAACACTTCTGGGGGAATATACTCACGCTTGAGATTTTCCGGGTACATATACTTGCGTTCGTCATCGTGCGGCTTTTTGCTCGCTTTCAGCATAGCCGCAGTCAGTTTTGCGTTTGTCATACCCATTGCTTTCACATCGGAAAGACCAGCCAGCCTACCAATGTGAACTTTGTTCTTGAGGTAGTCTTTGCGAATGTCAATCAGGCGTTCAGCCGTATCTACATCGTGATCGCAATAGAACTCAGTCTCTCTGCGTTCGGCTTCCGTGAGAGGTCTGTCAATGTCGAAAGGTACTGTACTCTCTTGAACGGATATTCCGAGGTGTCCTTCGATAGCTTTCAAGGATAAACCCATCTGCATATCAAAGTAGTTTTTATAGACGGGCTCGAAATGGAAGTGGAGGTGGAGCAATGAAATTGGACAGGGGGTTCAGATTTCCCTGTGTGACAGTTAAAAAAATTAAAATCGAAGTAAAAAGCACTTCCTCCCCCGACCAAAAAGTAAAAGCGCAAAATTCCTTTATCCATGCGGGTTTCCAGTATCACAAGGGTTCAAATCCCACCTCCGAAATGTCAAAAATATCTTTTTCATGTGGCTTAGACATAAAAAAACTGTCGATACCGATCGACAGTTTTTTTATACCCTTTTTTCGAACCGCCTGTCTGCCGCTGCATCCGCGCTCAACGGATAGTCCTCTTCAAAGAATCAAAAGGGAAAGCGCCATTGCGCCCACAACACAAGCGCACAGCCACAGTAATACTGTTGAACAAAATCTACCGGTTGCCGCACGCCAAAAACTGTGTTTTGAAGGCTGGGATTCCGGCAAAATGAGGTTGATCTCCTGTACGCGGCATTTCCAGCGCCATACGCGCAGCCGCCAGATAATCAAATATAGCACCGCACATACCCCAATAATAATCGCCGCAGCCGCCACTGTCAGTTTCCCGCAGAAAAATGCTGTTAAAAGCAGTACAGTGACAGTCGGAATAAACGCATAGGCACACTGTACCGGTAAGGATATTTTTTCCGCCAAAAAGACCGTACGGCATATTGCCCCTGCTATGCCGTAACAAAGGAAAAGGCTTCCAGCGATAAAATAGGCTTCCTGCCCGCCTTTTCCTCCCGACGCACGCATCACTGCAGGAAAGGGAACAAACCATATGCCATTGCCTTTTATTAAAGAAAGCAGAACAAGACAAACTGCAAGTGCACATAGGCTGCATATCATCCCAATCCCCAGCCGCTTACAGAATGTTTTTATCCAGACAAGTCTTTCCTCACAGCCTGTCTTGAAAATTTGTTTGTCCGGCATCCGTACACACCTCACAGTCCCAGAAACGTTTTGATTTTCGCCACATAGCGCCGGGACACATACGTCTTCGCGCCGTTTGAAAGAAGGATGGAAATCGTCCCGGATACGCTCATATTCATACTTCGCACTTTTTTAAAATTGACCATCTCAGAATTGGATATACGAAGAAAGGAAGGATCCGTTAAAAGGGCCGACAACTCATAAAGCCGATATTTCAGCGCAACGGTACCCACATCTGTATCTGCCATGACCTTTGCATCTTCCGTATAAATCCGAATCAATTGTGCGGGATACAGCGGAATAACCTCTTCCCCACGAAATCCGGGAAGAAGGACGGCAGCCGGCTCTGATGAAATGCGTTGTACCATCGCGGTGATCTCCGGCGTCACAGCGGCCGTATGTATTTCGACATATGGCGCAGTAGCCAACGGATCAATCTTAATTTGCACATCCATCCGGAATCCCCCTCTTGCTTATTCTGCCGCATGTGCACTGTGTAAAAGCCGTTTGCCGCCTTTTTAAAGGATATCCTTATTATAGCAGATTTCATTCCAAAGTCTATGTCTTTCTTCCATCCGGTCGATTAAGCGGGACAAGTGTACATATTTGAGCCGCAGGCGGCGGCATGCCGCCTTGCAATGGCTCCTGTTTCATGTTATAATGCGAAAAAGTGCCTGATACAGGATTCCCGCTGCGGGAACTGGCCAAAAAGGAATAGAACAGGAGAATCAAAATGGCTGATCAAAAGAAAATGGTCGAAGACATCACTGCGATGGACGTCGACTTTTCCAAATGGTATACCGATGTTGTAAAAAAAGCGGAGCTTGCAGATTACTCAAGTGTAAAAGGCTGCATGGTCATTCGCCCTTATGGTTATGCAATCTGGGAAAATATCCAAAAAGATCTCGATGCGCGTTTTAAGGAATTGGGTCATGAAAACGTCTACATGCCGATGTTTATTCCGGAAGGCCTGCTGCAAAAGGAAAAAGACCACGTTGAGGGATTCGCTCCCGAATGTGCATGGGTTACATTTGGCGGGGAAAGTCAATTGACAGAGCGCCTTGCCATCCGCCCAACCTCTGAGACACTGTTCTGTGAACATTACAAAAATATCATCCATTCATATCGCGATCTTCCGAAATTATACAACCAGTGGTGTAATGTCGTCCGCTGGGAGAAAACCACACGCCCCTTTTTGAGAACTTCTGAGTTTTTATGGCAGGAAGGGCACACCATGCATGCAACTGCAGAGGAAGCACGCGCGGAAACCCGCCGGATGCATCAGTGTTATGAAGATTTTTACCGTGAAACACTCGCCATCCCGCCTGTTGTCGGAAGAAAAACGGAAAAAGAAAAATTCGCCGGTGCGGAAGAGACTTATACCATTGAAGCCATGATGCACAACGGCGTAGCGCTTCAGGGCGGAACATCCCACTACTTTGGCGACGGCTTTTCCCGAGCCTTTGATATTACCTTTACCGACAAGGACAACCAGCTAAAGCATCCGTTCCAAACTTCATGGGGGGTTTCTACCCGTATGATCGGCGCGCTGATTATGATTCACGGCGATGACAACGGATTGGTGCTTCCGCCGAAAGTCGCTCCTATTCAGGTCGCAATCATCCCGATTGCTATGCATAAGCCGGGCGTTCTTGAAAAAGCGTCAGAATTGTTTGACGCTCTCAAAAAACAATTCCGCGTAAAACTGGACGATTCAGATAATTCTCCTGGATGGAAATTCAGCGAATACGAAATGAAAGGCGTCCCGCTGCGTTTGGAAATCGGCCCAAAAGACATTGAGAAAAACCAGTGTGTACTGGTACGCCGTGACAACCGCGAAAAACGATTCGTAAGCCTTGACAATCTTGCAGAAGAAATTGAAAATGCGCTTGCCGCCGTACATCATGCGCTGTACGAAAAAGCTCAGCAGAATCTCATCGAGAAAACTTTCACGGCGCACAACTATGAAGAATTCTTGGATATCGCGGCGAACCATCCGGGATTTATCCGCGCTATGTGGTGCGGCGACACAGAATGCGAAGAAAAGTTAAAAGACGTAACGGGCGGTGTAAAATCCCGTTGCATCCCGTTCCAAGAAGAACACATTTCTGACGTTTGCGTCTGCTGCGGAAAACCGGCTAAACATATGGTTATTTGGGGCCGTCAATACTAATTCATCTGAAAAAGCATATCTTTACTAAAAAAAATACGTTGTCCTTTTTATCGGACAACGTATTTTTTTAGAATTATGCCGTCCCGCAGAGGGGATGCACTTCACCGCTTACACAGTGGAAAGCGCTTTTTACGGATGAACCCGCTCTGCATCCATGTCGAGGGGCTAAAAAACAAAAGCATAGGAAACAACTCCAGCCTTCCCGCCAACATGTCGAACATTAGGACATATTTTGAAAAAGACGAGAAAAAGCCAAAATTCCCAGTTGGACCGACCAGTTCCAAACCGGGGCCAATATTATTCAATGTCGCTGCCACTGCCGTAAAATTAGTCGTCAAATCAAATCCATTGAAAGAAATCAGCAAGACCGAAAAAGCAAATAGGATAACATAGGTGATCATAAAAACATTAGTAGAACGCAAGACCTCATGCTCAACGGGTTTGCCCTCCATTTTGATTTTCTTCACGCTTCTGGGATGGATAATGGACGCGAGTTCTTTTCGGATCGTCTTAATCAAGATAACCAAGCGGCTGACCTTTATCCCTCCGCCGGTGCTTTCGGCGCATGCGCCAATAAACATCAATAAAACAAGAATCGTTTTAGAAGTCTGCGGCCATAAATTAAAATCAGCACTGGCAAACCCGGTGGTTGTAATAATAGAACTGACTTGAAAAAACGCTTCCTCCAACGCTTTTCCAAACGATCCGCATATTGATAGGATATTCAGTGTGATGATCAATGTCGATATTCCTATAATCATCAGGTAATACCGCAGCTCTTCGCAGCGCAGGGCCTGTACAAACTTCCGGTTGAGCATAAGAAAATAAACATTGAAGTTTACGCCAAAAAGCATCATAAACACTGCAACGACGATTTTTACATAGGAAGAATACGTCACAAAACCGCTGTTTAAAATAGAAAATCCGCCCGTGCCGGCTGTACCGAACGAAATGGTAACCGCATCAAACCAGTTCACCCCGCCAAACAGCAAAAGCACAATTTCTATAATCGTCATACACAAATAGATGAGATATAAAATTCCAGCTGTGTGCCGCATGCGTGGCACCAGTTTTCCTACAGACGGCCCCGGGCTTTCTGCGCGCAGCAAATGAATCCATGACCCTCCGGTTAACGGAAGCACTGTCATCAAAAATACAATTACGCCCATTCCGCCGATCCAATGGGTAAAGCAGCGCCAAAACATACTGCAACGCGAAAGCGATTCCACATCTTTTAAAACGCTTGCGCCTGTTGTGGTAAAGCCGGAAATTGTCTCAAACAGCGCATCTGTAAAACTGGGTATATCTCCGCACAAAACAAACGGAAGTGCACCGAAAATACTCATTATGATCCAGCAAAGCGCTGCCGATACGAATCCTTCCTTAGCAAAAAAGACCGTATTCTTCGGCTTCTTCCAAACTAACAGAAGCCCTATTGCCAAGCAAACGAGGAGGACCGCCACAAAGGCGATCCCTTCTTTTTCCCTATATAACAAAGCAATCAGGCAGGGAAGGGATAAAAAAGCCGCTTCAAAGCTTAAAATCCAACCTGCAATATATCGGATCATTGATAAATTCATATGCCGCTCCTAACGTCTCAATATTTCCCGCACATCATTTAAGCCAATAATGCCGGATACCACAACAATGGTATCACCCACACGAATTTGATCCTGCCCTCTGGGGAAGACCACTTTCCCACCCCGGCTGATACATCCTATTAAAATATTTTTGCGCAGGGAAAGCTTGCAGAGCGGCGCGCTCGTCAGCTCGGACGGCTCCGTAATATGGAACTCCATCGCTTCAGCCCGGCCTTCGATAATCCGATAAAGTGATTCCATATTTCCGCCCACTGAATTCTGCATAGCCCGGACATATCGGATAATCGACTGGGCTGTGATTTCTTTTGGATTAATGGTGCTGTCCAGTTCAAGGCTTTCAATGACATGGTCATAATTGATCCGCGTCACTTTTGTTATGGTTTTGGCATTTGATTTAGTCTGGGCAAGAAGGGAAAGCAGGATATTTTCTTCATCCAGGCCCGTCGCTGCAACAAAAGCATCCATATACGCCATGCCTTCCTCTATTAAAAGGCGCTGATCCGTCGCATCTCCGCAAACGACCACAGCCTTAGGCAAGAGTACGCTCAGTTCTTCGCAGCGCTCCTTGCTCTGATCGATAATCTTCACTTTAACTCCAGCAGCAAGCAAAAGCGAAGCAAGGTAATATGCAACCGTTCCACCGCCGATTATCATGCAGCTTTTTACTGCGGCATTTTCAATTCCAATTTTTCTAAAGAACGCCGCCGCATTGTGCGGTGAAGCAACAAAAGAAACGCGGTCATGTGCCTGCAACACAAAACTGCCATCTGGTATAACCACTTCATCTCCACGCTCAACCGTGCAAACGAGCACGTCACAGTGCAATTTCGCCGATATATCGGAAAGCGCCATCCCACAAAGCAGGGATCCCTCCAAAATACGGAATTTCTGCATTTCAACCTTTCCCTTTGCAAACGGGCTGATTTCTATGGCTGATCTGCGGCGCAGTATACGGGACATCTCAACGGCGGCCGCATATTCCGGATTAATCACCATAGCGAGGCCTAAACCTTCTTTTATAAAATCAATCTCGCTGTTATAAATCGGGCTGCGCACGCGTGCAATCGTCGGGCAGTTTCCGGCCTTTTTGGCAATCAGGCAGCATAATAAGTTCAATTCATCTGAATGCGTTACCGCAATCATCAAATCCGCCTCTTGTATTCCGGCCTCCTGTTGTACAAGGTAACTTGCACCGTTTCCTACCACACCGCGTACATCGTTTTCAGACGAAACATCTTCTATCGTTTCCCCATCCACATCGATGACCGTAACATCATGGTTTTCATTGGCCAGTTGCTGCGTTAAAGCGGCACCAACCTTCCCGCAGCCTATAACAATAATGTTCATAATAGCCTCCGTCCGCTTCAAAAATAAAGCTCCGCTTTCCATCTTTGTAATAAAAACAGGTACCACCGCTATACGCCGCGTCTCTTCACACATGATTCGCCTATTTTCATCGGGGTCTCCGTCCCCTATAATCCACATCTTAGCACAAAACAAAGGGTTTGTCGACTGTAATCCTCTACAGTCAACAAACCCTTTACCGCTTTATATAACAAAATATTTTAAGCCTGTAAACAAGACGAAAAATACATCCTGCTACTATACGTTTAATAGGCCACGCCTTGTGCGATCATTGCATCTGCGATCTTTTCAAATCCAGCAATATTCGCACCCGCAACGAGATTTCCCTCTACACCGTATTTTTTCGCCGCATCATACGCGTTATGGAAAATTCCAATCATAATGTCTTTTAATTTAGAGTCAACCTCTTCAAAAGTCCAGCCATACCGCATTGAGTTCTGGCTCATTTCAAGACCGGAGGTTGCAACGCCGCCTGCATTAGCCGCTTTTGCCGGGCCAAACAGGACGCCTGCATTCTGCAAGGTTTCAATCGCTTCCGGCGTAGACGGCATATTGGCACCTTCCGCAACTGCCATAACGCCATTCTTAACAAGCAATGCCGCCTCTTCTCCGTTTAACTCATTCTGAGTTGCGCAGGGAAGTGCAATATCGCACTTGATGCTCCAAATACCACGGCATCCTTCCGTATAAACGGCGCCCTCAACACGATCTGCATACTCCTTGATACGGCCGCGCTCTACTTCTTTAATCTGTTTTACAACGTCAAGATTGATGCCGTTTGCATCATAAATGTAGCCGTTTGAGTCGGACAGTGCTACGACCTTTGCGCCAAGCTGTGTTGCTTTTTCCGTCGCATAAATTGCTACATTCCCAGAGCCTGAAATGACAACCGTTTTCCCTTTCATGCTGTCGTTTTTCATGCAGTTGAGCATCTCCTCTGTAAAATAGCAGAGGCCGTAACCGGTTGCTTCCGTTCTTGCGAGGGAGCCGCCATAGGAAAGGCCTTTCCCAGTCAAAACGCCGGTAAACTCATTGCGCAGGCGCTTATATTGGCCGAACATATAACCAATTTCACGTGCGCCGACGCCAATGTCGCCTGCCGGAACGTCTGTATCTGCCCCGATATGTTTACAAAGTTCCGTCATAAAGCTCTGGCAAAAACGCATAATTTCCCCGTCGGATTTCCCTTTCGGGTCAAAATCAGCACCGCCTTTGCCGCCGCCCATCGGAAGTCCCGTTAAGCTGTTTTTAAAGCACTGCTCAAAGCCCAGAAATTTGATAACGGAAGCGCAAACGGACGGATGCAGACGCAGGCCACCCTTATACGGCCCGATTGCAGAATTAAACTGTACACGGAAGCCGCGGTTTACCTGAACTTTCCCATTGTCGTCTACCCATGAAACACGGAATTGGATAAAGCGCTCCGGCTCAACAATACGGTCGATAACACCGGTGTCAATAATGGATGGATTCGCCTCAACGACCGGCTCAAAGGATTCCAAAACCTCTTTTACGGCCTGTAAAAATTCAGACTCTCCTGCATTGCGTTTTTCAACCGTTTCATATACGTGCTGCAGGTACTCGCTTTTAAATGCCATATAGATCTCCTCCTGTACGTATTTTCTGCGAGTATAAAGCCCCGCAGGTGCCGTCTCTCCCGACACATCATTTTTATTATAGCGATTTAACGCAATAAATGCAAGTATTGATTCAAAAAAATTCATCTTCTTTCGAAAAATATCCTTTATTCTCCGAAAACGCAGATTCTATTTGCAGTGTTCTGGATAAAATGTTGCAATTGCTGTTTAGTAAATATCAGATATGCGTAAAACAGCCAGAGGCTCTCATCCGACAGCTTTTGCCTCCTTGTCCAACAGCGGCACCCATTTTATAATAGAAATAGGAAGGGAAGCAATCTGCTTAATTCCATGCAAAATAATGGCGGCATCAGCTGAAGCTCTGAATGAAGCATATAATCAAGCGCTGTCTCTGCTGCAAAGTATAAATAGCAATTGAAACTTTCCGCTGGCATATATTTTTCAATGTGATGTAACATTTTCACTCCAAATGCGACTGATAAGTTGAAAATTGGTTTTCAATATTCTCACGGAAGGAGGATGCGCATGCAATCAACAGAAGAGTTATACCGAACCTATTCGGCCGATCTTTTTCGGTATCTCGTATTTCTGACGCATGATCCAGATC
>ERZ1090880.1373-NODE-1375-length-12056-cov-5.039913_pt1 | contig 12056 bp, 11 predicted proteins | sample MGYA00478471_ERZ1090880 | MGnify/ENA primary metagenome ERZ1090880 (study PRJEB33644, sample SAMEA5815734) | chicken gut metagenome | biome: Chicken; feature: Gastrointestinal Tract; material: Caecum | place: Ireland | collected 2019-01-01 | study: A study of... | reverse complement strand
TTCTGTGTCTTCTATGCTGTCATTTTAACATGCTATGCCCTGTTATGCAAGAGGAGGCGGGCGGATGGGCCGTTTCGGGGATTCCTTCTTGACTTGGAGCAGGCTCAAGGTGTTAAATTGGGAATAGGACAAAAACAGGAACAGAAAGGGGACTGCAAAACATGAAAAGACTTGGCTTCGGCTGCATGCGGCGGCCCGCGGCACATCGGGATTTCAGGCCGGATGGAAGAGGCCGCCGAAGCCTTTTGCGCAGGATAAGGGGGCGGGTGGTATGACGATTGCGGAGGTCAGCCGGAAATACGGCCTTTCACCCGATACGCTGCGGTACTATGAAAGGATCGGGCTTTTGCCGAAAGTCGGGCGCACGCCGGGCGGCAAGCGCGATTATACGGAGGAAAACTGCAAATGGGTGGAATTCATCCGCTGTATGCGTGCGGCGGGGGTACAGATTGAGGCGCTGTGCGCGTATGTTGCGCTGTTTGCACGCGGCGACGGCACGGCGGAGGAAAGAAAGCAGATCCTGATAGAACAGCGCGACCGCCTTGCCAAACGGATCGGGCAGCTTCAGGAATCGCTTGCACTGCTCAACCGGAAAATCGAAGACTATGAACAGGTTATCCTGCCCAAGGAAAAAGCGCTCAAGCGGCAGGGGGATTGACTCCTCGTCCGGCGCTGCGGGAAGCGGGGAAAACGACAAAGCGGGGCGGCAGTCCAAAAGGAGTGCCGCCCCGCTTTGCCGTACACGGTATGATGCGCCGCGGTTAAACCACTTTATCCGGCGCGTTCGAATACGCCGTATTTTTTACGGATGCGGGAAAGCTTTGCGGTGAAAGGCTTTGCAAGGAAAAAAAGGAACACTGCGGTTGAGGCGGCGTGCACAAGATCAAACCACACGGCGCTTGCCAGTACAGCGGCAAACGCCGGAAGCGTCGCCTCGCCCGCCGGCGCGGTTGTAAAAAGCGTCCCGGCGTTTGCGCACAGCCCGTATATCAAAAAGACGGACAGCGCCCCGTAGGCCATATAGCAGGACCGGATTTTCGGAAGCTTTGTAAAGACCAGCCCTGCAAAGAAGCCGATCAGGCCGAAGCCGAACATCTGAAACGGCGTCCAAGGGCCTTGGCCGAAAAAGAAGTTGGAGACAAACCCGGTCATAGCGCCCACTAAAAATCCGGATTCCGCCCCCAGCAGGGCGCCGGCCAGTATCACGAGGGCGGCGGCCGGCTTAAACTGCGGCAGCAGGAAAAAGACGGCGCGCCCCATGACGGCCAGCGACGTCATAACGGCCAGCAGGACCATCTCCCTTGCGCGGAGGCGGCGCCGCTCCAGCCGTCCAAGCAGGGCGGCAAAGGCCAGAAGGAGGATCAGGCAGGCCAGCAGATAATAGCGCTGGCCGTTTAAAAACAGCGCCGCGCAGAATAAGACGGCGGCCGCCGCAAGCAGAAGGCAGAAGGCAAAGATCCGTTTCATGGCGTCCCGCCTCCTTCCGGCACCAGCGCCTGCAAAAGCTCGGGGGTGCGGATACAGCCGCCCCGCCCCTGCGCAAGGCGCACGGTCTGCGTGGTGTAAAAACGGTTTTGCAGGAAGAATGAGCGGGTGTCGCAGCACAGCGCAAAGCGGCCGTCGAAGAGGAGGGCGCACCGGTCGGCGGCCGCTGCGCAGAACTCCATATCGTGTGAGGCAAACACAATGGTCATGCCCTTGCGCGAAAGCCCGGCAAGCAGAGCGCAAAGCGTCTCTTTGCAGGGGACGTCAAGCCCTTTGGTCGGTTCGTCGAGCAGAAGAAGGGAGGGGGAGGAAAGCAGCAGCATGGCAAGGGCCGCGCGCTGCTGTTCGCCGCCGCTTAGATCATAAGGATGCCGGGAGAGCAGCTCGTCCGGCAGTGTGCAGTCGGTGCAGACGGCACGGATCTGCCTGCCTGCCGCCTCTTTGGAGAGCCCCGCACGCTTTGCGGCGTGCCGAAGCTCTTCAGCAACCGTCTCTTTGGAAAAGAGAAGCTGGGGATCCTGCGGCAGGCAGGCGGTTCGCACGGCCAGCCTGCGCGCGCCGGGCCTTTGGCCGTCGATTGCGATTTTCCCCCTGTAGGGGGTATGCAGGCCGGAAAGCAGGGATAGCAGCGTGGATTTGCCGGAACCGTTTGCCCCGAGCAGGGCGAAGCGCTCGCCGGGATAGACGCAGAAGGAACAGCCGGACAGTACGTCGGGCGCTTCGGGCGAATAGGTGAAAGCGGCATCTTTGCAGACGAGAAGCGGCTTCTGCTCCGGCTTTTTATACGCGGGGAAGGCGGGGGCGGAGAACGGGCGTCCCGCAAGCCACGCGCGCCCCTGTGCGACGGAGACCGGGCAGGGGTTGGCGTTTGAAAGCGTGCCGGCCTGCATCACGGCGGGAAGCGCGCGGAACATCGGGTCGCGCCTTTTGAAAAGGGCCTGCGCCGTATCCGCAGGGCTTTTGCCGACAAGCGCGCTCTCTGTCAGGACGAACAGGGCGTCGGCCTCGGGAACGACGCCTTCGAGATGGTGCTCGCTGATGAGGATCGTGGTGCCGAAATCGCGGTGCAGGCGGGAAAGAACGGAGAGGAAGCCTGCTGCGGCGACCGGGTCGAGCTGCGCGGTCGGCTCGTCAAGGATCAGCACATCCGGCTCCATCGCCATGACAGAGGCAAGGTTTAAAAGCTGTTTCTGCCCGCCCGAAAGCGTATGCGTATCGCGGTGCAGAAGCGGCGAAAGCCCAAAATACCCGGCAAGCTCCGCGCTGCGCAGGCGGCAGGTCTCGGCGGAGGCGCCGATGCACTCTAAGCCGAAGGCCAGTTCGTGCCAGACCTTATCGGTGACGATCTGACGGTCGGGCGACTGCTGGACAAAGCCGATCCGGCGCGCCTCCTCCTTGAGAGAAAGGCCTGAAAGCGGCTTTCCGTCAAAAAGGAGCGTCCCGGTGCACTTGCCGCGTGGTGTGAGCGACGGCTTCAGCAGGCGCAGGAGCGTGGTCTTTCCGCTGCCGCTCGCGCCGCACAGGACGTTGAAGCTCCCGCGTTCGATGGATAAACAAAGCGCCTGCAGGGCAGGCCGCGATGCTTCCGGATAGGAAAACGCCACGTTTTCTAACGTAAAAAGCGCCATCGTATCACCTCCCATGCTGTTGACAGCGGCGCGGCCGCAAATAGGAAAAAAGAACAGAGAAAACCGGTCAAGGTCGTTTTGTCCGCCGGGAAAACGAAAAAGACGGGATAAAACCAGACGGAAAGCTTTCCTGTAAACAGGACGGCGAATGCGTCCGCGGCACACAGGGAAAACGCAGCGAGAAAAACGGCGTCCCGCCTGTGCAAGCGCACCGCGCCGCTGTTTGTGCGCCGCGCCGTCCCATAGCCGCGCGCGTGCATAGAATCCGCCGTGTCGATCCCGTTTTCCAGCGCCCATGTGATCAGGATGGAGAATACCCCGGCAAAACGGGCAGGCTTTGTGCGCCTGCCTTGCCCGAATGCGGCGTCCTGCGCTTGTGCAATCTGCTCCGCGCGCCGGCTAAACAGCGGGACAAAGCGCAAAACCATGCAAAAAAGCAGGGTGAAAGTGGGAAAAAGCCCGCCGGAAAGCGCGATGATCCGGTCGGAATGCATCAGCAGATGGAAGGAGGAAAACCAGCAGACGGCCGCACAGAAAGAGAGCGCGGCGCATACGCCGGCAAGCACAGCCTCCAGCGTAAACGGCATGCCCCAGAGCGTAACGAGGACGGTTGCGCCGCGGTGCGACAAAAACGCGTTCAGCACGCCGAACAGTACTGCGGCAAAAAGGGAAAAGGCGGCGCGCTTTGCGGCTTGGCGGGCGCTGGAAAGCAGGCCGTAAAGCAGGACGGCGCACAAAAGCGAACAGCAGGAGACAAACGGGTGGAAAGTCGCCATGGTAAAAAGCACCGCTGTCAAAATGGCGAGAAAGGGGCAGAGCGGATGCCCGGAGGCGAGAAGGCAGCGGCGCGCATACCGGTTCATGACAGCGTATCCCCGTAGGTGCAGGTGTAGCGCCATTCGATTTTATCGCCCTGTTGAGGGCGGTAGGCCCCGGCCCCGACATTCATAAACGCGCCCTTTACGCTGTATACCCAGCCGCTGTTTGCGCCGCAGTCCTTTTCATAAAGCCCGGCTATGCCGCGGACGTATCCTGTGACGTCGCAGTCGAGGGCGATTCCCTGCGATTTGCACACCCGCTTTAAAACGGAGAGCAGGGTTTCGCCTTTTTCACAGGTGACGGCCGTGGCGTTTAAAAGCATACCGTCCGGGGGAAGATTCAGCGCAGGGTTCAGCATACCGCTTCCGACAGCGTTTTTGCAGTCGATGGAAAGCGTAAAGGTGACCGTCTCCTGCTCCGAAGCGGCAGAGGAGGCGGGGGCGGAAGGCTCCTGCGCCTGTGAGGGCTGGCTTTCGTCCTGTTTGGCGCTCTGTCCGCCGGACGCCGAGGAGGAGGAAGGCGCACTGCTTCCCTTGGGGCTTTCCGCGGAACTGTCCGGCTGGGAGGCGGTCCCCTCCTCCTCTTTTTCCATATCGGAAGAGGCCGGTTCCGACGAGGATACGGATCCTTCCGGGAGGGAGGACAGACCGTCTTGCCCGGCGGGGAGCGGCTTTTCCGAACAGCCGCTTAGTACAATGAGAAGGCCCAGCAGCAGGGCCGGGAACAAGGGGGCTTTTTTTGACATAACGGTTCCTTTCTTGTTTGGGCTTCCGTATTTTCCGCAGACGGCTTAACAAGCAGCCTCCGGGAAACACGGAAGCCGTGTTTCCAAAATACGACGTCTTACCGGATGTGTCCCGCCAGCAGTTTGCGGCGCAGCACAAATGCGGCCAGCGCGCTTATGATGCAGGCGGCTGCCGCGAAAACGGCGGTATTGCTGTCCCCGGTATCGGGGCTTTCCGTACCGGAAGGCCCCTCCGGCACAGTGGGAAGCTGCGCGGCGGCCAATTTTTCGATGGCCGCCTCTGCGTCGGTCAGGCGGGAGATATCGCCGATCTTGGCTTTAAAATGCGGGGAAAGCGCGTCGTACGCGGCGCGTATGGCGGCAATGCCGTCCTGATCGTCTAAAGTGACAGTGTCCGGAATAGCGGCGATCTGGGCCTTCACCTCTTCCGCGCGGAAATAGGCCGTGTCGGAAAGGTCGTATAACGCAGTCTCTCCGGCGCTTACACGCGCGTAATGGATCAGGCCTTCGTATGCGTCGCCCGTTGCATAGGCGTTGTCGTACTGCTGGCCGGGCTGATAGGCAAAGCCGCCGTTTTCCAGCGCCAGCGTCATAAGCGCGCGGTATACCGTATCGGCGGCCTCCATCTCCCTGGCGGCGGAAAACAGGGAAAGGCCGCGCCCTGTGGAGTCCGCATTCGCCTGATCGGCATACGAATCGTGCAGAAAGCCGGATTCATCGATTGCGCCGACTGTCCACGCGATGGTTTTTTCCACCGCCTCTTTTACGTCCGCGCGCGTGCCGGTAAACGGGAGCAGGGCCGTGACACAGCGCTGGTTGTTGTCCGGGCCGATCCCCCAGTAATCAAAGCCCACGGCCTCTTCCGTCTCCCGATAAGAGGAGAGGATGGCGTCGATCAACTCATTTAAAAGCGCTTCGTCCGACGCGTCCGCAAACTGGGAAAATGTCGTCAGGATGTAGGAAAGGGAAATGCAGTCCAAAGAGAGCATGGCGCTGCGGTCGTAGCTGCGGATGCTTTCGATCAGGTCATATCCCGCAAAATCCGTGGGATCGTAGCCGAGCCCGGCCAGCGCGGCCGAGACGTTTGCATAGTAGACCGGGCTTTCTATGTCGTAAAGATGGGTCGCGGAATTGTAGGCGTACAGCTTTCCGCCCGTCTTTGACAGCGTTTGCTGCACGTTTTGCAGGAAAGCATCCGTATAAGCGGTTACCTGCTCGTTCTGCACGCCGCTTCTCACAATAAAAAGCGTGGTCGTGTCGTTTAAGTAAGTGGGGCCGCCTGCATCCTCTACGTAGGAGATCAGGTAGCCGGTGGTTTTTTCGAGCTGCGCGGCTGTGCCGGCGCCGTCCGCCGCCTGCGCCGGTACGGCAAAGATGCACAGCAGTGCGAATGCCAGCACAAGGGACAGCATGCGTTTTTTCATGGGTAAAACCCTCCTTTTGATTTTGGCAAGCGTTTTCGACGCCGAGTCCGGCCGTACGAAAAAAACCGGAGACTGTTTTCAGGTCCCCGGTTTCGGCATCACAAAAAGCAGTACCGCCAAACGGCGTACTGTTGCGTCCGCTTATCCGTCTCCCTCCGAAACGTCTTGCGCTTTGCGTTCCCGGCAGGTCTCCTGGCTTCGAGATCATCCGGCGCCGTCCGTCTTCCCAGTTTCCCAGTGACTCCGCCAAAAGGCGGGTAGACGCGCCGTCCCTCGTTACAGTAGCGGGGGCTGTTCCGGATTTACACCGGATTCCCTTTTAAGCCGGCCTTTTTACAGGCAGGCACCGAGCCGCAGTTTTATTGTAGCACAGTTTTTTCCGGCGCACAAGGCGTATTTTGCATCCCTTTTGGCGGGCGGCGTTTTAGACGGGCCGTTTGCCAAAAAAGGCGCGCAGGCTTCCCTTCCGGGGGCCTGCGCGCCGGTACGCCTTGCGGCGTTCTGCCTTTATTTTTCAGCTTTTTTCTTCCGTCCGGCCGTTTTGATGGTGCGGCGTGCAAAGCGGATGAATTTTTCGCCGTTTTCAGCAAGGAAATAAATGAACGGGTGGACAATCAGATCCATTTCCCCTGCAAACTCCGTAAGCTCCCCGCCGAAGCCCTTTTTGACGGCGTAGAGGCCGTAGAGGGGGTGATCCTCCGGCACTTTGCCGGGCACGCCCATCAGGTCGTAGATCTCGCATCCGCGCTCAAGCCCCCAGCGGATCTGCTCCATCCGCATCAGGAAGGTGGCTTTCTTCTCGCGGTGATGGTCGCTGGTGCCGCTGTATACCGACCAGACCTTGTTGCCGTAGTTCATGACAAAGCTGGCGCAGCAGACCTCCCCTTCAAATTCCATGATATAAAGCCGCAGGTATTCCGGCGCAAACGCGTCGTACATACGGTAGAAATAGTCGATGGGGCGGTGGGCGAACCCTTGCCGCCTTGAGGTTTCCTCCACCATTTCATAGAGGATCGGGATGTCCTCACGCGTGCCGATGCGAGTGGTGATGCCGTATTTTACAGCCCGGCGCACGTTTTTGCGCGTCTGCTTTTCAAAGCCCATCATGATGTCGTCCTCCGTGCGGCCTTTGATATTCAAGCGGAAGACGAAATGGGGCTGTGCGCCGGCAAAGCCGGTAAGGGAAGTGTCGATCCGAAAGCCCAGCTTTTTCATCAGGCTGGAAAAATCCGTGTCCGAAATCGGCACGTCCGGATCGATTTTGAGTTCATAGCAGCGCTCCTTTTTGCAAAGCGCTTTCGCCTGCCCGACCAGATCGGCGATAACGGCTCCGTCGTGGATATCGCAGACCGGGCCGCGCGGCGCGTACATCAGGGAGTAGCCGAAAACCGGCGTTTTGCGCATCAGGACGTGCAGCGTTCCCCGGATCGCGCCGTCCTCCCCGGTGCTGACAAGCACGCGGCTTTTCCATTCGCTTTTTACCTTTCCCCAGCGGGGGGACTGCATAAAGTGGCCTTTTTTCTGCGCGGTGACAAACGCGTCTATCTCCTGATCGGTAAACGCGCGGTTATTCTCGTTCACGATTTGTTCTCCTCCATCCGTGATTCTTGCGGCAAGGCGGCCGGCGGCGCGTTATGCCTCCAGCTGGCCGGGAAGACGCAGCTTTTCCATATACGGGAATTTTTTATCGTATTCCTCCACTGCATCCATTGAAAGGGAGGAAAAGACCGGCGCTTCATAAAATTTGGCGCCGGGAAAATGCAGGCCGCCCGGGATCAGCTCGCACCCCATAAAGGCGTCAAAGCTCTCCCCCTCGGCTGTGGTGATCCCCCACCGGCTGCACGGGAAAAAGCCGTGCTGTTTGTAATAGTCCGGGGAACCGAAGATGATGACGCCCGGATAGCCAAGCGCTTTGGCGGCGTCCAGCGTGGTGTGCAGCAGCTTTGCGCCGATCCCTTTTTTCTGGTATGCGGGATCCACGCACAGCGGGCCGAAGGTCAAAACGGGGATCTCTTGCTCCGCCGTCTTTAAAAGCGATTTGGTATACAGGATAAGCCCGACGACTTTTCCGTCCGCCTCGGCGACCCGTGTAAGCTGGGGGACGCAGGCGGCGTCTGTGCGCAAAAGATGGACCAGATAGTGCTCATAACAGCCGGGGCGGTATTTGTTCCAAAACGCCCGTCTGGTCATCTGTTCCGTCTCGTCATATTCCTTTTCCTGTTCTTCCCGGATTAAAACAAGCATAGCACTGCACGCTCCCAAGTTTTTTTGGAAAGAGCGGGTGCAGGCGCAGCCGGCACCCGTGTTTTTATAGTATAACACGTTTTTTAAAGAAAGCAAAGCGTTCCGGCGCAAAGCGGCTCTCTTTGCGCCGGCAATCTTGGGCTTTGGCTTACAGGATGCACAGAGGGCCGCAGCCTGCAAGCCAAAGCCCGCCCTATCCTATTTATGCGGCTTTACAATAGTACAGAAAGCCATGCGGCGCGGGTGCGCTTATAAGAACAGGCCGCTGTAAATTGCGTCGAACAGCGTGCCCGTCGCGTCCGCCGTATGCTGCCAGTACATCATGCCCCCAAGCCCCTGCTCCTTTACGTATGCGGCTTTATAGCGAAGGGACATCGGGTCATCATAGGAGATAAAGGAGTAGCCGTCGAACAGCCACGGCGCCTTTGCGGTCTCGTCGAAATATTTGACAAAGGACGGGCTCTTTTCATAGATCAGTGCGATTTCCGTATAATTCGGGCCAAAGCCGCCGTCGGTCTCAGCCGGCTGATGGAGGCCGTGGTTTTCCGAGGATTTCACGCCGTCCCAGCGCCTTGAGTAAAATGCGGCGCCGATGACGATTTTTTCAGCCGGTACGCCGGCGGCGAGCATGAGATCGACCCCTTCCTTGGTGCTGAAGCGGATTGGCGCGCCCTCCGGCTCATAAAGATTGGTGTGGTGCCCGGTGGGCTGCGCCCAGCCGCGCAGGTCGTACGTCATCAGGTTGATATAATCGAGGAGCGGATGGATCTTTTCGATTTCGACGTCGTCCAAAAACCACTGCCCGGCTGCCGCCGCAATGGTGAGGAAGCATTTTTTCCCGCACTCCTCCCCATAGGCGTCAAGCGCCGCGCGGTATGCCCGAAGCAGCGCGGTATGCTGATACTTTTCCTCTTTGTTCCCGTAATAGCCGGGGAACTCCCAGTCGCAGTCGATGCCGTCAAACCCGTATTTGCGGACGACTTCCATCGTTGAATCGACAAATACGGCAAGTGATTCAGGATCGGCGGTCGCCTCGCCGTGTCCGATCTGATTCCCGCCGCCGGTGGAAAGCAGGATCTTCAAATCCGGGTTGCAGGCGCGCAGGCGCGGGATGAAACGGAAGAAGCCTTCAATGGCCTCGACAGAGATCCGCTTGTCCTTGACGACGCCGAAGGCGACGTTTAAATGGGTGAGGCGCTTGGCTTGGCTTTCCGTAATGTGCGGCAGGCCGGATGCGACCGTGTATCCGGCAAAGATGTAAGACTTTGGCATAACAAGACGTCCTTTCTTTTTTGTTGTGCAGAAATCGGATCCTTTTGCGGCAAGCCGCCCAATCGGGCGGGAGCCCTTTGACGCCGCTATTTTGACACAGAAGCGGTGGTTTGTCAACGGTTTTTTGGAAAAGGGAGGAAAACTTTTGCTTCTGCCGGACAGCTGCGGGCGTCTGTGCACAAAGAATAGGAAAACACAAATATTTTTAGGAAATATAAAAATATTGACAATATAATAAATATAAAGTATAATATAGATAGAAAATCGTATAAAAACAGTTGATCCCCGGAAAAAGCTGAGAAAGAAGAAGGGGAGGCGAAGGCAATGAAACTGCGGGGAAAAACAATTGCTGCCATTTGTGCACTGCTGTGCCTGATGAGCGCGGCGCTCATCGGCTGTTCAATACCGGAAGGGGAGGGCGCGTTCGGCGTTTCCGGCGGAGCCTCCGAAAAGGCGCCGGAAACATCGGCGGGTGCGGCGGCCTCGTCTATGCCGGTGGGCGACGCCATCGCCATGTATCAAAAAGCGCTTGAGGAAGTCGCGCCAACCTATGCGGATACCATTGAGGCGGAAACACTGCGCGAAATGACGGCGTATGCGCGTTCTAACCCACAGATCCTGCCGGACCGCGCGGCCTGCGAGGCGTCGCTTTGCGCCTATTTCGATGCGGTCCTGCCCTTCCGCTCGCAGGGGTCGCTGATTGGGCCTGTGGCGCCGAAGGACTTCGAGAAGGCCTGTGCGTATATCCGGGCGGAATTTGCCGGCTGTGAAAAAAGCGCAGACGACCCGTTCCGGAACGAAAAGGCGTTTGAGGAGGTGCTCGCGCTGATGGCGACCGAAGGCGGCGGGCAGAGCCCGATCCCTTATGCGGGCAACGAACAGCGCAATTTCGATGCGACGCGGCGGTATTTTTGGGAATTGTACGGCTGTACGGTGGAGCCGGACTCGTATTTTTACACGCATCCTTAAAGGAAAAAGGAACGAAAGCGGCGGAAGGAGGCTCCGCCGCTTTTCCTGTTTCTGCCCGGTACGGCGGGCAAAACGCGACCGACGGCGGAATTTTGCGGCGAAAACGAAAAAATACCCGTCCTTTTCTTGCCGGCGGGCCGCGGTTGTGCTATGATGCTGTAAAAGGCACTTTTTATCTTCATATTAAAGGAAGGCGACGGGATATGACGGATCAGGTGACACTTGGCAGAACCGGTATCACGGTTCATAAAAACGGCTTTGGCGCGCTGCCGGTCCAGCGGGTCGGCACAGAATACGCCGGCATGCTGCTGAAAAAGGCGTACCATGCGGGAATCCGCTTTTTCGATACGGCGCGCTCCTACAGCGACAGCGAAGAAAAAATCGGGCTGGCCCTTTCCGATGTGCGCGGGGACATCGTGCTGGCAACGAAAACGCCGTCTGTGACGGCGGAGGGGTTTTGGAAAGATTTAGAGGAGAGCCTGCGCCTTTTAAAAACGGATTATATTGATATCTATCAGTTCCACAACCCGGCGTTCTGCCCCAAGCCCGGCGACGGAAGCGGGCTGTATGAGGCGATGCTGGAAGCCAAGAAGCAGGGAAAAATCCGCTATATCGGCATTACGAACCACCGCCTGCATGTTGCGCAGGAAGCGGTGCTCTCCGGCCTTTATGATACGCTGCAATTCCCGTTTTGCTATCTGGCGTCCGAACGGGATATTGCGCTGGCAGAGCTGTGCAGGGAAAAAACGTCGGCTTTATTTCCATGAAGGCTCTGTCAGGCGGTTTGATCACGAATTCGGCCGCAGCCTATGCATGGCAGGCACAGTTTGAAAACGCCCTTCCCATCTGGGGAATACAGCGGGAGAGCGAATTGGATGAATTTTTAAGCTATATGGAAGCGCCGCCGCGGATGGACGGTGAGATTAAAGCGCTCATCGAAAAGGACCGGAAAGAGCTGATAGGGAATTTCTGCCGCGCCTGCGGATACTGCATGCCGTGCCCGGCTGGGATTGAGATCAACCAATGCGCGCGGATGTCGCAGTTAATCCGCCGGAGCCCGTCTGCCGGCTGGCTGACAAAAGAAAGCCAGGCAATGATGATGAAAATCGAAAACTGTCTAAACTGCGGGCAGTGCAAAAAGAAGTGTCCTTATGGGCTGGACACGCCTGCGCTGCTTAGGCAAAACCTTGCGGATTATAAAGAGATATTGGCAGGGCATATTCAGGTATAACGACTGTCCAAGGGATCAAAACGGCCGCCGGATCGGATTTTGGCGGCCGTTTTTGTCCGCTTTTGAAAAGAAATTTTGATTTGTAAAGAAAAAGTGAAAAAAGGGTATTGACAAAAAGGGGGGATAGGGGTTATAATAACGAAGCTGTCCGGAAGGGACGAAGGGGGAAGCCGGGAGGCGAAAGAACCTGAAAAAAAGTTCTTGACAAAGCGGGCGAGATGTGATAAAATAATCAAGTC
>ERZ1090880.1367-NODE-1369-length-12073-cov-5.494092_pt1 | contig 12073 bp, 7 predicted proteins | sample MGYA00478471_ERZ1090880 | MGnify/ENA primary metagenome ERZ1090880 (study PRJEB33644, sample SAMEA5815734) | chicken gut metagenome | biome: Chicken; feature: Gastrointestinal Tract; material: Caecum | place: Ireland | collected 2019-01-01 | study: A study of the... | reverse complement strand
GGGCGTCCTCCCGGAACTTGCCTGCGTGCACAGGGAAAAATTTATCGGAAAATAAAAAACGGGCGGGAGGCTTTTCAAAGCCTCCCGCCCCTTTTTCCCCGGTTCGCTGCGGCAGGGCGGAAAGTCTTATCGCCGCAATGAATTGCTGTTCCGTGTCTTGTTTTCTCAAAAACGTATCGCTGTTTTCAGTACATTTTCCCGCCTTTGTTCAAAAAAAGCGAAGGCGTTTTCCATGTCTGCAAAGGGGAAAGTGTGCGTGATGAGCGGGCTGGCGTCCAATTCTCCCGCCGCGATGTGCGCGAGGATCTCGCCGCAACGGCAGCCGTCCACTCCGCCCGTCCTGAAGGTCAGGTTTTTGCCGTACATATCGGGCAGGGGCAGCGTCTGCGCCTCCTCGTACATGGCGACGACGGCGACCGTCGCGTTGGGGCGCGCGCTCTCCCAGGCGAGGCGGAAGCTCTCGCTGCTGCCCGCCGCCTCGATCACGCTGTCCGCGCCGCCGTGTTCCGCGTTCCGCCGCAGAACGGAGGGCAGCTCTTCGGGCGTGCAGAAGAGAAAGGCGGGGAACCGTTCTGCGGCGCAGCGCAGGCGGGCGTTGTCCCTCTCGCAGACGATGACGGCGCGCGGCTTTTTCAGCGCCGCGCACATCGCGGCGCACAGCCCCGCGGGGCCTGCCCCGATCACGAGGGCGCAGCAGCCTTCAACGATGTCCGCTATGTCCGCCGCCCAGTATCCCGTGGAGAGCAGGTCGCCCGTAAACAGCGCCTGCCCGTCGCTCACGCCGTCCGGAACGGGGGTCAGGGCGTTGTCGGCGAAGGGGATGCGTGCATATTCGGCGAGGAGCCCGTCGATGCGGCAGCCGAGCGCCCAGCCTCCGAGGGGATCTGTGCAGTTGTTCACATACCCGCGGCGGCAGAAAAAGCATTCTCCGCAGAACGTCTCGCAGTTGACGGCGACGCGGTCTCCGGGCTTTATGTTCCGCACCGCGCTGCCCACGCTCTCCACGATGCCGACGCCCTCGTGCCCGACGGTCACGCCGACCTTTGCGCGCGGCACGGCGCCGCGGCGGATATGCACGTCGCTGGTGCAGGGCGAGGCGAGCGTCATGCGGATGACGGCGTCTTTTTCGGAGAGGAGGGAAGGCTTTTGTTTTTGCGTCAGCGAAAATTTGCCGGGCGCCGTATAGGTAAAGGCGAGCATTGCGGTACTCCTTGCGTTCAGAGATTTTCCGGAAGGCGACGGGGCAGACTGTCGTTCCCCGGCGGAACGTTCCGTATCCGTATTATACCGCGGGAGGGGCGTGCCTGTCAACAGCGGGGCGGCGCCGATTGCGATTTTCCGCGGCGCGCGGAACGGGAAACCGTTCCGGTTCGTCCACAAAAATGCAATTTGTATATAATATACGCGGGGAGGGGGTAAAACCTCCCCATATCCGCGTTTTTTGCCCGAAAAGGCAAAAATTTCTGCCTTTTTTCACTTGATTTTTCACTTTTCAACGGTTATAATTGAAAAAAGGCAGGGGTGCGGATGGAAAAATTACTGTCGAGAAACTACATAAAAAAGGGCGACGACATCTACGTCATCCATTATAAGCAGAGCAAGCTCGAACCGAAGCACACGCACGAATTTATCGAGATCGTGTACATCATCGAGGGGGCGGGCAGGCACAAGATCGACGACGAGCTGTACGAAGTCAAGAAGGGGAACCTGCTCTTCATCCGCCCCGGGCAGGTGCATTCCTTCGTCCCCGATCCCACCCTCGACTATGTGAACATCGTGATCGAACCCACCTTTTTCGCCCGCCGCGCGATGAACCACGACTGCCTCGACAAGCTGTTTTCCCTCTTCGTCTATCAGGATATGCAGGGGCAGGATCAGGTAAAGTGCCTCGTGGAATTCGGCGGGGTGGAGATGGCGGACGTCGAGCATCTCGTGCGTCTGATGACGGAGGAATACGACAAAAAGGAGCCGGAGTACGACTCCATCATCTGCCTGTATGTGCAGGTGCTCATCTCCAAGACCATCCGCTGGATCGAGGGGAAGGGAAAGGGCGAAAAACTCGACCTTGTCATGGAGGACATCCTCCGCTTCGTCAACAGCGAGTATAAAGAAAAGATCTCCCTCGCGGACATCGCGCAGAAGTACTTTTACAACCCGTCGTATTTTTCGCGGCTGATCAAAAATTATTTCGGCAAGAGTTTCAGCGACCTCGTGCGCGACAGGCGCATCGAACGCGCCACGGAGCTGCTCGTAACCACCGACCTTTCGATGGAAGAGATCGCCACCGGCGTCGGGTATGCCGACTGCAAGCAGTTTTACAAGGTGTTCAAACAGACATACAACTGTACGCCGAGCGTGTACAGAAGTAAAAATAGACCAACGAACAAGTAAAAATTTCCCATTGAAAGCCCTCTGTTTTTCTGTTATAATCGAGGAAAACAGGGGGCTGTTTTCTGCCTTCGGCACCGTGCGCGCCTTCAGGCCGCCTTGCCGTGCAATTCAAGGAGGATCGAATGAAAAAATTTCTCGCGCTTGCGCTCTCTCTTCTGATGCTCGCGGGCATCGCCGCCTTTTCCGCCTGCGGAAACGCCGGGCAGGACGGCGGCGGCAATACCCCGCCCGTCGGCCCCGATCCGGGCAAAGATGACCCGGACCCCGGTAAGGACGATCCGGATCCCGGCACAGACGACCCCGACCCGGGTACGGACTACGGCACGCTCACCGTCGGGGATACGACGCTGTATTCGAATTATCCTTCGGCGAACATCATTTATTCGTTCAGCGACGCGCAGTACGCCGAAGAGATAGAGTATGAATTTGAAAGCAGTTATATCCGCATCACGGGCGATACCGTATCCGTCCGCTCCCTGCCCGACGGGGAGGAGAATGTGACGGTCACGGCAAAGACCTCTCACCACGAGGCGGAGTTTACCGTCACCGTTTCAGACGAAACCTATGCGCAGCAGTTTGAAGAAACGGTGCAGTACATGGAAAGCAGTCTGATCACGCACGGCTGCAAGCCGGGCGGCGTCATCTTCGCCGGCGACTCCTTCTTCGACGTGCGCAATTTCTGGTCAGAGTTCTATACGACATACGCGGGTTATGACGCCTGGTGCGCGGGCATCGGCAGCACGGAGGCGCCGCAGTGGGAGTACTATGCGCGTCGGCTGATCTATCCGAACGCCCCCGCGGCGGTCGTGCTGCACGTCGGCACCAACGACCTCGCGCACGACCAGTATGCGACGGCGCAGACGGCTGCGAAGATCACTTCCCTCTTCGAGGCGATACACGCAAACCTGCCCGATACGCATATCTATTGGTTCACCATCGAGCCGCGCACGGGCATCAGCCTTGACAATATCCTCGCCGTGAACGCGGCGGCGGAGGCGTACGCCGAGGGCAAAGACTGGGTCACCGTGCTCGATTCCTGCTCCGCGTTCACCACCGGGGGCGGCAGCGGAAACTGGGGGATGTACCTTTCCGACAGGATCCATCCCGCGCCCGAAAGCTATTCGGTCTTTACCGAACTTCTCGAAGGGGCGGGGCTGTGGGACAGCCTGTCTGCTGACTGAAAAAACCATTTGATCCGGGAGGAACTTCCATGAAAAAAACAGCGAAATTCGTATCGGCGGCGCTCGCGCTCGCCATGTGCTGTTCCCTTCTTCCCGCCTGCGGAAACGGCGGCGACGGGAACATCGACTTCGGAAACGGCGGCAAGCCCGTCATCACCGACGAGATCTCCGTACAGTTCTGGGCGCCCGTGGACAACAGGAGTGCCGACGTCTATCAGGAACTCGTCGATACCTTCAACGCGCAGCACGAAGGGGAGATCTCCGTCCGCCTCGTGCGCCGCTCCTCGGGCTTCGACGCCTCGCTCTCTTCGACCTTGCAGGGCAGCAACGCGCCCGGCATCGTGGTGGTCAGCGACCAGTACATAAAGACGTATATCGTCAGCGGGCTACTCGAACAGTTCGACGCCGAGGGCAAGTACCTTTCCAACGAAAACTGGACGGAAAAGAATCAAGACGGCACGCCCGTGCTCGACCTTTCGGATATGCGCACGAACGATCTGCTGCATTTCCGCTACGATGCGGAAACCTACCGCATCTACGAGGACGCGCCGCTGTACGGCATCCCGCTCATGAACTGCCCGACGACGCTGTTCTACAACAAGACCTCCTTCGCGGCGCAGGGCGTCAATATCATCTCCGTCGCGGAAGAAGAGCTCGAAGATTACAACGGCGCGAACGGCACCTCCTTCCTGCCGCACGGCTACTACGAATATACGGAAGCTCCCGCGCAGGGCCTGACGCAGACGAACGGCGTTTACCGCGTGTTCAACGACAAGATCAGCCTCAATTTCGAAGAGACGGTGCAGCTTTCCCGCCTGTTCACCTCTTCGGGCGACAACAAGACGTACGGCTTTCTCACCGAGTGGTGGTTCTCGCACGGCTGGTCGGTGGGCGGCGACTGCATCGAATGGGACGAGGATGCGGGCAAATATGTGTTCACCCTCGGCGACGATACCCCCAACTACCTCGTCACAGACCCCGAGGGGCTTACCGTGCGCGAAACTTCCTATGCCGCGGGGGATATCCTCTCTTACAACGACAAACTTTCCCTCTCTTCCTCGCAGATAGAGAACTACATAGCGGAGGAAACTCTTTACGAGCTTCCCAGCCAGCGCGACGCCTTCACCGAATTCTGCCGCCTGTCGCAGACCTCCGACAAGACGGTGGACGGCGCGGGTACGGAGGGCTACGGCGTATCGCCCGGCCCCGCGACGCTGCGCGATACCAGCAAGATGCAGTATTTTACTTCCGGCAACGTCGCGATGGTCTCCCTCGAGGCTTCCGCCGCGCCGCAGATCGACGAGCTCGCCACTTTCGAGTGGGGCGTGGCGCCTTTGCAGCAGTGGCGCAAATATAACGCGGACGGTACGCTGAAAACAGTGAACGGCACCCCCGTCGTCGGCAAGCGCGCGGGGCACAATATCCTCTCTTCCTACTGCATCCCTTCCAATATTTCCGAAAACAAGAAGTATGCCGCATGGAAATTCATCGAATACGCCGCCTCCCTCGAGGGGCAGAAGATCCTCGCGGAGATGAACATGGGCGTGCCCAATCAGGTCAGTTACAGCAACAGCGAGGAATACCTCAACTCTTCCGACGCCATCTATGACCGTTCCGTGCTCGTTTCCTATACGGACGGGTTCACGATGGGAGACTGGTCTTATCTCGAAGACAAGGCATGGATAGACCCGTGGGCGAACATCCTCAACAGCGACGTGCGCAACGGCAGTATGCAGCTCGGCGAATTTTTCGACCTCGTCGAGGACGACGCGAACGCGGCGCTCTCCGGATACAGGACGCAGGCATAGCATGGAAGAAACAAAGACTGCCGCAGTGATTGCGGAGGAGCTGCCCGCGGAAGGGCGGCTCCCTGAAAAAAAGAAGAGGAGGATCACCTCGGAGGAGATATGGGGGACGGCGTTCGCCGCCATTCCCGTGCTGGGGCTGCTGCTCTTTTCCCTCGTGCCGATGGCGATCTCCCTCGTATCCGTCTTTTTCGATATGCGGGGGTTCAGTTTCACCTCTCTCGAGTGGAATTCCTTCCGCCACTTCAAAGACCTCGCGGCGGACGGCATGTTCTGGCGCTCCATCGGCATCAGCGTATACCTCACGAGCGCGCAGGTCATCTCTCTCCTCGTCGCGCTCGCCGTTTCCATGCTTCTGGGGCAGCGGCTGCGCGGCAGCAAGCTGTTCACGGTCGTGGTTTTAAACCCCGATATCTGTTGCCCCCTCGCCATTTCGATCATGTGGTAATGGATGTTACACACCCACTACGGCATCATCAACGACATTCTCACGAGTATGTTCGGCGAGGGCGCCCGCGTGGCGTGGATGTCCGACGAAAACTGGATCGTTCCCACCCTCCTCATCGTGATGGTGTGGAACATGCCCGGTTACGGCATCACGCTGCTCAACGCCGCCATCAACAACGTGAACCGCACCTATTACGAGGCGGCGGAGCTGGACGGCGCCACAAAGCCGCGTATGTTCTGGAGCATCACGCTGCCCGCCATCTCGCCCACGCTCTTCTTCCTGCTGATGGTCGGCATCATCAACGGGATGCAGACCTTCGACGTCATCAACGTGTTCTACCCGAGCGATTGGGTGCTCGGCGGCGGCACGGGCAACGCGGCGGTCTCCACGGTGTTCTATATCTACGACACCGCCACCCGCCTCGTGAATATGCCGCTCGCCTCGCTGATGTCCTGGGTGCTGTTCCTCATCATCCTCGTCGTGTCCGTGCTCAACTTCAGACTTTCCGACAGGTGGGTGAGCTATGACTGACGCGAAAGTATTGAAGGCGAAGGGCGGCAGGCAGGTTTCCCGCTGCGTGTGGGCGGCGGTCATCTATCTGCTCCTCTTCCTGTATCTCATATGGGTGCTCGCACCCTTCCTCGTCATCGTGCTCACTTCCCTCACCTCCAACACCGAGGTGATGGCGACGATGGAGTTCACCTGGTTCCCCGACGAGATCTGTTTCGACGCGTTCCGCGAGGTGTTCGTCGACGACTATCTCAAGAGCACCGCGCTTCCCTCCGTCGTCCTCGGCTTTCTGAACACCCTCTGGATGGTCGTTCCCTTTACGGTCGCGGGGCTGTTCGTATCAGGGCTCGCCGCCTTTGCGTACAGCAAAATGCGTTTCCGCCTGAAAAAGCCGCTCTATGCGATCCTTTTGAGTTCGATGATGCTCCCGACCACGGTCATGACCATCCCTTCGTACATCATGTACGATACGATAGGGTGGTCGGGCACGCCGCTGCCCCTCATCATACCGGGGCTGTTCGGCAACGTCGCCACCATCTTTTTCCTGCGGCAGTTCTTTTCGGGTATCCCCAACGACATCGTCGACGCCGCAAAGATCGACGGGCTCGGTTATTTCAGCATCTATGCGCGCATCGTGCTGCCGCTCGCAAAGCCGGCATTCCTCGCGCAGGGCGTGTTCCTCATCGTGAGCGGGTACAACAACTATCTCGGCCCGCTGCTCTATCTCACGGAGCCGAACCTCGCCACCATCCAGCTCATCGTCAGCCAGTTCTCCTCGAGCTATCTCAACGACTACCCCGTGCAGTGCGCGGTGGCGCTCGTGGCGCTGGTGCCGCTCATCGTCGTCTATGCCTTTTTGCAGAAGTTCTTCATCGAGGGCATCGCGGCGACCGGGCTGAAAGAATGACCCCGCTCACGGGCGGGAAAGAACAGGCAAAAACGCCCGCCCCGGCGGGGAAAACAAAAAAGGGAGGAAAACATGAAACTTAAAAAGCTGCTGATCTGCATCGCGGCGGCCGCCCTCACGGCGGTGCTGCTCGCGGGCTGCGCGGGCGAGCCTGCGCTTTCCGCGCTGACATATTACGACCAGCTCCCGCAGACGGAGGAGGAGCAGGCTGCCGCCGATGCCGCCGCCGAGGCGGGCATCTACGGCGGGCAGGAGTATAACAAAGAGCTCTTCTACCGCAACGACCTCGACCTGCTCGGCGCCGATCCCTTCGTTTTGTACATAGACGATGAAGACAGCACCGAATACGGCTATTATTACCTGTACGCCACCTGCGACTACGACCTCGCCGTGCAGGGGCTGGGCGCCTGGCGCAGCAAGGATCTCGAAAACTGGGAGCGCGTCGGCGGGATGATCTTCGATCCGTATATCACGGATACCTGGGCGAACGTCTATCTCTTCGCGCCCGAAGTCATCTATGACGAAGAGGAAGATCTCTACTTCCTGTTCTCCAGCGCTTTCGGCGATCCGTGGTACGAAAAGGGGACGGCGGAGGGGCTGAACATCATTCAGGACCGTCTCTGGACGGGCTTTATCGCCACCTCCGAAAACCCTTACGGGCCTTTCGTGCAGTACGCGCCTCCCGGCGGCAGCATTGCAGACAGTACCTTCCTCGACCCCATCGAGGCTGCGAAGGCGGTCAAGGCGAGGGGAGACGATTACTGCTACCTCGACGACGACTTTTTCGACGTGATCGACTTCCATCCCTTCGTGGCGAGTGACGGCACCAAATATCTCTACATGGTCACGAACAATGCGGATCAGGCATCTATTTACGGCTGCGAACTTCTGAACAACGACTGGCGCACGCCCGACCTGTCCACCCTCGTCGAGCTGGTCGCGCCCCGCTATTATACGATAGAAGACAGGAACAGCCGCTCTTCGAACACCGTCATCTATGAGGAAGGTTCCTCCATCAACGAGGGGCCGTTCGTGCTCGAACATGAGGGAAAGTATTATCTCACTTTCTCCGTGTACGGCTGCACAGACAAGCGCTATTCCGTCGCACAGGCGGTCGCCGACGACCCGCTCGGGCCGTATACCAAGCTGGACTATGAAGACGGCGGCATCATCCTCTCCGCAGACGGCGGAACGTGGGATTTCGTGTCCGGCACGGGGCACCACTGCTTCGTGCAGGCGGGGGACGAACTCATCATCTTTTACCATCAGCACCTCGACCGCCTCAACGGCAATTCACAGCGCGCCTTCTCCTTCGACCGCGCCGTATGGGCGGAGAACGCGGACGGGCTGCCCGTGCTGTACTGCAACGGCCCTACGTGGTCGATCCAGCCGCAGCTCCACATCAATACGGAGTACCGCAACATCGCGCCCGACGCAACCGTGACGGCGGAAAATTCCGCGGAAGGGGGCACGGCGGAAAACGTGGGCGCCCTCACCGACGGGCTGCTCTCGCTGTATTCCTTCATCGACTACGTTCCCGAGTTTTCGGCGAGCGCGGGGCAGACGGTCATCACCCTCGCTTTCGGCGATTGGAGAACGGTGCGCGCGGTCATGGTCTATAACAGCAAAAATTTCGACACCGCGTTCGGCTCCGTCGCCCGCATCGAGTTCGATTTCCTGCGGCCCGACAACGGGGAAACGGGTACCGCCTATATAGATTCCCTCGGGTTCGACTGGAACTTCTATTTTGACCGGAACAACCAGACCATGCGTCCCGGCGGCTCCGCGACGGCGGAGTTCGATGAATTGCAGGTGAAGGAGATCCGCATCACGCTCGCCTCGCAGGCGGCGGTGAACGTGTCCGAGATCGTCGTTCTCGGCAAGTAAGGAGGAAAGGAAGGATGAGAAAATTACTGACGGCCCTTTTTTCGGTTCTCCTGCTGCTCTCGGCGGCAGGGTGCGCCGCGGCGGGCGTGTATGAGTTCGGCGATTACACGTTCACCAACCCGCCCGCAGGCAACGATGCCGATTTCGATTATGACCGCGAGAGCGTCAGCATAGACGGCTCCCTCGACGACGAACTCTGGCAGAATGCGACCTTCTTCGAAACGCAGTACGCCCCCGCGGCGTACACCATCAATATGCGCTTTTCCGCCGTCCTCGGCGACACGGGCGTCTACGTCGCCTTCGACACGGACGACCCGCAGGTCTATTGGAGCAAGGGCAGGTCGAACAGCTGGAACAGCGGCATAGAGTTTTACTTTGCACCCTACGGCAGGCATTCCATCGACACATCCGCGTACGAGATCCCCATGAGCGCGGGCGGCACCTATTTCGTGCGCCGCTGCATGAACGGCGAGACCTTCGCGGCGTATCCGTACGAGATACTGCTCCGCACCTCCGTGCGCGGCGAGATCAACACCGATAACTGCGAGGGCTACGTCCTCGAGGCGTTCATCCCGTACGAAACGCTGAACATCACCACGCCTCCCTTCCGCGCGGCCTTCCATTATGCGCTCATACGCAACGACTCCGCGGACGAGTCTGCCGAGCGCGACCTGTGGTTCGACATCGGGCCGCAGACGCTCTCTTCCTACAACTTCATGTTCCCGACGACGTGGCTCACCTTCGACGCAGACGGCGTCTGCACGGAAGAGGTGACGCTCACCGCCGGCGAGGGCGGTGCCGTCAGGGCGGTCACGCCGCAGGCGGTCGAGCGCGGGTACTATACCGTCGAACTTCTCCCCGAAGCGGGCTATGTCCTCGGCGGGCTTACCGTCAACGGAAAAAACGTGCTTTCCGATATCTCATACGACAGCGCGGCGAACACCGCCTCGTATACCTGCACCGTTACGGGCGCGCTCGACATAAACGCGCAGTACGTCGCCCTCCCCGAGGAAACGCACACCCTTTCGGGTACGCTCTCTTCGCAGATAGGGGAGGTGGACTATTCGCAGCTCACCGTCGAGGCGAACATGGGCACCTATTATGCTTCCGCACCCGTGCAGGCGGACGGCAGCTTTTCGATAGAGGTCGCCGCCCTTGAAAACGTCACCTTCCGCGTCGGATGCGACGGCGCCATGACCGTCAAGGAAGTGCGCGACGTCACCGCCGACGCGCAGGTGAACTGGACGCTCAGACCGCACGCCCTCGGCGGCGGCACGGCGGGGGAGGCAGACGGCATATTCGGGCTCGACGACGAATATCTCGGCGGCTTTACGGTCAATTCCACGGATTCTTATCCCAAGCGCATCTATTTCACCGACGAAGGTGCCGACGCGGGCGACGTGCTCACCGTTTCCGCAAAGTTCACCTTCGAAGACGCCGCCACCGCGGTAGACGATATCCGCAAGGGCATCACCTTCTCCGCGAAGGACGCAAGCGGCAGAACGGTCGAAGCGTTCGGCGCCATTCTCTATGACTATGTCGACGACTTCTTTACCATACAGTTCATCGGCTGCGTCGACCGCGGCGATTCGATCTGGAACGGCAACGTCGGGGAAAACTGGTACAACGGCACGGAGATCTACAACAAGCTGATGAGCGGGGAAGAGGTCTCATATACCGTCACCCTTCTGCCCACGGGCGCCTTCATCGCGCAGGTGGAAAACGAAGACCCCGCTTATTACGAATACAATATCGACGGGTTCGACTTCACGGACGTCAAAGCGTATGCCGGCTTCGAGTTCTGGAACGCCGCAGGCAGCAGGGTCAGCGATTTCTCCTATACCCATGAAGCGGTGAACGGTACGGATCTGCTCGGGCATTCTTCCATAGACCGCATGGTCGGCAGGTGGGATACCCGCGAGGCGGCGGGCGGAAAGATCACCTTCCTCACCGCGCCGAGCAACTACGATAAGCGCATTTATTTCACCGACGAAACCGCCGACGAAGACGAAACGCAGACGGTTTCCGCCACCTTCGGCTTCCCCGAAGTCGCCGTCGCCACCGATACCCTCTATAAGGGCTTCGTATTCGCAAACTATAACGAAACGTATGAAGTGTCCGACCGCGTCTATTACGCCATTGTCTACGACTACGCGAACGACTGCTTCCTCATCCAGCGCATCGCCTGGATAGACCGCTCCATGACGGAAGACGCGCATTACGGCGATTGGTGGTGGAACTACGAAGTCTGCACCCTCGCGGAGAGCGGCTCCGAACTGTACGAAAAGCTGGTAAACGGCACCGTCGAGTTTGAGATCTCCCTCTCGCCGAGCGGCTTCTTCACCCTGTCCGTGGACGGGCAGGCGGTCGAAATGGCTGCCGGCACCGATTCCATCGTCGGCTGGAACATGGACTTTGCGTCGGGCAACACCGTCGTCGGCATCGAGGTGCGCGGCAGGACGGGCGAGATCGACGGCTGCGAATTTACGGATATCTCTTACACCCACGAGGTCGTGACGCACGTCTTTGATTCCGTGTCCGCCGATGCCCGTCAGGGCGCGTGGGATACGAGCAAAGAAGCAGAGGGTACGCTGACGCTCGGCCTTGCAAATTATTATGACAGCCGCATCTACTTTACGGATGAGTCGGCCACTTCGGACGAGATGCAGGCGGTATCGGGGCATTTCGATTTTGCAGAACTCACGGATGATTCCGTGGCTATCCCGCAGCCCGTCTATAAAGGATTTGTATTCGCCTATCATGACGGAAAGCAGACGGTGCGCGTATATTATGCGTTGACTTACATTCCGGACGGGTATAAAGATTCCCCCGAAGAATTCCGGCTTACCCGCCTCCCCAATTTCGGCGGCAGCGACTGGTGGTACGGGAATAATGAGTACGACATTGCGGCGGTCGGTTCCGATCTCTTCAATACGCTGAAGGG
>ERZ1090880.1365-NODE-1367-length-12080-cov-11.081331_pt1 | contig 12080 bp, 8 predicted proteins | sample MGYA00478471_ERZ1090880 | MGnify/ENA primary metagenome ERZ1090880 (study PRJEB33644, sample SAMEA5815734) | chicken gut metagenome | biome: Chicken; feature: Gastrointestinal Tract; material: Caecum | place: Ireland | collected 2019-01-01 | study: A study of... | reverse complement strand
GTTTACAGCATTACGCTGACGGACGGGAACAACGAAGCGGTTACGGAATTCGGCGGACATAAGGTCACGATACGCCTTCCCTATACGTTGCAGGAAGGCGACAACGTGGACGCCATCTATATCGCCTATATCGATGAAAACGGTGAGATCGAGGAGATCGTCGGAACGTATTCGAACGGATACGTTACCTTCACGACGACGCATTTCTCCTTCTATACGGTGCGGCAGTACACGGCGGCGCAGATGTGCGAAAAGTACGAGCATGCAATTTCGGAGAGCAGTATCGCGGCGACCTGTCTGACGGACGGATTTGTCCTCCGCGTCTGCACGCGCTGCGGTAAGATCCTTGAAAACAGGGTGGTACCGGCTCTGGGTCACAGCTGGGGCGAGGCAACGGGGAAGGAGGCGACCTGCACGACGGCGGGCACCATGACGAAGACCTGCACCCGCTGCGACGCGACGAGCGTTGTGATCACGCCTGCGTATGGGCATGAATGGATCGCCGACGCCGGAAATACCGTTGCGGCGACCTGTACGACGGCGGGGAAAGAGGCGTATGTCTGCGCGCATTGCGGCGATACGTATACCATAACGATCGCGGCGCTAGGGCACGCTCTGCGCGAAACGGTCACGCAGCCCACTTGTACCGAGCGCGGGTTCACGGAATATACATGCACGCGCGACGGATGCGGATTTTCTTACACGGCGAACGTCGTTGCGGCGCTCGGGCACACCTGGGATCTCACGGAACCGACCTGCGGCAGAGGGCAGATCTGCACAGTCTGCGGGGCGGCGGGCGCTCCTGCGACGGGCAACCACACCATGGAAAACGGCGTGTGTACCGTCTGCGGGCAGGGCTGCGACCACAATTTCGTAAAGGGCGAAGTGGTGGCGCCCACCTGTACGGAGCGCGGCTATACCGTGTATACCTGTTCCGCCTGCGGCAGCACGGAAAACCGCGAGTATACGGATCCTGCGGGGCATACGTATAAAGACGACTGGACGAAGTGTTCCGTCTGCGGAGCCGAGAATCCCGCGGTCGAAACCGTATATGGCAACATCGTAAAAGATATGATGTCGGGCGAGTATATCATCAGCACGCAGAACGTGCGGATCGTTTATACGCTCAGCGCAACGCCGAACGTCGGGCAGACGGTCACGGTCGATCTTTTCGAGGCAGTCATAAAGTTTGAAAACGGCAAACTCCTGTTCTCTGCGAACGGAAAAATGGAGATGGAGGAGCCCGCCTACGGCAACCGTTCGCCGGTGGAATTCCGTATGTACGGCGACGGCGCATACGTCTGGATGGATCTGTATAACGCATCCATCTACGGAGACGGCACCAAAAACGAATATACGTCTCTGCAGGTCGGCACTTACGAAAGTACGATATTCTCCATGTTCGGAACAGGGGCGCCTGCGCAGAAAGTTGCCGAGGTGGTCGGCATGATCGCCGGACTGTTCAACGGCGATAACGGCATGGTGAACGATATCGTAAAGGCGCTCATGCAGGAGTTCCTGCTCGGCAAGGCTGTCGGGGAGGGGTATGAATTCACCCTCGATCATCAGGCGCTGCAAAAGCTCAATCAAACGCTCTACGAGAAGAATGTTGCGGCGTTCGTTGATGCTTATTTCGGCGACGGATCGTACGATTCCATTATAAATTATATTCGCGAGAATGAGGATACCACGCTGGATGGGTTCAAGACGTACGTACTTGACAATCTCGAGAGCATGGGGGTGGATCGCGACGGACTTGTCGGGATCGTAAATACCGTTCTCACGATGGCGAGCGGCACGCCGACCGATCTCGATGAGCTCATTGCCGCATACCCCGATATGACGATCGGGCAGGTCGTCTGCCAGATGTTCGGCGTCGATCCCTCTCAGGAGGGCGCGCTCGAAAGCGTGCTCACGAATATCGACGGAATGTGCAAGGGAACCGACGAGGCGCCCGCGCCGACCGTATACGCGCTTCTCGGGCAGATGATGGGTATCCCTGCCGAAACACTGGAATTGATCTACGATACGGCAAACGCGATCTTTGCGGAAGGGGAGCCCGCACTCGCCTTCAAAACAGATGCAAACGGATTTATTTCCGATCTCACTTTCGGGACTTCCGCGCTCGAACTTGCATTCGGCGATGCAAATTACATCTTTGATGTCCTTGTCGATGTGAAATTCGATACGAGCGAGGGGCTCGAAGAAAATTCCGGGCTGAAAACGGAGATCGCCGAAAAGACGGACGCGGTGTTCACCGCCATCGAGGCGGCTTGCGAGAAAAACGGAGGGACGTACGAATTCGTCGAGCCGGGAAATACCGGTTCTTCGGTTACGTTCACGCTTTCGGGCGGCGTTCTCAGCGCCGTCATAGAGGATATTCGGACGGCAGAAATCACCTCAGGCAGAGGTTATTATGACGGGAAATTGTGCGATATTTATTATAACAGAGAGGAAGCATATATCTATACGATTCCCGATGCGTCCGGGTTCTCCATGGCAACCTTGGGGGATGACTGCGGCGAGGCTTATTCCGTTCAGATTATGTGGAGCGTTTCGGATGCGAGCAGCGTTGTAAAAGAGACGCGTTACGCGGTGCGCTATTATTCCGTGAGCACGCAGGCGCTCGTACATGAGGAAACGAGGGTGCTCTCCTCCGAAACCCCCGATATGAACAGCATCTCGGGCTGGCAGACGCATTGCACCTTCTACTATGATCCTGTCAGCGGAGTGCTCGATAACAAGTCCTTCCATAAATTCACGGGAAAGAGCGAGATCACCTATCCCGACAGCCCCTGCGAGGCGCCCTATTGGTACGAAGTATGTTCGGCGTGCGGCGAGCGGGGAATGCGGTACTATGGTGAAGAACTCGGGCATCTTCTCGAAAAGACCGTGGAGTATCTCAACGAGGGCTCGACTTCGTGCGAAGAGGGGATCCGCATTACGGAGATCTGCACGCGCGATGGGTGCGATTATGAAAATACTTACACGAGTGATTGGCATGAGCTCTATACGGAGGAGCGTATAAACGTCCCGACCGATCACAATAACGAAGAGATCGACGCGCATTTTATCGTCGGCGTAGAGCGCTGCCTGTGCGGCGAGGAGATGTATATCCGGATCGGCGGCGATTGTTATTTCAAAGGCGGACAGTGGGACGAGGAAAAGGGATGCGATGTCTATCACTGCGCCGTAGAGGGCTGCAATATCTGGTATGAACAGTATAATAGCTTTGTCTACGAGAACGCCGGCAGCTGCTACGGAAAGCAAGTGGAAAAATATGTGTTCTATCAGGGCGATACCAAGCTCGGGGAAGCGCAGCAGATCGCCGGCACGGGATATCAGCACGAATACGATTACGAAGATACCACGACAATGCCCGACGATCCGCAGATCGGTGACGAGTGGACGGTAACAAAAATCGAAACGTGTACGCGAGAAAACTGTCCTTATCACTGGAAGGAAACGACGAAGGTTGTCCTTACGGAATCGGGTGAAAAGAGATTACAGTACGATATTCTTGCGACCGAATACGACGGTTCTCGCCGCGAAGAGAGCTATGTATACGCTCCCGAAGAATATTACCGCGTCACCGAGGAAAGTTGTTTCAACTATAATGCCGATGGCGAGAGGACGAGCGGATACACAAAAACGTATGTGTATGAAGGCTGTTGGGCAACGGTCACGACGAATGATATCAACGACGGAGAGTCGATCGATTACCAAGAGATCCATGCGGAGCGTGAATGGATCGATTCTACCTGCACGCAGTACGGCGGTTATCTCTGCCCGAGCTGCGGCTTGATGGAGACAAACATGGCGCCTTACGGGCATGCTTACGACGAGAACGGAATATGTGTCAATTGCGGGCTCGTTAATGCACAGCAGGGCGACGGACCCATTGCGATCGAAGATCTTTCGGGGCACAAGATTTATGCGGAAGACGGCAAGATCGTGCTCGGGATCAGAAGTTACGATTCTGCTTACACGTATGAAAATGTTGCCGTCACGCTGAATGTCGTCGGACTGACGGAGGAGGCGCAGGCAGCGCTGGAACGCTTCGAGTATAAGCTGGACGGCGGCATCTTCCAGCCCGGTTTATTCAATGTGAACGAGTGCGGTCTGTATCTTCTTGACAGATCCATGCTGAGCGAGGCGCTTGCGGCGGCGGTTGCCGAAACGGAACTTACCCTCGAAGATTTCGGCGTCGAGGTCAGCTTTGTGCCCACGTGGGTAGGGGAAACGGGCTATGTGTGCTCGATCACGCTTACCAATGCCGATATTACGCAGATCGTCGCTTAAATCGGAACATGGAAAAGCCCGCAGAAAGCATTTCTGCGGGACTTTTCTTTCCGTGCGTTGGCTGCGCGCAAGATGTCCGGCACGCATGAGGGAGGAAAATACGCTCCGATCGGACGGGATCGGGGCGCGGAATTGCGTAAAATAAAAAAAATTCCATCGGGAATAGTGTGAATTGTACGCCCCTCTGAGTATTTCGCCGTAAAATATTGGATAATACTGTTATTACTTCGCCCCCAGGGGGAAGGAACGCATGTATTTATCGGTATTCTCGGCAAGATTGAAAGATCTGATGGTTTCGGAAGGCGTAAGCCGCCACAAACTTTCCGCGGAAACGGGCGCGCAGCGCAAATCCATTGCAAACTGGCTGGACGGGCTCAATTTTCCGCGGTACGACGCGCTCATAAACGTCGCGGATTATTTTAAGGTGAGCACCGATTATCTTGTCGGATTGTGCGATATTATGCGGGAAAAAGTCGAACTGCGCTGTCCGATCGCGGAAGTCCGCCCGCGCCTCATCGCAAAACTCAGGGCGTTTATGGCGGAAAAGGGCATGACGAAGTACCGCCTCGCCAAAGAACTGAATGTGGAGCAATCAACGTTGGAGCGCTGGTTCAAGGCGGGCGCCATGCCCGAAGTCCTCGGGCTGATACGTCTGACGAAGCTCATGGGGGAATCGTTGGATAGTCTTTTGGGTCGTGAGTGAGCGAAAAACAGATGAATGAGGAAGAAAACAAAAGATTGGGGCAAATGATATTTGCTCTTGCGCGCGGCGACATCTCCGCTCTGGAGTCCATCTATACGATGATGTCGAAGTTGCTCTATGCCATCGGAAACGCGCATTTCAAGCAGAAAGCAGATATCGAAGACGCCATCCACGATCTGCTCATTCTGCTTTATCGCAACGCTCATAAATTCCGAAAGAACAAAAACGCATGCGCCTGGATCGTAAAAATGTTCCAGAATTCCATACGCAGCCGCCTGCGCCGCTGCCGGACGGAGACGGAGTATCTGGCGGCGCACGCCCATGCCGCAGCGGCGTGCGAAGGCAAAGACGATCTGAAGTATATCGAAAACCATCTGTTCATCAGGCAGATCTTCGAAAAACTCACCGATTACGAGCAGGATCTGATGATCTACCGTTATTGGGGCGATCTTTCCATCCGCGAGGTGGCAGATATTCTCGAAAAGCCCAAGAGCACCGTAGAGAGTCAATTAAAAAATCTGGAGGAAAAGATCAGAAAATTCTGATTTTTTTCGTACGTTTGCCCCCTGTAAAGCGTTATATGTGTAAGAAATTTCAGGAGGTGCATTTTTATGAAAAATGCAAAACGAATCAAGGTTGTCTCTCTTTTTGCGGCAGCTCTCGTGGGAGTGAGCCTGCTGCTTACCTGCTGCCTGCTCAAGGCGCCTTCCGCTCAGGTCAGTGCGGATACCGAGGTCATCTATTACGACAGCGTGTACGGTGCTCCCGTCGGCTCTTCCTCAACGGAAACTTATAGGATCGATTGCGATTATTACGAAGTAAAAGCAAATTATTCGTATGACAGTGCTCCTGCGTTCGGGAATACAGAGGCTTCTTTCAGCAACTATTGTGGCCCTGTTACAGGCATGGATATCGTGCTCTTTAATGACCGTTGGAAAACAAATCTTATTCCAAATTATGAACCCGGGTTTACGCATCCGAATACAGGGGCGTATTATTATTGGGCGGCGTCTACTGACGAGTCGGATGCAGCATATGCGAGCATCTATTCTTTAATGAAGACCGGCGAGGTTGGGGGAACAACTTCCACAAACTTCCGCAATGGGTTGAAGAGTTTTGTGGAAAATGCGGGATACGATATCTCGTATTCGTCCATCTATTCCAATTCCAAAACGGTCAATCTCAATGCGCTGAAAACGGCGATCGATCAGAATAAGGTCGGCGTTATCATGTGCAGTGAATATAACTATATTTCGTCGATGGGGGTGCCTGTCGGCGGAACCAATATGGATATTGTGAAATTGAATTCTACTATTCCTCACATGATGATGGTATATGGGTATAAAACATACGCTTATTATAAAAATGGGGTTAATTTTCAGACGGATACATACTTATATGTTACAAAAAGTGATGGGATGACGGATAAGGGATACATGCAGCTCAATGACGATTGCCTCGATATCGATGAGGCATACATTGTAACGATATCCTGATTTTTTCAAAGGAGAATTTATGGCAAACAGGCAGGATGATTGGGAAAAACTCGTTCATATTGCGGAGGAATATGAACCCGATCCTGATTTAGGGAATCGTACGGTTCGGGAATTGGAGCGTCCTCCCGTAAAAAAACGGAAAAGATGGCCGTTGTACCGTTGGCTGAGCATTGCGGCATGCTGCCTGGTCGTCATCGGGCTTTCCGTCTTTCTGCCTGTCTATTTTTCCTCCCGGGATGAGATCATCTATTACTCGTCGGAAGAAATTGAAGCTACGAGAATTGACGATATAAAATCTTTTGAAGAAGAGAGCGATGTGCGTTTTCATTATTTCTCTGGAGATATGGTAAGTTCTCAGGTTGGAAGAATAATTGAATCAAAGGAGCTTGCGTATATCTATCAAGAGATGGTTAGTGTTGGGGGAATGGGCGTAGATGTAATAGAGTTATATGTTGTTTTTATGCCCAATGCAAGATTTAGTTTTTTGGAAGATTATGAATCTATATCCGATTTAATGACCGTTTCAGATGTAGCGGTTTCTTACTATATCCGTCAGAGTGAAAGTACTTCGGAATGTCTCGCAAAATTCGCTTACGAAAATGTTGACTATTATATGACGATCACAGCAAGCAATGGTTCCGCGGAAACGATCGAAAATTATGTAGAATTACTGCTCGGCATATAAGATCGCCCGGAAAAAAACGGCAGCGCCATACAGGCGCTGCCGTTTTTTGTTTGTACGGATCTATGAGCTATGGTTCGGGTAAATTCTGCGGATATCTGCATTTTGCGGATATCCGTTTTTCGGTATGTGCGATTTCTCTCGGCGGCGTACATACACTGCCTTCTGCCATATTTTGGCAGTTTGCCCTTTTCCGTATGTCATAGAATGGGAATGAAGGGGCTGGTCGTATGCGAAAGACAAAGATCAAATCACAGGAGGAAAAGATATTCGATCTGTTGGATGAGGGGAATGCTCTTGCCGTCGGCGCGTTCGAGAAACTCTATACGCGTTTCGAGGAAGACGACGCGATGCACTATACCTGCCATGCTGCCATCATCCGCACGATATACATTGTTCGGAGCGAGCATGTTCTCTGGCGCATTGCGTTCGATCATCACGTCGGCGAACGAACGCTTTACCGCTATCGGAAATCGTATGTAAAATGGTTCTGTTTTTATTTTGAACGCCTTGCGGCTTCCGCAAACTCAGCCGCATAAAGAACCAGTCTGAAACCGCCGCATATTGCGGCGTTTTTTTATGCGGTTCGCGGGGTGCCGCGCCGCATGATCGCGCCGCCAAAACGCCATACTGCTGATGGGCGGCGCCATGTCTGCCCGGTTGTGTCCGCGGGCGCGGCGTGCGGGCATGGCGTTGGGGGAGGGCGCCGATCGCCTTTTCCGCCTCGTATCCTTTACAAATTTATCATGTTCCCGCATGACAAATGCCCGAAAAACCTGTAAAATTTATGACATTTCTTTCTGCGGATTAGTATGTAAAAAACAATACAATATAGCAATATATTTTTAGTATTTCCGCATGAATGCATGGATTTATTAAGAAAAAACATCATCACAATTATTTTTCAGCAATTTCATACAGCAAAATCCGCAAAATACTTGATTATATGGTAAAGCTTTGTTATAATAGTATCAGAGATTTTGTCTCTAATTTTTGTCATGCGATCAAAACCGTAAAAACTTACATGCTCCGCATGTTCATCCGCCCGGCTACTCCATGGATATTTTCTGTCAGTTCGGAATTGTCAAATCAGACGCCACAGCAGAAAGAAGGGGCGTATGCGGATGCCATCAAGGCGCTTGCCGCCGACGACGCGCTGCGGGAAAAATACGGCGAAAATGCGCGCCGCCGCGTGGAAGAGAATTTTACGAACGAAATTTTCAAAAACAACGTGACCAAACTGACGGAGGCTCTATGAAAACATACGCGGTGATCATGGCGGGGGGAGGCGGAACGCGGTTCTGGCCGCTGTCGCGGAAGGAGACGCCCAAACAGCTGCTCAATCTGAGCGGGAAGGACGCGATGGTGAACGAGACGATCGCGCGGCTGAATCGTCTGGCGGCGCCGACGGATACGTTTATCGTGACGAACGCCGCGCAGGCAGAGAAAATGGCGTCCGTCACGGCGGGGAAACTTCCTACAGGCAACATCCTGAAGGAGCCATCCGCGCGCAACACGGCGGCGTGTGTCGGCTATGCCGCCATGAAGATCTTAAAGACGCGCGGAGACGGCGTGATGATTGTTTCACCGTCGGACGCGTATATCCGCGACGAGGCGGAGTATGCGCGCGTTCTGGGGGTTGCCGTAAAGGCGGCGGAAACGACGAATGCGCTCGTCACGGTGGGCATCACGCCGACGTTCCCCGCAACGGGATACGGCTATATCAATTTTGAGGGCGACGGCGCGGTCAAGCGCGTAAAACGCTTTGTGGAAAAGCCCGACCTCGAGACGGCGAAGGGGTATCTGGCGGACGGCGGCTATGTGTGGAACAGCGGCGTCTTTGTATGGAAGGCGTCCGTGATCCTTGAGAAGTTCCGTACGCTCTTGCCCGATATCTATGCCGATCTCGAAAAACTTGCGTCGGCGTTCGGTACGCCGGACGAGGAACAGGTCTTAAACGTGGTGTATCCGAATATCCGCTCCATTTCGGTGGACTACGGGATCATGGAAAAGTGCGACGATATCCTCGTCGTTCCCGGAGAATTCGGTTGGAACGACGTGGGCAGCTGGGATATGATGAACGTGCTCCACGAAGAGGACGCAGACGGGAATATCGCGCTCGGCGACGCGCTTGTTCTGGAGAGCAAAAACACGACGGTGTATGCGGGCAGCCGCCTCGTCACGGTGGTGGGGACGGACGATCTCGTCGTGGTGGAAACGCCCGACGCGGTCATGGTGTGCCCCAAGAGCAGAGCGCAGGATGTAAAGAAGATCGTGGACGCGCTCAGAGAAAAAGGCAGAACGGAAGTACTTTGAACGATGAATTACCGGGAAGAATATAAAAGATGGTGTACAGATCCCGTCTTTGACGAGGAGACGCGCCGTGAACTTTCGGCGCTTGCGGACGAGAAGGAGATCGAGGATCGTTTCTATAAGACCCTCACCTTCGGGACGGGCGGCCTGCGCGGCGTGATCGGCGCGGGGACGAACCGCATGAACATTTATACCGTCGGCAAGGCGACGCAGGGGCTTGCAGATTTCATCAATTCGGAGACGGCGGACGGCTCGGTAGCGATCGCGTACGACAGCCGCAGGATGTCGTCCGAATTTGCGCTGCGTGCGGCGTGCATTTTGGCAGCAAACGGGATCAGGGCGTATCTCTTCGAATCGCTGCGTCCCACGCCGGAACTTTCCTTTGCAGTGCGCCATCTGCATGCGACGGCGGGCATCGTCATCACGGCGAGCCATAACCCGCCGCAGTATAACGGCTACAAAGTATATTGGAGCGACGGCGGACAGATCGTGCCGCCGTACGATAAAAAGATCATCGATCGCGTGAATGCCGTGTCGGATTACGGCGCGGTACGTACCATGTCCGAGGCGGAGGCGAAGCGGCAGGGCATGATCGAGGTGATCGGGAAAGAGATGGACGACGCGTACATGGATGCCTTAAAACGTGTCGTGCTCCGTCCGGAAGTCATCAGAAAGATGGCGAAGGATATCAAGATCGTCTATACGCCGCTCAACGGCACGGGGTATATGCCCGTGACGCGCGTTCTGAAGGAACTGGGCTTTGAAAATGTCCGGGTGGTGCCGCAGCAGGCGCAGCCGGACGGAAACTTCCCCACGCTCCGCTATCCCAATCCCGAAGATCCCGCCGCATTTGCTCTTGCGCTTGAACTTGCGGAGCAGACGGACGCGGATATCGTGCTTGCGACCGATCCCGACGCAGACCGCCTCGGCGTGTACGCAAAGGACGGCGCAACGGGCAGATATATGCCGTTTACGGGCAACATGAGCGGGCTGCTCATCGCCGAATACGAGCTCTCGCAGCGCGAGGCGTTGGGGCTGCTGCCCGCCGACAGGGCGGACGGCGCGCTCGTCACGACCATCGTCTCTTCCAACATGGCGTATCCGCTTGCAAGGGCGTACGGGCTCACCGTCATTGAGGTACTCACGGGGTTCAAGTACATCGGCGAGCAGATCAGACTGTTCGAGGAGGCGGCAGCCGCGAACGGCGGCGCGCCCGATCATACCAAGGGCGCGTACGAATATGAGTTCGGATTTGAGGAGAGCTACGGGTGTCTCGTCGGAACGCACGCGCGGGATAAAGACGCCGTCGTCGCGGTCATGGCGCTGTGCGAAGCTGCGGCGTATTACAAATCGCAGGGCATGACGCTGTGCGATCAGATGCGCGTCATCTATGAAAAGTACGGGTTTTACCGCGAAGCGCTTGAAAGCGTGACGATCCCGGGTGCGGAAGGCGCGGCAAAGATCGAGGCAATCATTTCAGACCTCCGCAAAAACGCGCCGAGGGAGATCGGCGGGCAAAAAGTCCTTGCGCTGCGCGATTACCGCGCGGGAACGCGGACGAGCCTTCAGGACGGGCGGGTGGCGGAGCTCGCGCTTCCGCAGAGCAACGTTCTGTATTTTGAACTGGAAGAGGACGGCTGGTGCTGTGTGCGCCCCTCGGGAACGGAGCCGAAGATCAAGTTTTACTTCGGCGTGCGCGGCGCAGATATGCGCGCGGCGGATGAAAAACTTCTGCGGCTGAAGGAAGGATTGCTCGCGCTTGCCGGGAACGTATGAAATGTCTTGTATTAGCGGGCGGCAGCAGCGACAGGCTCTGGCCTCTGTCGCGCAAGGACTACCCGAAACAATTTATGGAGATCCGCGAGGGGCGTTCGATGTTCCAGGAGACCATCCTGCGGAATATCCCGTTCTGCGACGAGTTTATCATTCTGACCAACAAGCGGTATGAAAACATCGTCAAAGGACAGCTGCAGGCGTTCCAGGGACTCAACAGCACGGTCGTCTGCGAGAGCGAAGAGGGCGCGCTGAAAACGGCGCCGCCGGTGATCGCCTATGCAAAGGACTGCGATCCCGATGAACAGCTGCTCATCGTCTCCTCCGAATGTCTTGTAGACGGCGACTATGCGGAGAGCATGGCAAGGGTACGGGAGATCGCCGCGGGCGACAGGATGGCGATCGTGGTCTGCAAGCCGACCAACGCGCGCGAAGGGTATAACTTCATCAACCTGCGCGGAAAGACGGTGTCCTGCAGCCCCAAACGCGGCAAGAACAGTCTGTGGGACTGCGGGATCATGGGCGTAAAGGCGTGGGTGCTTCTCTCCGTCCTGCCTCGCGCAACGGTGGAGGATTGCGCCGGGCTGCGCATCGAAAAGGGCGTACTCGTGTCCGATCGTCCCGTCACGCCCGTCAATCTCTCCAAGATCCTGCATACCGATAAATGCGACCTTGTGCCCGCGTCCTTTGAATGGACGCGCATCACCGACATCACCTCCTTTTACGAATACGTCGGCAAGGCGACCAAAAACAACGATAACACGATCGCTTATAACTGCAAGGGCGTGGAAATCGTCAATATGCTCGAAAG
>ERZ1090880.1361-NODE-1363-length-12090-cov-6.210220_pt1 | contig 12090 bp, 7 predicted proteins | sample MGYA00478471_ERZ1090880 | MGnify/ENA primary metagenome ERZ1090880 (study PRJEB33644, sample SAMEA5815734) | chicken gut metagenome | biome: Chicken; feature: Gastrointestinal Tract; material: Caecum | place: Ireland | collected 2019-01-01 | study: A study of the... | reverse complement strand
ACTCCTATTCGCTATTTCTTTCTTTGATTTGTTACACATCATTGTAACACCTACATTTTATAATATTATCTGATATCATCGAACAACACAATAAAAGTAACATGCTCTTTGATACGGAACAGCCTTCCTATTCCTATCAAAGAGCATGTCACTTTATTTTTATCACGTTTATATCACACTATAATCCACCAGATATTTATGCTTTCCCCTCTGATTGAGCCGTGTTTTTCTGACGCGGGCAAATCTTTCCGATTCTCCAATAATAGGCGGCTATCAAAAGAATCGCAGCGCCGATCCACGCAGCAACCTCCGCAAAATAGACACCGAATTTTCCTACAACAGAAGTGAGCAGCAGGACCATTCCAATACGCATGCCGAGTTCGACCAAGCCTGAAACCATTGGTATGAGCGTATCGCCCATACCTTGCAAGGTCGTCCGATATACAAACAATATGTATAGGACAAACAAGCAGGAGCACATGATGATAAGGAACGGATACGCCGCATCCACTACTTGCGCTACAATTTCAGGCTCGTCAGATACAAAAAATCGGATAATATAGCGGCCAAATGCGATAACCACTGCCGCAATTAAGAATGCGATCGTCACTGTGATTTTCAACGCCTTGCGCACACCCATACGGATACGGTCATACTTTTCCGCACCGAGATTTTGTCCCGCAAATGTCCCCATAGCCGATGCAAAAGAGGAACCAGCCTGTTCCATCAGCGAACAGACCTTATGCGCCGCCGTCACACCCGCCACAAAAATATACCCAAAACCATTGACAATATATTGTACTACCAGGCCGCCGGACGAGATAACGCCGTTTTGAAGCGCAACAGGCAGCCCAAGCCTTAAAAGCTGTTTACAAATAGCCCCATCTATCCTCCAATCCGATCTTTTCATCCGCAAAACCGGAAGACGGCGGATCGTTAAAAAGCAGAATATACAAGAAAAAACCTGTGCCATTACTGTCGCAACCGCCGCACCGGCTACACCCCATGAGAATCCCATAACAAACAATATATCCAACCCGATATTCATAACCGAAGCAATCACCATTGCAATCAGCGGCGTACGGCTGTCGCCAAGTGCACGTAAAATAGCCGCCAAAAGATTATACGTCACAATGACTGGTATGCCGCAATAAATAATACTGATATAGAGATGTGCATCGTTAATGGTCTCCTGCGGCGTATTTAAAAATGTAAGGAGAGGCCGCGCCATGATTAAAGAAACCGTTGTAAACACGACAATTGTGATTCCTGCAAGAAATGCCGACATGGCTACCGATTTGCGAAGGCCGTTATAGTCTTCCGCCCCAAAGCGCTGCGACACTAAAATTGTAAAGCCTTGCATCAGCCCCATTACAATTCCCAACACCAGCCAATCCAGCCATCCAGCAGCTCCTACCGCAGCCAGCGCCTCTACGCCTACGCCGCGTCCGACCACAATTGTATCCACCATACTATACATTTGCTGGAATAAGTTTCCCAGCAACATCGGCATTGCAAACGAAACAAGCAGTTTCGTTGGGGTGCCAACCGTCATGTCTGTTACCTTTGCCATCAAAATATCCCCTTTTCCTTTAAATTTATCGCGTACACCTTATTGTCTCTTTTATGGCTGTACGCCTTTTCCTCATGAACCATGTGGATATGAGAATTATATCTGATGTTTCATAGTCCCGTACCGATACATACGTCCCACAAGAGGCCGCTTTTCGGGCGTCTATCGGGCAAGCACTGCCACCAGCTATTTTTCGTACCCTTCTAAATCCTGTCTCTCATACTTTAGAGGTCGAAAACAGAAATTTGTTGATTGCACGGGCGCCCCCTTTCTCCTTTTAAAGCATCATCAATGCGGATAAATTGAGTCTAACACTGCCGATTCCTGCTGTCAAGGCGAACTATCGTTGACGAAACGGCTTTTCCATGTTATAGTATGCCTGAAATATCGGCCTTTCCAGATACATTGTTTTCTGCATATTATGTACACCCAAACAGCTTTCGCTGCTTGGAAATACTCCTAAAGCTACACTACGATAGAGAGGAGTCTTATAATGACTTATTTCCCTGATTTACGGCGGCTTCCTGATTTTATTACGATCGAAACAGAGTCTGAATGTGCGTCTTTCAGCGGCGGATACGATATCCCTCTGCACGACGTCCTCGTCCATATGGAACAAACTACAGATTGTATGAAGGTTTATCTTTCTGCACAGTCTACACCGGTTCAACGAATACGCATGCGCTGGAATGCCGTTCTTCCCGCAGAAACACGGTTCTGTGCAGATGCATGGGAGCGTGGATATGGCGACTTTGAATGGAGAGGCTTTGTTCCCGAACGCGTTATGCCGTGGTATTTTTACGCATACACGCAAAATATATTTGCAGGATTCGGTGTGCGCGTAAGACCCGATGCGATGTGCTTTTTCTGCTGCGATCCCGCCGGTATTACATTGACACTCGATGTACGCTGCGGAGGGACAGGTGTCATCCTAAATGGCCGACAGCTTATTTGTGCAGAAATTGTTTGCGCAGAATATTGCGGCATTTCCCCATTCTATGCCGCTTGTTCCTTTACAGAGCTGCTGTGTTCCGACGGCGTTTTCCCCAAAGCGCCTGTTTATGGTGCAAACAACTGGTATTACGCCTACGGGAAAAGTTCACAAGAAGAAATCCTTTCGGACGCAGCCTATCTTGCCCGGCTTACCGACGGCCTAAAAAACAGGCCGTATCTGGTAATCGATGACGGATGGCAAAAACTTCGTTCTGAACATTCGGATCAATATATCGGCGGGCCGTGGCGGTCCGGCAACGAGCGGTTTCCCGATATGGCTGCTCTTGCTTCTAAAATTGCTGCCTTTGATATCCTTCCCGGTATCTGGTTCCGGCCCTTGCAAAACCGGGATACTGCTATACCGCCTAAATGCCGCCTTTCGTTCGATCCTGACTGCCTTGATCCATCCGTTCCGGAGACGCTGGCGTGGATTGCACAGGATGTCAAAACGCTGATTGGCTGGGGCTACCGCTTGATTAAGCACGACTTCTCCACCTTTGATTTGCTCCGTTTTTGGGGATCTGCCATGCAGTCAAGCATTACAAACCGGCCTGATTCCGCTTTTTTTGATCGCAGCAAAACAACTGCCATCATCATAAAGGATCTTTACCGTACCATCTACGAAAGTGCAGAAAACAAAGCTATCATCTTAGGCTGCAATTGCGTAGGGCATTTAGGCGCCGGCTATATGCAGATGAACCGTACAGGCGACGACGTAAGCGGCCTCAATTGGGAGCGCACCCGCCGAATGGGCGTAAATACGCTTGCATTCCGTATGCCGCAGCACAACCGTTTTTATTTTGTCGATGCGGACTGCTGTGGTATTACGCACTCCGTAGATTGGGAAAAAAATCAGCAATGGCTCTCACTGCTGGCAAACAGCGGTACGCCTTTGTTCGTCTCAGTCAAACCCGGAACGCTGGTTCCACAACAGGAAGAACTGCTTAAATCGGCACTTGCACGCGCCTCCATTTTACAGGACGCCGCCGTCCCTTTGGATTGGCTGGATACTACGTGCCCTGCAAATTGGCTGATCGGAGGGCAGCATGTTGCATACAATTGGTTTGATCAAACCGGTATCCAAAACCTGCTGATTTAAAAGGAGTCAAAGTGTAGTCAGGATACCGACGTCCGCTTACAACTGGATTTTGAAAAGGCAACGGGCCGCAGAGTTTTTCTGCGGCCCGTTTTCGACAGTTAACTACTTTCTCTCATCCAAATATTCCTGAACCTGCCGGTTTGCTTCCTCGATGATCGTATCATAACCTGACGCTTTTAATTCCGAAAGCATTTTTTCAATAACAGCGTCAACATCTTCATATGTCCCGCAAAGCAAACCGCTGGTATATTGCGCCAACACACCGGAACAAGCCGCTATTTGCGTTGACAGCTGGGATTCATCCAAAGTAAAAGAGATCAATTCCGTGGGCGTTGCACTTTCTGTCATTTCCTGTACATCCTGATACATAGACGCTGGAGACGGGGCCGCTGGGGTCAATATCCAGGTAGTGGCCTGTGCAAAGGCGGATGGTTGAAAATCATTATTTAAAATTTCAACGCGCGCGCCGTCGTCAATGTATTTAAAATTGACATCGGGCGCCCCATAGGCCAGCATATCCCGATACTCTTTATTCGTATTGATATAAGCAAGATATTTTACAGCGGCTTCCTTATGTTCAGAGTTTGCGAACACCGCGTTTGCTGAACCGAGTAAGGTCGAACGGGTTGCAACCGGGCCGTATTTTTTATTGATCACCACATCATAATCCTTGCCTTCACTGCGGATCGCCTCTGATCCCTCCCAACCAGGATAGGAAATAACGACAAAATCGTCCGGATCGTCGGCAAGCTGTGCGCAATCCTGATTGAGCAGACCTTCTTTATACCATGTCGCCAGTTCTTTATAAACGGCAACCTGATCCGGATCCTCATACACGGACACGATCTTGATCCCCTCTTCATCGATCTTATCGCCAATGTGGACAGCTTCTTGGATGATGTCCCAGCCAGTCTGATCGCCGTTAAAGCCTCCTTTACCAATATTATAAGGGGCGCTTAAGTCGGCTGGATACGGATGTCCGGCATCGGCATACGCTTTCAGTTTTCTCAGAAGCGGGGTGACAGATGAAACTTTATCATTGGTTTCAAAAAACTCCTTTTCCAATCCGGCTTCCTCAATTACGTAGTCTTTGTTTGCAATCCAAAGCTGCTCCGAAGCAGAATCCTTCATGTTTGGGACAGCATAGATTTTATCGTTGACTGTGACGGCATCCCAGCCCCAGTCTGGGACGAAATCCCACAGTTCTTTTTGTGCCTTCACCAGCTCCGTGATATCGGCAAATTGATTGTTTTGTACTGCGGATAAATAGTTGGTAAACCACGCGCAGGTAAATGCAATATCATCCTTTGTTCCTGTAGAAAGCGCTGTCTTTAATCTGGAATCATCCGTAGACGCCCAGATAAACTCAATTGTGACGCCAATGTCTTTTTGTGATTTTTCATTCAGTGCCTTCAGGGCAGCATCAGCGTTAGACGGCGCGTTTCCCCAATGCCACCATGTCAGTTCAACCGTCCCCTCGCTTTCTGGACTGCCGGTATCTCCGCATGCAGAAAATAGCGAGGCAATCATGACAACTACGATAAAAAGGGACATTACGCGAATCTTTCTTTTCATCTCAAAATCCTCCTATAACTTGCATAACCCATACATCCGATATACGACACCCCGAAGGCCATGGTCTCATTCGGCGTGAACCTGTGCCGGCAAGTTCAGATCCCTGTATCTATATCGTTATACACATCATTATAAACAATTTTTTAAAAAATCAAGTACATATTATAAAAAGATGCGTTTGTTTTTATTTTCCAGCTTAAAGTTTTCCTAAAAATGCGCAGTTTCTCGCAGAAGGACACTTTCGATGTACTACCTCTGGTATGCACCCCAAAATAAGTTCCTTTCATAAAACCCATCCTCAAAGCAAAATAGCCCTGTAAGAAATCGTTTCGCACATATTTCTGATTTATGGCCGGCACTTACGGGCCGCACGGCGGTAAGAACTTTTAGGATAAATACCAGCTTGTGGAACGCCGGAGGCAAAACCAGCAGGAACTCCTATTTCTCTTGTGCCAAACACAACAGGGAAAGATACCGCAAAATACGCTTTTTCCACTATAATAAACATTTAAATTGATATATTGTTGACAATAATATGTATACAATTTATACTATAAATAGAAAACAAGAAAAAAGGGAGATGAATCCAATGAACTAAATAAAGCTGAAAATCTGCTATCATCCATTTACCTTAAATTAAAGGAGTGTGTTCTCATGACCAAAACAAAGCGCAGCACATATCTCCTCATCGGTGCGGCAGCGGTTCTTGTAGCGGCAGCAACCGTGCTCTGCGTGTTCCTGCTGCGTCCGAAAACGACAATTGCCAGCTTAATGGGGCTTGAATCGGCCGACCAAATTGAAAAAATGGAACTTGCAACTTTCCAATACCGTCTCTTTGACAGCGACCCCTTTATTCCCACCGTTACGCGGAAAGATATTACCGGATCCGAACTTGGGGAACAGTATGCGGCCGCTTTTTTCTCGCTGCCGGTTACAGAGTACCCCCAAGAGGACTGTGTCGGAACGAGCGCGCTCCTTGGCGGCACGCCCGACTTTTCAGCAATTATTGTTACGGTAAAAGACGGCAGCAGGACACGTTTCGGATATACGCAGTATATTATGCCTGTCGAAAAAATGAGAGGAATTGTCGAGGAGTCTAAGATCAGTTCATACATGTCATTCGGCGGACCGCTTGATCAAAGGGACGCGGACGTTGAAGACTGCTATTTTTCTGTACCCGACAGCCAATTGTTTACCAAAGATTTCATTCAGTATAAGGTCTCTGAAACGCCATGATACAGCTTACGGGATGTATTCGCATGACCTCCCCTTTTTCAACACAGACCGGTACAGCAGGGGGCTCTTCCGTTAAAAAAGAAGAGCCCCCTGCTGCTATTTTTGATTATCAAGAAAATCCCGAATCTGTTCATTCACCTGCTCAATATCCCACTTTAACTCATTGGCTGAAAGCCGGACCGCACCGTGCCCTAAGATAATCATCTGTTCCAGCGCATCGGAAGTAGCCACTTTTACACGATGCTTTTTTCCAACTTCATACGTAACTTTTTCAATGTACATATCGGCGGTTTCCGCCTCTTTCGTATAAACAACGGAAATATTATGAACCCGTTCGATAGAACGGACGCCGCCTTTCACTTTATACGCATCAAATACAAGGATCAGTTCACATTTCTTAACGCCTTGATAATTGCTTAGAATGTGGATAAGCGCTTCACGCGCAGCATGCAGGTCGCGCACGGCAAGTTCCTTCAGCTCATCCCATGCAAAAATGATATTGTAGCCGTCTACGAGTAGGTAGTCCTTCTTATCTTCCTCCAAAGCCGGAGAATGGAAGGAAGAGGATTCTATCGGACGCACGGATGGCTTTTTCTGCTGCGGATAAAAGTGAGCGGGATCGACCTCACCATATGTCCGGGCAAATATTGCAGCAAGCTCTTTCTCCTCTTCTGAAAAGGCCGAAAAATAGGAAGCCTTCCGCCGCACAGTGGTTTCCTGCGCCTCCTTTTCTTCCCGCTTTTGCGATATGTCCAAGTGCATATATGCATCCGCCTCGTCCCACTTTACAATAAAGCCGGATCCGTGCGAACAAAACACAGAATCTGCCGTATTTTCTGTATCCCGCTGGCTGTCATACCCAACTGTTCGAATGACTTCTTCGGTATTGTGGCAAATATCATATCCCCCGAAAGTACAAGCAAGGCTTCCCTGCCCCTTGGTATAAAGCGTTACTTCTGCGGCATAGCCGCGCATGGTAGAAACCGGCGCCTTTCCTGTCAAAATCGCAGTGCCGTCGGCTATCTGCGGGTTGGATACCGTACCGAAGCGAGCCGTCAAATCCGATATGGCACGCCCGGTATTTTCCTGCGGGATTTCGAGCCGAAAACGATAAAATGGCTCCAAAAGAAGGGATTGCCCTTTCATCAGCCCCTGCCTTACCGCGCGGTATGTAGCCTGACGGAAATCCCCGCCTTCGGTGTGCTTTAAGTGCGCCCTTCCGGCCGTCAGGGTAATTTTCATATCGGTTATTGGTGCGCCTATTAGGACGCCTTTATGCTCTTTTTCCTCTAAATGGGTCAGAATCAGTCTTTGCCAATTCTTGTCAAGCACGTCCAAGCTGCACCGGCTTGCAAACGAAAGACCGCTGCCGCGTTCTGCCGGTTCCAACAGCAAATGAACTTCAGCATAATGCCGCAGGGGTTCAAAATGTCCGGCGCCTTCTACCGGCGCTGCTATCGTTTCTTTATATACGATATTCCCTTCATCAAAAGTAATGGTCATACCAAAGCGCTCTTTTACAAGCTGTGTCAAAACCTCCAGCTGTACTTCCCCCATAAGCTGGATCGTTATTTCCTGCAGTGCATCGTTCCAGACGATATGCAGCTGTGGATCCTCCTCTTCCATCTCACAAAGTTTTCGAAAGGCGGTGTGAACATCCCATTCAGGCGGAAGGATCACCCGATAGGACAAAACGGGCTCCAGTACAGGCGGAAGGGATTGTTTCTCAAAACCAAGCCCCTCCCCCGGCACTGTTTTGGTAAGCCCTGTTACAGCACATACCGTACCAGCCAAAGCCTCATCCAGCATCTGATATTTTGTTCCGGAATAAAAGCGGATCTGTGTAACCTTTTCTTCCCACGCATCCGGGCTGTCTGCCTCTTGCGGGCCGTTTGAGAGCATCGACCGCACCTTCAGGCTGCCGCCGGTAATTTTCATACAGGTCAGCCTGTTTCCCTGCTCATCACGCATGACCTTATACACCCGCGCGCCAAACTGAGACGGATATTCCGGTGTACGCACATAGGCAGAAAGGCCGTCTAAAAAAGTTTCTACCCCCTCCAGCTTCAGTGCGGAACCAAAAAAGCACGGAAAAAGGCGGCGCTGCACAATCAGATCTGCAATATCGCTTTCTTTCGGCAAAGCGCCTTCTATCCATCGTTCAAACAGTGATTCATCACAAAGGGCGATTTGTTCAGCCCTTTCTTCCTCTTGATCCGAAAACGACACACAGGCGTCGTCCAGCTCTTTTTTCAGCGACATCATCAGACTATTTTGGTCTGTTCCCGCCAGATCCATTTTATTGATAAATAAAAAAGTTGGTATGCCGTGTCGTTCCAGCAGTTTCCACAGCGTTCTTGTATGCCCTTGCACGCCATCCGAACCGCTGATAACTAAAACCGCATAATCCAAAACCTGCAAGGTACGCTCTGTTTCGGCGGAAAAATCAACATGTCCCGGCGTATCAAGCAGGGTAAACCTTGTGTCTCGATGGGTAAAAACTGCCTGTTTTGAGAAAATGGTTATCCCGCGTTTCCGCTCCAACTCATATGTATCTAAAAAAGCATCCTTATGGTCAACACGTCCCAGCCTGCGGACAGCGCCGGATAAATACAACAACCCTTCGGAAAGCGTTGTTTTTCCCGAATCTACATGTGCCAAAATCCCGATTACCGCTTGCTTCATTCCTTTTCCCCGTTTCCTTTTTCAACCGTCCCTCAGACGATTCCCTTTTATTTTAACACAGGGAAGCCAAACCGCCAAGCCTCTGTTTCGACTCCGTCTCTATATAAAACGTAGCACTACAATACATGCTGGACAGCAGAGCAAGAAAAAGCGAATAAAAAGTAGAAGGACAGAGCCTTCATAGGTATAGTTAAGTTACCACACCAAATTGAACGGCCATCCCGTTTTCAAAATACTGCCTACCCATGGATCATCCTAAATCTACACAAAATGGAATCCTCGGATTCTGCAAGAATTGCATTTGGGTACCCATTTTGTATAATGGAAATATGCAAAAGGAATGCATACCTGAAACGCGGACAGGAACAAACCCCGCCACCCTAATTGACCGCGATGACGCCACACAGATTAAACAGCTCACCTCGATGGATGAGGAAGCCACCGGTCTGTTCAGCGATTGAGAAAAGAACGATAAAGAACGAAGTTGTCTGTGTTTTAGAGAGACATAGAAAACCACCCGCTTAGAGGAGGAAGAGAAGATGAAGATGGGATTTGCCGAAACAGATATTACACCCCAAACGCCTGTTACGATGGTTGGATTTAACCGTACAGACAACATGTCCAGAGGTATATTGGACGGTTTGACGGCGCAGGTTTCCGTTTGGGAAAGCAACAGAATCTGTTGCTTGGTGACGATAGATAATATTGGCTTTAATAAACGAGAGGCAAACCTGCTTCGGGATATGATTGGCACAATGATAGGCACATCCAGAGAAAGGGTCATGCTATCTTTTTCCCACACCCATGCAGCTGTCAATGTTACTGTTGAAAAAGAGTATTATGATAAGCTTTGCCAACAGATTTGCAGAGCTGCTGAAAAAGCAAAAGCATCGATGCGCGAAGTTTCAGTTGGATGGGATAATGCCCAAGCCGATATTGGAAACAACAGGCGCAAATCCTCTGACAAGGTTGACCGCAGAGTTGGGATACTGAAAGTTTGTTCCAGCAATCAGAATGATCTAAAGTTGATTATATTGCGCCTTACAGCACATTGTAATGTCTTGAAAAGGGATAATTACCTGATCTCCGCAGATTATTTCGGCGCTGTGCGAAAAGTTTTGGCAGAAAAATATCATTGCCCGATTATGATCGTACAAGGGTCAGCGGGAAACATCTCCCCTAAATATTATAAAGCTTCTTTCACCCCCATTGACGGACAAGGTGAGGAGTACGTAAACTGTAAGCACGCGCTCGAAAACATGGCGCAGGAAGTGAGCGAAAAGGTCGAATCAATATTTGATACAATATACACCAAGCGCGGTATGCGCGTTGATGCTTATTCAAAATACATACCACTTCAGTCAAAAATTCCAAATATGATTAAAGCTCATAAAATAGCGGATGAAGCGATGAAGCATTGCGGTATAAACGGGCAGAAATGGATTGAGAAGATTGAGAGTTTTCATAAAAAAGGGATTTCCTTTCAAGAAGAACATTTGGAAATGCAATATTTTTATATTGGAAATTGGTGCTTATGTGGTATACCAAATGAAACAATGACAGAGTTTGCATTAGAAACAGCGCAACTTCTGAAGGATCCTTTTTTCTATTTCAATGGGTATACAAATGGATGCAGTTCCTATTTCCCGACAAAGGAGGAATACGATTTGGGAGGGTACGAGGTCTATTGGGCGATGTTGATATATTTTGCCGATTATGAGCGGGTATATCCATACAATCGCGAGGCAATAGATACCGTGATATCATATGCTGTTGAAAACGCAAGAATAAGTCTATAATGTATTATTAAGAAAAATAAGCCAAAATCAACAGAAGAGCGGCCAACCCGTTGTGGATTGACTGTCTATCCAGCCAGTGAGACGATAGACGACGGTCAAGAGTGGCCGATCCTGTTCCTTTCTGCATTGGCAGTTGTTCCTGTCTTCTCCGGCGGGAAAGCTATTTAAGGCGGTACCACCAACAGAACGTATCATACAATACGTTTTGCAAAGCTGTGTGTCACAAGAAAAGGCGGTATGCGTCCCTCACGGGCGCATACCGCCTTTTCTTGTGATCCTTTTATCCAGATGTTTCAGTTGAGCAGAAGCCAGTACAGGAACAATACGATATCTTTATCAAAATAAACCTTTAAACCTGTTTTAAAACAATTTTCTATATAGCCTGCGGCTGTCCCGCTAAGTCTTCCTGCGCTATCTGCCATAACCGCCTAAGAAAGCAGATTATCCTTAAAATACATTGGACACATCCTCTTTTCAACTGCTTTATCCATTATAGCAAAAAAGGGATACACATAACGCCTTTTCTCTAAGGCTGCTCGCTTGAAGCTCATACCTGCGCCGATCCACTATTCTTCCCTTTTATCCGCTTCCATAAAACCAGTTCTGCATCAGAGCCCCGTTTCCATATTCATATACAACGAGCTGTTTACCGTCCGTTGCCAAACCATAACAGCGTTCACTGCCTTTTTTACAAAGTTCCGCTCCATAATAAATTTGTGCATCATTTAAAATTTGTGCCATTTCTCCATTGGGCAGGCGGCAGTTCAAATTGATATACGCTCCTTCCAACCGGTACAATTCCTTGACTTCTTCCATATCTGGAATATGCAGCTCATTAAACAATTTTATTAACTCATCCTTTTTTGTTTTTTCCATATAAATCCTCCTTCTTTGCAGTTATACCCTTTTATTATCTTTGTGGAGTAAACCTTTGTCAAGTTCGCTAAAAAGCAACGCCCCATATGGATATCCGATCCCTGCATTGCCACATGGAAATATGAGGCGCATTGTCAGTAATACGGATGTGTCACGCCCTGTGTTTTGGAATCGGGAACTTATTTCCGTATAATGTCAGGATTTTTAGCATCTTTTTGTTCTTTGTTTTTCCATCTTTATCATATATATTAAAC
>ERZ1090880.1360-NODE-1362-length-12090-cov-6.831325_pt1 | contig 12090 bp, 10 predicted proteins | sample MGYA00478471_ERZ1090880 | MGnify/ENA primary metagenome ERZ1090880 (study PRJEB33644, sample SAMEA5815734) | chicken gut metagenome | biome: Chicken; feature: Gastrointestinal Tract; material: Caecum | place: Ireland | collected 2019-01-01 | study: A study of... | reverse complement strand
GTATAATAATATAAAGTCGGCGGGCAGATAGTTATCTGTCCGCCGACTTCCTTATTTTTCGGTCTGTATTTTAATTGTTGGCGTTATCGGCTGTGCCGTCTTCGCTGCCGACGCCTTGTTCATCGGCTTCGTCTGCTGAATTTTCGCCGCCGTTCACAGTCTGCTCTGTGCCGTTTTCCTTGGCGGCTTCAAGCGCCTCCATTTCGTCTTCAAGCCTCTGCGACTGCGCTATGAAGGGCTTGTTGTATCTTGCCGTTATAATGAACACTGCAAGGCCCGCAACAAACAGGCATACGATGGGTATCGCGCCGAGGTTTACCGAACCGGTCGCCTGAGTTACTATCGAAACTAACAACGTTCCCAAAAATGCCGCGCCTTTGCCGAATATATCCATTATACCGAACAGCGTTCCCGAATGTTCGGCGGGTATAATCTTGGTGAAGTACGAGCGCGACAGCGCCTGTATGCCGCCCTGGAACAGACCCACCATAACGGCGAGCACCCAGAACTGCCATATCGACTGCATAAATATGGCAAATATGCCCACGAATGTGTAAGCGCACACGCTTATTGTAATCAGCAGTTCGTTTGAAACTTTTCCCGCAATCTTGCCGAATACGATGGCGGAGGGGAAGGCTACCACCTGGGTGACGAGCAGTGCGAGCAGAAGTCCCGTGCTGTCGAACCCGAGCGCCGTCCCGAACGAGGTCGCCATATCTATTACGGTATATACGCCGTCTATGTAGAGGAAGAACGCGACGAGGAAGAGTATTATGCCCTTTCTGTTCTTTACGCCGCCTTCCTTTTTAAACACGCCTGCAAGTTTTTTAAAACTTTTTCTTACTGTATGTTCGCTGCGCTCGATAAAGTGCGTCTGCTTATAAGTTTTGGTGAGCGGCAGGGTGAAGCCCAGCCACCACAGCGCGTTGATTATGAATGCTATCGGCATCGAAATAGCCGTGTCTACGGTAAGGACGAGCACTATGCTTATGAGGAACGGTATGCAGCTGCCTATGTAGCCCCACGCATATCCCTTTGCCGAAACGATGTCTACGCGCTTTAAGTCGGTAACGTCGGGCAGCATCGCGTCGTAAAATACAAGGCTTACCGAATATGCAATCTTGGTGACGATGAACAGCGCCAGAAACGCCACCCAACTCATAGGAATTCCCAGCGCCGCGCAGCCTATAACGCCGATTACCGCGCTGAAAAAGAAGAACGGCTTTTTCATTCCCTTATAGTCGGTAAAACTGCCGAGTATGGGCGAAATTACCGCCACGCACAGCGTTACGCCGCTCGCCGCATAGCCCCATATCGCGGTTGCGTCTGTACCTGAAAGACCCGCGCCCGTAACCAGGGCGTTAAAGTATATGGGCAGGATTGCGCTCACAAGCAGGGTGAATGCCGAATTGCCCACGTCGTACAGAATCCACGGAAGTTCCTTTCTCTTCTGCCTGTAAAGGGGGTCGCTTTTGCGCCGTGCCCGTGCATCGGCGCGCCTTCTCTTTGCCTCAGCGCGCGCTTCGGCTGCGCTTTCGGCCGTCTGTAAAGCTGATTGATTTTCCATTTTACACCTTAATTTATTTGTTTTAGCTTAATTGAAACTATGTTTAACGCCCGCAGGCTGCCCGCGCCGTTGCGCCTTGAAAATGACGTTAGTTGCGGCATATATGCGCACCAATTTATTGCTGAGTTTGGTTTTATGCGCCTGTTTATTCAAAATCTCTGTCTAAAAGCGTGCTGAGCGGGCATTTGCCGTGCAGGTAGCCGTCGTAATTTATCATAAGGTCTGCCGCCTTGTCTGCGGCAACCGAATAAGCTCCTTCAAGTTCGGCAATCCCGTCGTTCCAGCGCTCGTCGTGCTTTACGGGCAGAATCATTCCGTGCATAATTTCCCACATTCCCGAAACTTTTAAAAGCGCCGTAATAATTGCGCGCGCAAACGGACTGTGGCAGCGCATTATGCGGTTATAAAATTTAATCGATTTAAGCGCCTTTTTTGCTTTCTTTTTGTCCACGCCGAAGTATGCCGCCGCTACGTCCTGAGTGCGTTCGGTGCACAATATATGCGCGGTAAGGTCGGTTTTAAACGGGTTTTTGCCGTCCTTTTCAAGCAGGTATTTGTCGAATGCCGACTCGATTTCGGTGTGCGTTATGTTCTTCGCCTTCATCTCGGCGTTCACAAAGGGGTGCGCCTCGCTGTCGAGCGCAAAGTGGCACAAAAATCCCAGAAGATAGGCCTCGTCTTCCGGCCTCTTTCCGCGCGCCTCAAAGGTCTTTGCCGCCGCCGTGAAGAATTCCGAGGCGTATTTTTCGTGTATGGCATAGCCTATGGCGTTTGTCGGGTTGTTGGTGAGCGGCTTGTAATAAAACAGCAGGTCGGGGCCGTGCAGTCCCAGCGCAAAGCAGTCAAAATTGTCGTCTGCAAGCGTTTTCAGGCTTTCGGGCAGCAACCTCTCTGCCTCGCAGCCCAGTCTGAAATGTGCGTAAGTGGAAGGCATAATAAATAAACTCCTTTGATTTTCTCTTGAATAATTATATCGTAAGAGTATGTAAAAACTTTCCCGATTTTGTAATAAGTTTGTAATAAATGCAGCCGCGGCCGCACTTTGTGCTCTTTGACGGACTGCCGCCGCATTTAAGTTTGCTTTTGCGCGGCGCGGGTGTTATAATATTGCAGGATAAAGCAGGGCGGCGGTTATGTGGTTACTACGGAAAAAGGCCCGCCGTGCGGCGGGCAGGGTCAGTAATTTTTTGCTCCCTCGCCCGAATTCAGGGAGGTATGATATGACGCTTGACGAAGAATGTAAAGACTGCCTGTATAACAGCCAGATGAAAAAGGTAGAAAAGGGCCGTCCCGACGGAGCAAAATTTGCCGAGTTCAAAAAAGAGGTGCGCGCCCTGTGCGACAACCCTCCCGAAACTTACTGCGCGCCCCTTTTGATGCGCGATATCGACGGGTTACACCGCAAAATTTTCGGAAGCGGCATAGACTATTCGGCCGAGAAGAAGATGTTCAACTCCGCCGTCCTTAATATGGAAGGGGAGCTTTTTGCCCGCATATCCCAAAGCGCCGACCCTGTTGCCGAGGCAATACGCTACGCCGCCGCGGCAAATTACATAGATTTCGCCAAACTTTCAGACCTCAGCGAAGACAGCCTTAAAATAGTGGAGGAGGCGGCGCGTAAGGCGGAAGTTTCAAAGAATACGCTCGCGCTGTTAAAGTCGCGCCTTTCTTCGGCAAAAACGCTTTTATATGTGCACGATAACTGCGGCGAAGTCGTTTTCGATAAAATTTTTATAAGGGTGATAAAAAAACTCTACCCGCAGATTGCCATAACTTCGCTCGTGCGTGGCGGCGAGATAATAAACGACGCCACCCGTGCCGACGCCGACTTCATCGGCCTTTCAAAGTACGCCGCCGTTCAGGACAGCGGCGAGGCCGTTCCGGGCACCTATTTAAAGGAGCTCGCCCCGCAGGCGCTTGCGCTGTTTGAAAACAGCGACGTCATAATATCGAAGGGGCTGGGAAACCTCGAAACGCTGTACGGCGAGGGGTACGACATATTTTATATATTTATGTGCAAGTGCGCGCACATAGCAAAAAGGTTCGGATATTTGCAGTGGCAGACGGCATTCGTACACGAAGGAAAGTGAAGGGCAAATTTGCCGATTGGTGCGGCAATATGCACCGATTAACGCAGTTTTTGCCTTCAATTTTTTAAATAAAAATACGGCACAATAAAAATATTTGCAAAAAATACATTTACCGTTAAATTTTTGCACATACAAATTTTACCTGATTTTAACATAAATCGCTTGTGCGGCCGATTGATTGATGTTATAATTAGCGCAGTTTCGGAGTTTTTTATGAAGAGAACGATTATAAAAATTTTGTCTTTGCTCGCCGTTCCCGCCGTAGTCGTCGGCGCGGCCGCCTGCAAAGACGACGGTGCCGCAAACTCGGGCTATGAACTGCTCGATAAAGACGAATATCCCTCGGTCGAGGCTCCGTACGAAGAGGAGAGCAGGGCGGCCATAGAGCGCTGGCTGGCCGCCGAAAATAATCCTCTCACCTCGGCGCAGGTTGCAAAAGAGGTCGCCGCCGAACTTTTTGCCTACGCCTGCTATAACGAGGAGTATATCGATAAATACGTCTACTTTTCCGACCAGACCGGTTCCACCGACCTTCCCACTTGGGGTAGCAGTACTGTCAAAAAACAAGATTATAAGCTGATTATCAATGAGAGCGATGAAACGTGTGGATATAAATATCATTATACTATCAGGCACGTTGATGATATAAGTGGTCTTATAAGTGTTGCAAAAAGCGCTTTTGAAAGTTCGGCACTTCGATTTGTTGTAGACACCAATGTTTTGTACCGATTTGATGGTGATGATTCTGAATATCTCGAAGATGAGAATCAGGAGCAAAAAGTTCTTACCTGCAAATGGACTCCCAAAAGTGGTGCATGGGGAGTAAGTGAAGATGAACCGCCGATAGTTAAGCGTGATGGCGAAAAATTAAATTTGGAACAGATTGAAGAAGATATAGTGCAAATTGCAGAAAACGGCGGTGAAGCGGTTATTCACGGCAACATAAATGTTCTTGCCGATGATATAATCAGTTCTGCAAGTATCCAATCTATGGAATTGGATGGTGGCACAGTTTATACAATTACCATGCGGACCAATGCAGAAGTTCTTAACAATGATAAAGCTTCTATTGCAATGCTTCAAAAGTCCAACGATGCCGAACAATGCCGTTGGGCGGATAACGGCCAGGGAGAAGGGCCTACAATCATTTTTCAGATTTGGGATAACGGGCTGTTCAAGCTTTATGGCATCAGTGAGAATTGGATAGGGAATATGTCATATGGGCCTATAAATGTAAAAAACGGCGAAGCTGATTCACGTCTTTCGGTGCAGTACAGCTATTCAAACAGGGATACCGATATGACCGCCAAGCTCGCTATGCTCGACGAGGCAATAGCAAGCCGCGGCTGATTATATATAAAAAACGGGCATAAGTTGTGATTGGTGCGGCAATATGCTTTAATCAATGCAGTTTATGTAATAAAAAAGGCGAAACGGATTATGGCAAAGGGCATAACAAAGTGGGATATTTTAAAACTTTCTTCCGCCTTCGACGGCAGTTTCAACCCCGCCGATTTTTCTGAGGACGAACTCGCCGAGATGCTCGGGCTGATTGAGGAGGGGGAGGACATAGAAGCTGTCCGCCGCCGCTATTTTGAAGAGCACGACGACGTGAAAGACAGAACGCTCGCCATAAAAAAATGGAGCGAATAAAATTATAATGATGGTAAAAAGCCCGCAGGCGCCTTCCGCGCCCGCGGGCTTTTAAGGTTACATAAAAATCTTTTTTACGGCCCTCTCTCGTAAAGAAATTCAAAATAATAAATGTGCGCAAGGCGAATTTAGTTCGCCGCTTACGCGTCTCGCAGTGCGAGCGGTAAATAAACCGCACTGCTCGGGCACCGTTCGCGCGCTTACATAGGCGCTCACTCATCTCGCTACGGCACGCACAACGGGTATCCGTTGTGCTATGAAGTGCCTTGCTCGTCCCAATTTGTCGCGTGAGCGAGCTCACTGGAAGTGAATTCGCGCGACTATATATCGAGGGCCCCAAGAAGTCGCGCGAAGAGACGAACATTGCAGTTCTTCAAACAGCGGGCACCCGCTGTTTGTGCAATGCGAGATGAGCGAGGGCAAATCAAAGCCCGAGCGGTGACCGAGCGCGGCGGTTTATATACCGCACGCCGCGCGAGACCTTAGTTTCTCAACCTCACGAAAAATGCCGCGCCCTATCAGCGCGGCATTTTTGTGAACTCGCTTTTCACATTACAACTATATCGTTCTGCTCGAACAGCGCCTTGTATTCCCTGGGGAATACGTCGTCGGTTATCAGCACGTCGATGTCTTCAAGCTGAGCGAAGGTATAGGGGTTTATCTTGCCTATCTTCGAGCTGTCGAGCATCATATATACGTGGCGCGCCTTGCGGAAAACCTGCTTCAAAAGGTCGCTCTCCGTCTGGCTGTTGCACGAAAATCCGTGTTCGGGCGTAAACGCCAGCGCCGAAACTATTGCAATTTCAAAGTTGGTGTTGTTGAAATATTCCTTTGCCGCGGGGGAGGAGGTGGAAAGGTTGTCTTTCATAAGCTGGCCGCCCACTACGGTAATTTCAACGTTCTTCTTCTGCGCAAGCTCCATAGCAACGGCAATGCCGTTGGTGAATATGTTGCACTTTATGTCGGGCATCTCCTTCGAAAGGTACATTGCCGTCGTGCCGCCGTCAATGAAAATGCTCGTGCCCTCGTCAATAAGGGTTGCGGCCTTCTGCGCGATTACAATCTTCGCGTCCATATTTATAGTTGTCTTTTTGGTGTAAGCCTCGCCGGAAACTTTCTGCACTTCCTTAACAGACATTGCACCGCCGCGTATGCGGATAATGCGCCCGTCCTCTTCGAGCTGCGAGAGGTCGCGCCGCAGAGTCATCTGCGAAACGTCGGGGAATGCTTCTTCAAGTTGTTCCAGAGTCATCTTGCCGCGTTTGTCGAGTATTTCGGCAACTTCTTCCAATCTTTCACGCTTCACTGTTACACGAACTCCTTTGTTATTATTTAACATTTGCACTTATGTTGACATAATTATATACCGTATTATTGCCAAAGTCAAGGTAAATTTTCCACATTTAACATTTTTTGTTAAACAGATTGTGAAATTTTTTCACCAAACGGCACAACGTAACCTGCTGAATACTTACCGCAACAAAGTTTGCTTTTTTGCACAAGCTATGTTATAATCAATCTGCTTCCGCGCCCGGGGTTAAAGGCGCGCATATAAATTTACAGCAGGTAATATGAGAGTAAAAAGATTTAAATTCCGCCCCATAGGCATAGTTGTTGCCAGCTTCGTGATAGTAATCTTCGCCGGTGCGGGGCTTTTGTGCCTTCCGTTTGCCGTGCGCAGCGGCGAGCCCGATTTTTTAATCGCGCTCTTTTCGGCAACCAGCGCCACGTGCGTTACGGGGCATACGGTAATCGACCCTTACACATATTTTACGGGATTCGGTCAGGCAGTGATGCTCGTGCTAATCCAGATAGGCGGCTTAGGGTTCATCACAATAATTTCGCTGTTTATGCTCTACATCAAAAAGGATGTAACCCTTTCAGACCGCAAGCTGGCAATGCAGTCGGCGGGCGGCCTGAAAATGGCGGGGCTCAAAGGGCTTTTGAAGTATATCTTCATCGGCACGTTCTCGCTCGAATTTCTTGGCGCCGTGCTGCTTGCCATAAGTTTCGTGCCCGACTACGGCTGGGGCCTGGGGATATGGCAGGCGGTGTTCACTTCGGTATCCTCTTTCTGCAACGCGGGCTTTTCGCTCACGGGCGCGGGCGGCGACCTCTCGCTGGCAGGCTATAATTCAGACCCGCTCTTTCTTATAGTGGTAATGGCGCTCATCACCATTGGCGGCCTCGGCTTCTATGTGTGGTACGACGTAATAAAGGGCAGGTTTCGTCCCTCGCGCTATTCGCTCCACACAAAGGTGGTGCTTATATCCACGGGCGCAATACTGCTCCTCGCCTGGGCGCTGTTTATGGCGTTCGAATGGAACAACGACGGCACGATAGGCAAAATGAACGCGGGCGATAAGGTGCTCAACTGCCTTTTCTTTGCGGTGACCCCCCGTACGGCGGGCCACTACACGGTTGATATGAACTACTTTTCAGACGGCGCCTACATTCTCACCAACGTGCTTATGTTTGTGGGCGGCAGCCCCGGCTCTACCGCGGGCGGCGTAAAGACGACCACATTCGTCGTGCTCGTTTTAACGATGGTTGCGGCTTGCAGAAGGGAGAGGCAGGTGCGCGTGTTCAAGCGCGGCATAGAGGGCGACGACGTGATAAGCGCCGTAACCGTGACTATGCTGTATATGTTCGCCATAATAATCAGCGTGCTTATAATCTGCGGAGTAGACGGCGGCACGCCGTACGAATCAGACTACGGCAACTGGACCACGGTTATCGCGGGGCAGGAAGTGCCCAACGTGGTAAACTTCAAAAACGTGCTGTTCGAGGTAATTTCTGCAATCAGCGCAACGGGGCTCACGCTCGGCATAACGGCCGAACTCTCCGCCCTTTCGCAGGTAATTTTAATACTTTTAATGTTCTTCGGCAGGGTAGGCGGCTACACGCTCATACTCGTCTTTTCAGAAACGCGCCGCCCCCCTGCAATAACAAGGCTGCCTGAACATATAATGATAGGCTGATTGATACAGACGAGTTGTAGCTAGTGGTGCGGCGCATAAAATAAGCAGCCATAGCTGTTGGAGCAAAAAGGCTACCGTCAGAAATTTGTGCGGCGCTATGGATAAGCGCCCGTCAGATAAAGGAAGATTATGAAAAAGAGTGTTCTTATAATAGGAATGGGAAAATTCGGTGCGCATCTTGCCGAAAAGATGCAGGATTTGGGGCACGACGTGCTCATATTCGACCGCAACGCGGCCAGTATAGAGAGGCTTGCCACCCGCTTTGCCGACGCGCAGATAGGGGATTTCACCAACGAGGACGTGCTGAAGGAGCTTGATATTCCCTCTTACGACGTGGTTTGCATAACGCTCGGCGACGACTTCGAGGCCTCTATGATAACAACCATGCTTTTAAAGAGACTGGGCGCTAGGTACGTGGTTACGCGCGCACGCAGCGAGATAGAGTGCGACCTTTTGCGCAAAGTGGGCGCAGACGAGATAGTGTACGCCGACGGCGACGCGACGGACAGGCTTGCAATGCGCATGGGCGGCAACAACATATACGACTATATCCAGCTTACGGGCGGGTATGCAATATTCGAAGTCCCCGTTCTGAAATCGTGGGAGGGCAAGTCGATAGCCGAACTTGAAGTAAGAACCCGCTACAAGGTGAACATAGTGGCAATCAAAAATGATGAAACGCTTGACCCTACGCCCATGCCCGACTATCGTTTCCGCGCGTCCGACCATATCCTTGTAATAGGCAAATCGCGCGATGTATTCAAGCTGGACGCAAAGAACGGCTGATTTTAAGCTGACGGCTTAGTGGCAGGGCTGAAAGAGAGCCTTTTGTGCGGCAGTATCGGTTTGGCTTAAATATTTTGCGTTGCTTGCAGGGCAGCCGCTTATATGGTGGCGTTCTGCGACGGTGCTTTCAAACGCTTGCTTTGCACCGCAATTTATATTATAATGGAAAAAAGATCCGCAAGACGGAAAATTCTGCAATTCAAGGCGCCAAAGAGAGCGGGAGGCAGCTGAAAATTCCGCGCGCCGAGGCAGAGTGTGCGCCGTCTGAACAGTTTGTTCAAGGACGGGGTGTAAATGCCCCCGCGTCCGCCCGCGTCAAGGGTGCAAAAGGGTACGGCGTAGCCGTGCCGAAGCAGAGTGGAACAGCGGTAGTGCGCCTCTGCATACTATGTATTTTGTAGTATGCGGGCGCTTTTTTTATACCGTTGTGCCGCCTCCTGCCGTCTGCTTTTACCCTTTTAAGGTGACTATAAAGGCGCATTTTTAATTGGTTGTGAATAGAGGCGCGTATGTAATTGAACGTTTGCACAAGCGGACATAAATTGCGTAAGCAAAAAACAGTTGCTTAAAAACAAGTGCGCGCATAAAAAAGCGGAATATATAAAGTTTAAAAAAGGTGCTGTATGTTCAAAAGACTTCGTGCGGATATAAACGCCGCAAAAAAGAACGACCCTGCCGCGCGCAGCAAGTTCGAAATCTGGCTGACCTATTCGGGCGTGCACGCCCTCTCCTGGCACAGGACGGCCGCCTTCTTTTACAGAATAAAGTTAAGGCTTATAGCGCGGATATTGAGCCAGCTTGCAAAGTTCTTCACGGGCATTGAAATTCACCCTGCAGCAAAAATTGCTCCCGGGGTATTTATAGACCACGGCGCAGGCGTCGTCATAGGCGAAACGGCCGAAGTGGGCGAGGGTACTGTAATATACCAGGGCGTAACGCTCGGCGGTACGGGCAAGGAGACGGGCAAGCGCCACCCCACGGTGGGCAAAAACTGCGTAATATCGGCGGGCGCAAAGGTGCTTGGCAACATAACCGTAGGCGACTGCGCCAAAGTGGGAGCGGGTGCCGTCGTTTTAAAGGACGTACCTCCGCACGCGACTGTGGTGGGCGTGCCTGCGCGCGTCGTGCGCATAGGCGGCAGCAAGGAGGGGGTAGACCTCTTTCAGGAGAAGTCCGACCCGTACGCCAAGGAGATTTGCCGTCTGCGCGAAAGGGTCATTCGGCTGGAGAGCGAGCTGAGGAAGATTGTTGGCGAAGATGTAATCCCGCTCTATACCCCTCAGGAAGAGGAGTTCGTGCGCGAGGTGCTCGGCGACGGTGCGCGCAGCAATGGCGCAACTCCCTGCGGAGAGGTCAGAAAAAGCGGCGTACAGCCTGAAGGATTGCCGTCTGAAGGAAGTACTCAGGACAATGAAGGCAAAAATTCAGACTAGAACCAGCCCTCTGAAAGCGTCGGCGGCGCAAACTTAAAATAATTTTACTGCAAAAAGCAAAAAAAGAGCGGCAAAAGGTTTGTAAACCGCTCTGCATAATTATATAATAAAAAAGGCAAAGAGGCGCGCCACTGCCCAGTCGGACAGCGCGCCCTGTAAAAAGGTAAAGATATGAAGATTTATAATACGCTTACGCGGCGCAAGGAGGAGTTCGTTCCCCTCGAAGAAGGAAAGGTCAGGATGTACGCCTGCGGCATAACCGTATCGGGCGAGCCTCACATAGGCCACGCCTTTCAGGCGCTCATTTACGACATAATGCGCAAATACCTTCAGAAGAAGGGATATTCTGTAAGATACGCGCGCAACTATACGGATGTAGACGACAAGATAATCAAAAAGAGCCAGGAGACGGGCATTCCCGCCGACAAGTATGCCGAGATGATGATAAAAAAGACCGACTCGGTTATGCGCGAGTTCGGAGTGGACGACCCCGACATATGGCTCAAGGCCACAGAAAACATAGGCAACATAATAGACTTTGTTCAGGCGCTCATTTCCAATGGCCACGCCTACGCGGCGGAGAGCGGAAACGTCTATTTCGACGTATCCAGTTTCCCTTCCTACGGCTGCCTTTCAAACCGCTCGGTTGAGGACATGCTCGACGGCGTGCGCGTGGAGAATGCCGAAGAAAAGCGCAACCCCGCCGACTTCGCGCTGTGGAAGGCGGCAAAGCCCGGCGAAATATGCTGGGATTCGCCCTGGGGCAAGGGTAGGCCTGGCTGGCATATAGAGTGCTCCGCAATGAACCGCGCCGCGTTCGGCGACCAGATAGATATTCACGGCGGCGGCCGCGACCTCATTTTCCCCCATCACGAAAACGAGATTGCGCAGTCTGAAAGCCTCACTGGCAAACAGTTTGCAAAGTACTGGACGCACAACGGCCTTATAAAGGTGAACGGGCAGAAGATGTCCAAATCGCTCGGCAACAGCCTTCTGCTTGAGGATCTGCTCAAAAAGTACACCAACGAGGCCATCAAGTTTGCCCTGCTTCAGAACAATTACCGCAACGATATAAACATTACCGATACGCTCTTCCCCGAGGCCGAAAAGCACCTCTCTGATTTTTACAGAGTTCTCAAGGCGTCTGACGATAAGTTCGGCGTCGGAAAGGGCGGGAACGCGCAGATAGATGAGCAGTTTGACAGGTGCATGGACGACGATTTCAACACGGCGCTTGCACTCTCTGACCTGTTCGGCATATTCAAGGGCATCTCGGCAAAGGTTGCCGCAGGCGATGCAACCGCGGCTGACGACTGCGCGCAGGTCAGAAAGACCTATTCTCTTTTAGGTCTGTTCAGAAAACAGCCCGAAGAGTACTTTGCCGAAGTTTCGGCCAAAAACGCGGTGGAAATTCCCGAAGAGGTAAAAAAGCTGGCGGAGGAGCGCTGGAACGCCAAAAAGAGCAAAAACTGGCCGCTCGCCGACGAGCTGCGCGCAAAGATAGACGCCCTCGGCTACTCTGTAAAGGACTCCAAGGACGGATACGAGGTAACAAGGAAATAATTTTAAAGGTTATATAT
>ERZ1090880.1359-NODE-1361-length-12111-cov-7.940693_pt1 | contig 12111 bp, 8 predicted proteins | sample MGYA00478471_ERZ1090880 | MGnify/ENA primary metagenome ERZ1090880 (study PRJEB33644, sample SAMEA5815734) | chicken gut metagenome | biome: Chicken; feature: Gastrointestinal Tract; material: Caecum | place: Ireland | collected 2019-01-01 | study: A study of the... | reverse complement strand
GCGTCAGATGTGTATAAGAGACAGATAAATGACTATGTGCAAAAAGATCGATTACAAAGAGCTGTACGAAGTGCTGGAAGCGTATAACGCCAAGGTCAACCTGACCGCGATAGAGGGTTACGAGAACTATATGGTGAAGCATATAGAAGACAGTAAGCTGGGGCTGCCGTACATAAGCGGCAGGGTGCTGGACATCGGCAGCGGCGCGGGGTTCCCCGGGCTGGTCATCAAGAACGAAAAGCCGGAGTGCGACGTGACGCTCATCGACAGCGTGCGGAAGAAGGTGGATTATCTGAAGCACGTGATAGAGCGGTTCGGGCTGGAGGGCATACGCGCGGTGCATACGCGCATCGAGGACTTTCCCGAGCGTGAGGCGTTCGATACGGTGACGGCGCGCGCCGTGGCGAGGCTGGTAACGCTGGCGGAGTACGCGCTGCCCTTCGTCCGAAAAGGCGGGGCGTTCGTCGCGTACAAGACGCCGGACGACGCCGAGCTGAAGGAGGCGGAACGCGCGATCGGAATGCTGGGCGGGAGAATGGAAACGGTGAAGGATCTGACGCCCGGGGGCATGTCCAGACGCCTGATAGTCATATGCAAGGTGAAAAGCACGCCCGCGGGTTATCCGCGTCGCATGAACAAGCCCAGGACATCGCCTCTGACGTGACGGGCGTTAAACGGGCGTTTAATGCGCAGCTCGCTTTCGGCGCGGTTTTACTTGACATTATATGTCATTGATGGTAATATTAAAGAGGATAAGGAGTGAAGAAAAATGACCGACAGACAGAGAAATATAATAATGAACGCCATTAAGATGGGCGGCGTGTTCGTGAGTTGCGGTACGGGCGACAAGGTCAACATCATGAACACGCGTTGGGGCACTATCGGCCGTATGTGGAACCGCGACGTGTTCGTGCTCCCCGTGCGTAAGAAAAAGTACTCGCACGAGCTGATATCCAAAAACATGAGCTTCGTCGTCAACATCCCCACCAACGAGATGTCCAGCCAGCTCCTGCGTTGCTCCAACATGTCCGGGCGCGAGTACGACAAGTTCAAGGAGTTCGGGTTCGTGCCCGTCCCTGCGAAGATAGTCAAGTCCGTGGGCATCGCCGAATGCCCCGTGCAGCTGGAGTGCAAGGTGGTCTACGCCGCCGACATGCACGCGAGCAAGCTCAATCCCACCATCGCGCGGGACATGTACGTGGGTCGCGAGTACCACACGCTCTTCTTCGGCGAGATCGTGCGCAGCTCCTTCGACAAGCCCAAAAAACCCGTTATCTGAATCTCCGCGCACCCTTCGGGGTGCGCTTCTTTTTTACCGCGTTTCCCGCTCCCGCATGCTTTCCGCGTCATATCGCGCGGAAAACGGATCTCTTGAAAAAAAATTTATAAATTTTCGCACGTTTTACGGTAATGTGGACACACTGTTATCCACATTACCGTTTTATTATAATGGAACAAATATTCTATTATACCGTGGAGGCGCGAATTGAAAGAAAAAAGAACGAAAGCGGCGAAAAAAGCGACGGGCGGCATGCGTCAGCTCGATATGTTCTCCGAACTTTTCGGGCGGGACGACCGTTCGGAGTCGAATGAAAACGGCGAGCAGACAGAGAACAGGAATATCGCGGACGGTGCCGCATGCGGCGCGGAGGATGGCGGAAGAGAAAAAACGACGAAAGGGATGAAAGAAAACACGGAAGTATCCGTCACGGCCGACAGGTCGTCGGAGAGCGGGATCGTATATGCGGACGGATCGGAGTTCATCACGCTCAAAGCGATGTTCTTATATAACGGCATGCCCGTGATATTGCCGGACGATCCCTATCTCGGCATAAAGAACGGCACGGAGCAACACGCGGTGGGCGAAGTCGATCTGCCCGGATTGCTCGGATCGCTGGGCATTAATCCGACGTCGCTCGTGCGGTGCGTGTTGACGTTGGAAGATTCGGACGGAGTTTCGCATAATCCGAAGTTCATCGTGAAAAGTTATCCGAAAACGGGATTTTCTCGTACGGTCAGTCCCGTACACGGAAATTACGAGATACCGTTGGGCGAGATATACGCGGCGACGGGCAACGCGGGGTTCCTGCTCTCTCCCGTGAGCGGATCTACCGATACGGACAAGTTCGCGGCCACCCGTAGCGTCATGATAGAATACGAGAAAGCAAGGGCAGTGCGGTTGATCGTGTCCGAGCCGCCCGCGCGTACGGCATATGGGGACGGCGAGAGATTCGACGAAAAAGGGATGGTGATAAATGTCGAATACTCGGACGGCACGGTAAGGGAGACGGAGGACTATTCCGTGGATAAAGAGGTGCTCTCGCTCGGCGATACCCGGGTGACCGTATCCTACGAAGGAGTAACGACGACGCAAGAGATAACGGTATACGAGGGCATGTCGAGCTATGACGAAACGGGCAGATACGGCGCTTTCGAAAATTTCCGTACGAGCGCGGGCGACGCCGCGCTTAATTTGCACGACGGGCATTTCATTCTCAAAAAACGGCTGTTCTCTCTGCCCGGCGCGAGGCTGCCGCTTTCGCTTACGTTGGTATACAACGACCGCAGAAGAGGAGAGACAGATAGCCTTTCCGGGCTGCGCGGCTGGAAGCTGGACGCGGAACGATACGTATACGGGCTCGGGAATGCGTATATATATGTGGACGAGAACTTCGCGCGGCATACGTTCGCGCCGTCCGGGACGTTCGGCGGACGGAAAGTCTATTGCGATCGGAGCGGAACGGGACTGCTGATGTATGAAGAAGCCGATCGTCTGCGCATAACGGACGATAAAGGCACGTCGCTCGTGTTTTCGCTCTACGGCGGATATCATCGTCTGACCGAAATAACGGACGAGAAAGGAGACGTCGCGGTCACGGCGAAGTTCGGTTATGAAGGCGACAGGCTCGTCTCCGTCACGGACGGCGAGGGAAGAACGGCGAAGATAAAGCGTACGGCTTCGAGCATATCCGTCCTTCGCCCGGACGGCAAAACGATCGAGATAGGTCTGTCGGGCGCGGACGTGACCGAGATAAAGGACGCCGACGGCGGTATCTCGCCGTATACGTATTCGGACGGTATGCTCGTTTCGGCGGGCAGACTGTACGAGCCCTCTTTGTCGTTCGGATATTCCGAAGGGCGGGCGACGAGCGCTTTTCTCTCCGTTTACGGCAGACGGACGCATACCGTTCGGGATATAAGCGGCATAAGCGCGGAGTATGCGGGGCGGTATACCCGCGTGGCAAGATACGGATACGGCAGGACCACGCCTTATAAAACGGAGATATACGCTTTCGCGGATGACGGGAAATTCATCGCGAACTACGAGGACTCGGACGACGCGCCTGGCGTGCGTTTCGTGTCCGCCGATCGGTATAACGCCTATCTGACGGTGCTCGGGGAAGGCGGAAAGAAAGTGACGGTGGACGGCTCGGAGCGCCGTACGGTCGATCTCTCGTCGCCTTCCGTCACGATATTCGAGTCGGACGAGTTTTCGGCGGACGTATCGCCGGGCGAAAGGCTGGTCGTCACGGCGGAAGTGCGGATAACGGACGTAACGCGGCGCGAGGAGGGCGCGATCGCATCGTTCGGAGTTACGGGAGACGCGGAGTCGCCCGCGCTGTACGCCGATCTCGGCTTCGACGGCCGACAGATACTTTCCGCGAGTATCGACGCGCCGCTCACGGGCAAATACCGTCTGTTGTTTTTCCTGTCCGGCTGGACGGGCAGGGCGGAATTCCGCGATATACGTATATCCGCCTGCCCCGCAAAGGGCGTGACGGACGCCGTCGCCGCAAAAACGGGCGGGCGAGCCGTGACCGAATATCTGCCGAACGGGACGAGAACGTGGTACGCGCTCACCGACTGCCGCGAGGACGGCAGACGTCTGACCGTCACGGGCGCGGATCTGCGCAGAACGCAAGAACACGGAGCGTCCGGGTCGGGCGAGCGCGTGTTCTGGACGGACGATCTGACGTGCGCGCACGTCGTCCCCGCATCCGCGCGTATCGGCTGGGACGTTTCGGACGAGACATACGATCCCGCGGAGCTGCTCTGTGCGTCCGTGACTTACCGCGGCAGCGAAAAGACGTTCGTCTACGCGAGCGGCGGGGACGCATCCGGCAGGACGTTCACCGTAAACAGACAGTCGGGCGAAACTTCCGCGCCTTGCCGTTACGTCGTCGACGATAAAGGTAAGATCCTTTCCCGCACGTTCGCGTCCGGCGCGGAGGAAACGGTGACATACGACGCTTACGGCAACGAGACCGGGCGCATGCTCGCCGCGGAGGGCGAGTCCGTCTTTACGGGCACCGAACGCTCTTCGGACGGAGGGAGATACGTCGTCGCGCATACCGAACATGCGGACGGGAAACGGATCGTATATAAAGAGGCGTGGGACGCGTCGTCCGGGACGCTCGAATATATCGAGGGTCCGTCCGGAGAGCGGACGGAATATGAATATGACGATTTCGGCCGCCCCGTCGAAGTGCGCTCTTCCTCGCTCCCGGATAAAAACACGCTGACTTATTCTCTCCGGCTGCCCGCGAGCGCGGGGCATAACGGCGGCACGTATGCGTTCGAATACGACGACTATTGCGACGTGACCGCTCTGCGTTCGGGGAACATCGTCCTCACGGAAAGGGCGCGTTCCCGTTCGCCGCTGCAAAACACCGAGGAAAAGACCGCGTACGGCGGCACCGTACGCAAGACGACGGATGCGTACGGCCGCGAGATAAAACGGGAATACCGCGAAGCGGGCGGGGAGTATACCGCGCTCGCGGAATACACGTACGGGCAGGGCGGCGCGGGAAGGCTGCTATACGTGACCGACCGCACTTACGCGTCTCCCGTAACGTTCACGTATTCTTACGACGATGACGGGCGGCTCGCGTCGCTGTCGGGGAACGGGACGCGCGTCGGATACGATCGCGACGGCGCGGGAAGAGTATTCGTCGAGAAGTACACCACGCCCTGCCACGATTACGAAGTCGAATACGGGTACGACGTCGCGGACGCGTTCACAGGCGACAGGATAAAGACCGCGCTCGTAACGGGAGCGGCGTTCGACCACACCGAGGACGCTTACGACGCGCTCGGAAGACGGAGCGGGCGCAGATCGGTCTACGCGAGCTTCGACGACCGTTATGCCTGCACGGAGAGCATGACGTACGCCGCGGGCGTAGGTGCGAACTCCGCGACTTTCCGTCCCTCGTCCCTCACGGTACGCGTTGAGTCGCCCACCGAGCATCACGAAGAGACGGAGACGTATTCTTACGACGGCTGCGGCAGGATATCCGAAGCGGTGCGCGGCGGAAAACATACGCGCTACGCCTACGACGTGCTCGGGCGGCTCGTCCGCGAGGACAACGAAGCGCTGGGCAGAACGCGAACGTTCGCCTATGACGCGGGCGGGAACATAACGAGCGTGCGCGAGACCGCTTATACGACGGGTGACGTGCCGTCCGACGCCGCGACGACGACGTATGAATATGAACAAGGGACGGACGTATTGACGAGATACGGCGGACGCGACATCGTATACTCGGGCGGACTGCCCGTCACGTATAACGGAGCGTCGCTGAAGTGGACGCGCTGCGGACTGCTCGCGTCCTACGGCAGCACGCACTTCGAATACGGCGCGGACGGACTGCGCACACACAAACGCAAAGGCGCCGCCGCGACGGAATACACGTACGTCGGCGGGGAGATACTCTGCGAAAAGCGCACGGCGTCCGGCAAGACGGCGCGGATGACGTTTCTCCGCAACCACACCGGCACGATCGGGTTCGTGCTCACGGACGGAGAGAACGTCAACGGCGTATACAGGTATATCCGCAACATGCGCGGGGACGTCGTCGCCATATACGGCAGCGACGGTTCCGTGCGCGCGAGATACGAATACGACGCGTGGGGCAACCATACCGTTACGGAAGACATCGGCGGTATAGGGACGCTCAACCCCCTGCGGTACCGCGGGTATTACTACGACACGGAGACCGGGCTGTACTACCTCAAAGCGAGGTATTACGACCCCCGCACGGGCAGGTTCATAAGCGCGGACGACCCGGCATACATAGAACCGGGCGTCGTAAACGGGCTGAACTTATACGCGTATTGCCTCAACGACCCGATAAGCTATACGGACCCGGAAGGGAACTTACTGTGGTTCATAGCCGTAGCCGCGGCGGGGTTCGCATTATCGTTCGGTACGTCCGCCGCCACGCAATACCTGGCGAACGACGGCGAGATCGACTGGACGACCGCTCTTATAGACGGCGCGTTCGGAGCGGTATCGAGCCTGCTGGACACGATCTCGTTTAAATCGTATATTGACGTACTTATAGATATGGGTCTTACATTCGTCAACAGTGTAATAACAGCCGGAATAAACAACGGCGGGCGGTTTACGGTAAACGATTGGGCGGAAATAGGAACAAATGTTATTTTGTCTGGTGTGTCATCTTTTATATTTAGAAAGATAACGCCTAATATGAAGCAATATGAGACCGTTGCGTCAAAAGCGCTTCAAAAAACGTTGAGGACGGAGACGTTCGATACGATCGGCGACGCTATCAAAAGAACAGGCAGCGACCTGATAAGCATGTATACGACAAAAGAAAGCATGATATCGTTGTCGTCCGTCGTCATCCAAAGTCTGATAGGCAACGTGTTGTCATCGTTGCTTTTTTGATCGAAACGTATTCATACCGCCGCGGGGAAGTGATCCCCGCGGCGGTATATTTATCTTTTCGCGGCAGGTCACGCGGTCAGATCGACAATTCACGCCGTCCGGGTTGCGTTAATGAGAAAAAGGACGTATCATAAAAGCAGCGGCCAAAAAAGATAGTGATATATAACGGTGAGTGCATGAAAAATATCGACAAGAAAAACAGAGTGTATATCAATGCTAGAGATATAATGGCAAGCGCTGCCTTTATGTGTATTGAAGGGGTATGCATGTTTGCTGCGATTTATGCTTCTTCTCTTGAAGAGTTGAATCAAATACTCATCGTTGTCGTTGCCGTAATGGGAGCATCGATATTGCTCGGAGCGATCATTCTGATACTTTCCGTCAGGCAAACAGCCGTATTCGGAGCAGACGGCATAGAGGCACGGCGAAGTCACAAAATTTTCTTCATAAGAACGGAAAAGATCCCATATAGCGAAATATGTAAGATCGAATTAAATTATACATCTCGTTTTGGTTGGTATGCCAAGATCTATTACGGCAACTCGACCGAACGAAAGACGATAGATATGGCTGGTGGAACAAAAATGATCGAACTTTTCGTCAAACACATCCCCAAAGTCAATTATTTTATAATCGGCGATGTGCCGTCGGGTCATTTGGAATTGTTGTATAAATTACACGTACACGACAAACGAAACGTTTTGTGACGCCGTGATATAGCCCCGTATAAGACCGCCGCTTCAAAAGCGCTTCAAAAAACGTTGAGGACGGAGACGTTCGATACGATCGGCGACGCTATCAAAAGAACAGGCAGCGACCTGATAAGCATGTATACGACAAAAGAAAGCATGATATCGTTGTCGTCCGTCGTCATCCAAAGTCTGATAGGCAACGTGTTGTCATCGTTGCTTTTTTGATCGAAACGTATTCATACCGCCGCGGGGAAGTGATCCCCGCGGCGGTATATTTATCTTTTCGCGGCAGGTCACGCGGTCAGATCGACAATTCACGCCGTCCGGGTTGCGTTAATGAGAAAAAGGACGTATCATAAAAGCAGCGGCCAAAAAAGATAGTGATATATAACGGTGAGTGTATGAAAAATATCGACAAGAAAAACAGAGTGTATATCAATGCTAGTGATATATTTTATTGCATTATATTACCATGCGTGGAAGGGGTATGCTTGTTTCTTGCAATTTACGCTTATCTTGAAGAACCGAAGCAAATATTAGTTGTTCTTGCCGTAATATTGGGAGCATCGATATTGCTCGAAATAGTTTTTCTGATAATTTCAATCAGGCGAACAGCCGTATTCGGCGCAGACGGCATCGAAGCACGTCGAGGCTACAAAGTTTTTTTCATAAGAACGGAAAAGATTCCATATAGCGAAATATGTAAGATCGAATTGCATTATCATGTTTTTCATTATGACCTCGGTGCTCACAGATGGTATGCCAAGATCTATTACGACAGCTCGACCGAACGAAAGACAATAAATATAGATATAAGCGGCAACGGAACAAAATTGATCGAGCTTTTCGTCAAATATATCCCCAAAGTCAATTATTTTATAATCGGCGATGTGCCGTCGGATCATTTGGAATTATTGTATAAATTACACATACACGACAAACGAAACGTTTTGTGACACCGTAAACGCATGCATACCGCCGCGGGATTTTTCCCGCGGCGGTATCGTTTCGTTAATACCCCGTATCTTTTATTATACGTATCTTTCATCCGCGGCGGATCGCGGCGACAATATTTTTTCCGTCGTATTGTACGGTAAATGCCGGCACGCCTTTGACCGGCTATCCGCGATAAAACGTTTGACTTCTTTTTTGTTTATTGTATACTACATTCGGTACGACAGGCTATCGGCGCGAAAAGGCGAAAACGGGCGCGAAATAACAAAAGCGTATTGACTAATGAATAATTATATGTTATTATGATGATATCAAAACGGACGCGCGGTGGGCGGCGTGTGCGACGAGCGTGTGTCAAGTACGCGGAAGGTAAGCGACGTTGTATGGCGGCGGGCGGCTTACGCGTACACGGTCGAGCCACCCGCTACGGTGCGCGAAAGGGGGAAGGATGAGAAGGCGTATATTGCTGATGAGGCACATAAACAAGATGATCGGGACGACGGCGGGCGGGCGCGTCGCGTTTGCGATTTCCCATATACTGCTTATGGCGTTGAGCGTGTTTTTTGCGTTTTGCATCAAGTGGAGCTTCGATTTCATGACGACGGAGAGTTTCTTCGCGGGGCTCTTTGCGCTGATAATCAGCATAGCCGCCACGTTCTTTGCCTTTACGGAGGGGTTTGTGTGCCAGCTCGCGCTCGTGGTGATAGCGGGCATACACATCAAAGCGGACGAGCCGGAGGACAAGAGCGCGAACGTCGCGGCGATGGTAATCGCGCTGCTTACGTCCGTGGGGCTGGTGATCGCCGGCATAATAGTCGCGGTGGTGTTTTTGTGACGTTTTCACAAAGAACGCGGCAGGGCGCGCTGCGAAAGGGCGATTTACGGATAACTTAAAGATACGCGAAAAAAAAGATCGGAGCGGCGGCGCGCCATAAGGGCGTGCCGCCGTTGACGTTGACGGAAACGGACGAAACCCGACAAAGGCGTAAGAGCGGGGATATCGGAAACGGCGCGTCCCAAAGGGCGGGGAAGGCGGAAAAAAAGCGCGGCGTAGGGCCTGATCGGCACGATAGCGGAAGCGATATCCGGCGCAATGACGGCGCGAGCCGTCGGAAACGGCATGACGATGGCGGAAGGTATGTCGTGACGCAAGCGTTTTTGGGGCGGTCGTTTGCGTATGAACGACCGTTTACGGCGCTCTTCGCGGGGGAGCTTTTTTATCTTTCCGCCGCGTTTACGGGACCCGCGGAGCCATAACCCGCGATAAATCGTTTGACATATTTTTTTGTTTATTGTATACTACATTCGGTACGACAGGCTATTGGCGCGATAGGGACGGAGGTCAATGTCCGAGGCGCGTCGGTCATATTCGGAACAGGCGTACCGGGGGATCTACGGGGGAATCAAGTAGATAATTTCAACGTATGGAGAAGGAATAAAAGAAATGTCACCGGAAATCGCAAACACTATCAGAAAGCATTCCAAGATCTGCATCATCGGAGCCGGTTCGGTCGGCGCGACCATAGCGTTCTCGCTCGCCACCCGTAAGATGGTATCCGAACTCGTCATCATTGACGTCAACACCGCCAAGGCGGAAGGCGAGGCTATGGATATCAGCCACGGCCTCGTTTCCATGGCAGAGATGAACATCTACTGCGGCACGTACGAGGACATCGCGGACAGCGACGTCATCGTCGTCGCGGCGGGCCTGGGCCGTAAGCCGGGCGAAACGCGTCTCGATCTTGCGACCAAGAACGTTTCCATCGCCAAGGACGTTGCCGCCAACATCATGAAGCACTACAACGGCGGCGTGATCCTCGTGGTCGCCAACCCCGTGGACGTGCTCACCTACGTCATCCAGAAAGAGACCGGCCTGCCCACCGGCAGAGTGTTCGGTACGGGCGCCGTCCTGGACAGCGCGCGCTTCCGTTATCTCCTCGGCGAGAAGATCGGCGTGGACGTCAAGAACATCCACGGCTTCATCGCCGGCGAGCACGGCGACAGCCAGTTCGCCGTCTGGTCCACCACTCAGGTGGGCGGTATGAATCTCGATTCCTACTGCAAGAAGTACGGCGTGATGCTGGATAAGGCGGAGATCGAAAAGCAGGTCATCACCTCCGGCTCGCAGGTCATCAAGCTCAAGGGCGCCACGTTCTACGCCATCGCGTCCCTCACCGCCGAGCTTTGCGGCGTCATCCTCAAGGACACCCACAGCATCTACAGCGTGAGCACGCTCATGCAGGACTACTACGGCATCAAGGACGTTTGCATAAGCGTTCCCACCGTCGTCGGCATCCAGGGCGCGGTCAGACCCATCGAGATCGATTTCACGGACGAGGAAATGACGAAGCTCCAGAATTCCGCAAAGACGCTGCGCGAGTTCCTCGATCACCTCAGTATCTGAGGCACGGACGGTATATTTTTTCAAAGGCTGGATAATAAAATGGACAAAAAAGAATACGCACTCAAAAAGCACGAAGAGTGGAAGGGCAAGATCGAGGTCATCACCCGCGCGCCCATCACCAACCGCGAAGAGCTCGCCGTGGCTTACACCCCCGGCGTCGCCGAGCCTTGCCTGGAGATCAGCAAGGACGTGGATCTTTCCTATAAATACACCCGCCGCGGCAACCTCGTTGCCGTCATCACGGACGGCACCGCCGTCCTCGGCCTGGGCGACATCGGCCCCGAAGCCGGCATGCCCGTCATGGAAGGCAAGTGCGCCCTCTTCAAGACCTTCGGCGATGTGGACGCGTTCCCGCTCTGCGTACGCTCCAAGGACGTGGACGATATCGTCAACACCGTGCGTCTGCTCGCGGGCAGCTTCGGCGGCGTCAACCTTGAGGATATCTCCGCTCCCCGCTGCTTCGAGATCGAGCGTCGTCTGAAGGAAGTCTGCGACATTCCCATCTTCCACGACGATCAGCACGGCACCGCCGTCGTGACGCTCGCCGCCATGACCAACGCGCTCAAGCTCGCAGGCAAGAAGATCGAGGACATCTCCGTCGTCGTCAACGGTTCGGGCGCAGCAGGCATCGCCATCACCCGTCTGCTGATGAGCCGCGGACTCAAGAACGTCATTCTTTGCGACCGTAAGGGCGCCATATACGAGGGCCGCGACGGCCTCAACCCCATCAAGGAAGAGATGGCCAAGATCTCCAACCTCAAGAAGATCAAGGGCTCTCTGGGCGACGTCATCAAGGGCGCGGACGTGTTCATCGGCGTTTCCGCTCCCGGCAGCCTGACCAAAGAAATGGTCGCCACCATGGCCAAAGACCCCATCATCTTCGCGATGGCCAACCCCGTTCCCGAGATCATGCCCGACGAAGCCAAGGCCGCCGGCGTGCGCATCATGGGTACGGGCAGAAGCGATTTCCCCAACCAGATCAACAACGTCCTCGCGTTCCCCGGCATCTTCCGCGGCGCTCTGGACGTGCGCGCGCGTGACATCAACGACGAGATGAAGATCGCCGCCGCGGACGCCATCGCAAGCTGCGTGTCCGAGAGCGAGCTTCGCCCCGACTACATCATCCCCGACTCGTTCAACCCCCACGTCAAAGACGCGGTCGCGAACGCCGTCAAGGAAGCCGCCCGCCGCACGGGAGTGGCGAGACTTTAATTCCGCAAAAAAATCAAGGACGTGACCTTTTCAAAAGGGTCACGTCCTTATTTTTTTTGCGTCGGTTTTCCCGCATCTGCGCCATCTTTTTCGCCCTGACGCCCGAAATTTCCCTCGCCACCATGAGGTAGGCTTCGGGGACGTGCGGCGCATATTTG
>ERZ1090880.1355-NODE-1357-length-12144-cov-22.562329_pt1 | contig 12144 bp, 10 predicted proteins | sample MGYA00478471_ERZ1090880 | MGnify/ENA primary metagenome ERZ1090880 (study PRJEB33644, sample SAMEA5815734) | chicken gut metagenome | biome: Chicken; feature: Gastrointestinal Tract; material: Caecum | place: Ireland | collected 2019-01-01 | study: A study of... | reverse complement strand
TCATTGCAAAACCTCCGAAGACATTCTAGCAAAATATAATATGTAAGTCAATCCAGCTCCCCCTTCCCCTGAATCTTGAGAGGCTTGAACACTTTGCGCGCCGCCGCAATACCGCAAGGCGGTAACATATCTCATTGCGGCGTGTGCATCCCCCCGGAGGGCTTTCCTATAGAATAAAAAAAGCCAGCCTCTGAAAAACAGAACGGGCTGGCCTGAATCAGCTTCCCAGAGGCCCCCTGAACACCTCTTCCGGTATTTTGTCCACATATATTTTCCATTCTTCTTTCATAGCCTCTGCTTTCTCTTTGGATAATCCCAGAATCATGATTCCGGATATCACCACATTCTCAAAGATCTCATCCAGGGAAAATCTATCCGGATCCGCATCCACAAGACGCAGCACGCCGTAAATATTTCCATACACGGTAGCAAGAGCCAGCGGTTTGATTTTTTTCAGCTCTCCCAGCTCGGAAAACATATTCTGATTGCACATTTTATAATACAGAGCAACCGGATTATTGGGCGTATAGACCGGATAATCATTGTAATAATCCAGCTCAAATTTTCTCAGCTTTTCATCCACCAGAGTTTTTCCCCACAAAATGTAAGAGCCGATTTTAAACACATGTTCCTGCCTGTCACAGTACTTTGCCGCAATATCCTGGCATTCTTTATGCATTCCCCACAATACCTCATACCGGATATTTTCCTTTTCCTTAAAGTGGTAGTAGATGGAGCCTCTGTTTACATGAGCCGCATTGCAGATATCATCGTAGCTGGTTTCATGATATCCCTTATCGTAAAAGAGCTTCCGGCAGGACTGCAGGATTACCTGCCGTGTACTGACTCCGTTTTTATACGCTCCCATCCCATCCCTCCTTTTCATTTTTTCTTTTCTTGCTGCGAAACCCATACCTCAGCCTGCCGGAACACACCCCACAGCTGAAAATCTCTTTCATACAGAATAGAACAGTCTGTGTCAAAACAGCACGCATGCCGTATAGGCAATCGTCCTGGGACCGTAATAATACTGCATATGGTTATCCCGGCAGACCTGGGTCACAAACAGGCCGTAGGCTTCCATAGAGGAATAGGCCTGATCCGGAAAACGGCAAGCCTCAGGATAGGCGCAGGTCTGACAGGTGCGGCAGCCGCCCGCTCCCAGACAGAGAGCTTCCGGATAACTTTTTCGTATCTCTTTTGCAAACTGCAGAAAGGCCTTTCTGTGTCTTTCCTCGGTCTCTCTGTACCCTTTTGTATCAATGTCCTTCTGAAGCGTTCCCACTGTCTGCAGAAGAATCCCTTTTTTGTAACTCTTTATTCTCCGGGCACATTCTTCCAGCGTGCCGCACTCCGGTGGACAGGTCCAGTTATGGCCGTAAGCCCCGCATTTATCCTCCGCACAGGCTTCCCTCACCATTTCCCTGGTCTGAAGCGTGGCCGGATCCAGCTCCGCCGCATAGGTAAATCCCGCTTCCTCAGCCTTTTTTATCCAGCCTTCCATTTCTTTTTCCATAGATTTGCCTCACTCCTTAAGTCTTTTCTTCCGGCCTCATCAGCAATTGATTCGGTCCATGGGGAATCGTTACGGATGAAACATCATATTTGAAGCGTACACTCTCTGAAATTCAGGGATAGATGCCAGTTCAATAAACTCAGTCTTTTTCAGAAGCCGGTCTGTCAGGTACAGCTTCTCTCTGTCCAGAGCCATCTCTCTGCTTCCCATTCCCGCCCCATTTCCGCCGGCTTTTATCTTTCCCTGAAGTTCTGCAGGGATCAGACCGATCCCGCAGGCGCTCTCCGGCTTCATATAATTTCCAAAGGCTCCGCAGAGAATCACCTGATCGATCTCCTCCAGTGTGATCCCCAGCTGCTTTGCCAGCAGAATGATTCCAGCTGCGATGGCTCCCTTTGCCATCTGGATCTCCCGGATATCCTCCTGAGTAAGAAATACCCGTTCTGTCAGGCTATATCTCCTGTCTTTTCCCTCTCCGCTGTATTCCTTCTCAATCCGCCCCCTCTTATTCAGGATGCCCAGATCCAGCATAGCGGCGGCTGCGTCTATGATTCCCGAGCCGCAGATTCCCTGGGCCTTAGTGTTCCCGATCACCGAGCAGGCTGCCTTTCCGTTCTCCAGCCATACATGATCAATGGCTCCGTCGCTGCCCCGCATACCGCAGCAGATACGTCCGCCCTCCAGGGCAGGACCTGCGGCTGTGGAGCAGGCAGTCATCCGATCTCTATTTCCCAGCACCATCTCTCCATTTGTCCCGATATCGATCATCAGCGTCATCTTTTCGTCCCGGTACATGCCTGTAGCCAAAACGCATCCCAGCGTATCAGAGCCAATATAGCCTGCAATATTCGGAGGCACCGCAAGCTTTCCGGGGCCTTCCACCGGAAAATACACGGAAAGGGGGCGCTCCTGGGCTGCTGTAAAATACGGGGCAAAGGGCGGCGCAGCCAGATTTTTCGGGGAAACGCCCAGAAAAATCTGCTGCATCGCAGGGTTTCCCACGACAGCCACCGTCCCGATGGACGAGACGCAGAATTTCCTATAAGTTAAAAAGCTTTCCCTTATTTTTTCCGGTAAGAAAAAAATAAGGGAAAGCTAATACGTAAACTGTTTTATACAATGTACCTTTTATTCCTCTGACCCTACTTCGGCGTTTTCCTGGTTCATTGCAATCCTTGGCTTGGTAGTCAGGATCCTCATAAACTCTTCTCCCGAGATGGTCTCATGTTCATAGAGATACTTAGCCAGTTCATGGAGTTTCGGCATATTCTCTTCCAGGATCTTCACAGCCTTGTCATGCTGTTTCTGTACCAGATCCACTACCATTTTGTCAATCCGTGTCTGTGTCTCAAAGGAACAGGTCAGGGAACTGTCTCCTCCTAAATACTGGTTGGATACAGTCTCCATGGCTACCATGCCAAACTCCTGGGACATACCATATCTGGTGATCATACCTCTGGCCAGCTTGGTAGCCTGTTCAATGTCATTGGAAGCTCCTGTGGTAATGGAGTGGAAGATCAGCTCCTCTGCCGCTCTTCCTCCTGTAAAGGTAGCAATCTTATTCTCCAGTTCTTCTTTTGACATAAGATAGTGTTCTCCATCCTCTACCTGCATGGTATAGCCCAGAGCCCCGGAAGTCCTTGGGATAATGGTGATCTTATGCACCGGTGCGGAATGGGACTGCATGGCAGCAACCAGTGCGTGTCCCACTTCGTGGTAAGCCACAATAAGTTTTTCCTTGTTGGAAAGGACCTGGTTTTTCTTCTGATATCCGGCGATGACCACCTCAATGCTCTCCTCCAGGTCTGCCTGGGTGGCAAATTTTCTGCCGTCACGGACTGCCCTCAGAGCCGCTTCATTCACAACATTGGCCAGATCAGCTCCGGAAGCTCCAGGGGCTGCCTTAGCAATATCACTGAAGTTCACATCATCGGAAATCTTGATCTTTCTGGCATGAACCTTCAGGATCTCCTCTCTTCCCTTTAAGTCAGGAAGCTCTACAGGAATCCTCCTGTCAAAACGTCCCGGCCTTAAAAGTGCAGGGTCCAGAGAATCTGGACGGTTGGTGGCAGCCAGGATTACAACACCTTTTGAGCTGTCAAATCCATCCATCTCTGTAAGAAGCTGGTTTAATGTCTGCTCCCTCTCATCATTAGCTCCGGCAAATTGTCCGTCACGTTTTTTACCAATGGTATCAATCTCATCAATAAATACGATACAGGGAGCTTTTTCGTTGGCCTGCTTAAACAGGTCGCGGACTTTTGCAGCACCCATTCCCACGAACATTTCCACAAATTCAGAACCGGATATGGAGAAGAAAGGGACGTCGGCCTCTCCTGCCACAGCCTTGGCCAGAAGGGTCTTACCTGTTCCGGGAGGTCCAACCAGAAGGGCTCCTTTTGGAAGGGATGCGCCAATCTCTGCATACTTTCCTGGGTTATGAAGATAATCTACCAGCTCGGTCAACAGTTCCTTGGCCTCGTCTTCTCCGGCTACATCTGAAAACTTGATCCCTGTAGATGACTTTACATAGATCTTGGCATTGCTCTTTCCGAAAGTCATAGCTCCCGGACCACCCATACCGCCCATGTTTTTCATCATCCGCTTCATCAGCCAGCCGCCTACTACCCATAAAAGTACCAGGGGCAGTACAAAACTGATAAGGGATGAGAGCAGCGGGTTCATCTGCTGAGGAATCTCCTCAGAGAAGACTACTCCTGCCTGATCCAGTCTCTCTACCTCGTTTACATCGAAAATACGGCCTGTCTTATAAACCTGCTGCTGGTCGCCGTCCTTTTCCAGATAATAAATCGTATCTTCTTCCAGATTTACTTCTGAAATCCTGCCTGCCTCAAGATCATCCAAAAACTGGTCATAGGTAGCGTCCTGTATGCGGCTCTCTGACAAAGAGGGCACAAGGAATAAGTTAACCGCCGCCAGTATGACCAGCACGATAAGGTAATAAAACATCACCGGTTTTTTTGGAAGCTGAGGCTTTTTCTTTTCTTTAATGTCCATTTGTTTACCTCCAACCTTTTCCATTTTATTTATATAGTATAAAAATATGACAGCATCATTATATAAAAACTATACTTCTTATTATAAAAACAATCAATGAAAAAACTGTGAAAACTTTTAAAAAATTCAGAAAAGAAGCCCCAGTATCCGGGCTTCTTTTCCTGTTTTTCCTTGTTTACTTTTCGCTGTCATCCCCTGTCAGCCGGAGGATCGCTTTCATTTCTTCCGGCTCCATATCCAGGAATCCGGAAAGTTCTTCCACTGTATATTTGATATTATCATCTTCTGTGAGAGCCTTTAACCGTTCTTCCAGGTTCTGGACCTTTTCCACCAGGAAATTATCTTCTCTCTTCTGCCTGGTCTGCTCCTCCAGAAATTCTTCCACCAGGCTGCGGACTTTATGCATAAGCCATTCTTCTGCTGCTTCTTCCTCTGTCACATCCTTAAGCTCCTCCAGTGCCATAAGAAGAGCTGTATTTGCCTCAGAAAGCAGATCTGCGAAGAGAACCTCCCGGCAGTTCAGGTCTCTTGCCACATCTGCCAGTTCTCTCTGGCAGGCCTTTACCAGACTTTCCCTGGCACCTTCTTCATTTCTTTTGCAGGCCAGAAGCAATTCCTGCCGGTCTCTTAAATTTTCCTCAAATCCAAAGGCTTTCAGATACTCCTTAAGATACTCTTCTTCCTCTGCTGTAAGAGGAACTCTTTCCTGTTTTTTCTCTATATGAGGAACCGGCCCTTGTCCGGCGTCTTCTCTGTCTCCTGTTCTTCCGGTAACACGGATTCCCTGGACTTCCAGATAATCGTAGACCTTCTGGAGTTTCTCCTGATCCATATCCTCCTCACCGAAAAATTTTTCCACCAGCTCTGCCCGTACCTGTTTCCCGTTATTCAGAGCCAGGGTCTGTATATCTTTTAGTTTATTCTGAAATTCAATAATATCCATAGCTTTCCTCCCATCTTCTACAGTAGCTTACCACAAAAGAGGATGGTTTTAAAGCTCTTCCGGATTTTTCTTTTCTGATGTAAGATCCTTTAAATACCTTACGCTATGCCTTCTCCTCTGCCTCCTGAAGCTTCTGTCTAAGAAGCTGGTTCACCTGTTTAGGATCTGCTTTTCCTTTCATCTGCTTCATGATCTGTCCTACCAAAAATCCGGTGACTTTCGTCTTTCCTTCCAGATACTGCTTTACCGTGTCTGGATTTTCTTCCAGGACTTTTGCCACGGTCTCTTCCAGAAGTCCGGTATCCAGAACGGTTTTCAGCCCTTTCTCTTCTGCATAGATCATGGGGTCCACATCGTCTGTAAAAATCATCCGGAAAACTTCTTTGGCAGTTTTATTGTTCAGCTCTCCCCGGTCTGTCATCAGGATCAGCTCTGCCAGATGTTCCGGAGAGAAGGAGATTTCTTCTGTCTCTATTCCTTCTTCTTTTACCAGGCGCAGAGTTTCCCCAATATACCAGTTGGCCGCCTTCTTCGGCATCTGGCAGATTGCCGCAGTCTTTTCAAACATTTCGCTCAGGTGTCTGGACTGGGTCAGAAGGCCGGCGTCATAATCTGACAGCTCGTACTGCTCCATATACCGTTTTGCCTTTTCCTCCTGAAGTTCCGGCTGGGCATTCCGGATCTGGGCTATCCACTGATCGCTGATGCGCACCGGAGGCAGGTCCGGGTCCGGGAAGTAGCGGTAATCCTTGGCGTCCTCCTTGGAACGCATAGCGTAGGAATATTCCTTATTGTCATCCCACCGCCGGGTCTCCTGGATCACCGGGCGTCCCTCTTCCAGAAGCTCAATCTGCCGGGCTCTTTCTCCTTCGATAGCTCTTGCAATAGCCTTAAAAGAGTTCAGATTCTTCATCTCTGTCCTGATTCCCAGCTCCCGGGTTCCCGCCTCTCTTACTGAAAGGTTTACGTCGGCACGCATAGACCCTTCCTGAAGCTTACAGTCAGAGACTCCCAGATACTGGCAGATAAGCCGCAGTTTTTCCAGATAAGCGATCACTTCCTGGGCGTTTCTCATATCCGGCTCAGACACGATCTCAATAAGGGGAACGCCGCTTCGGTTGTAATCCACCAAAGAGCAGTCATCCCACTCGTCATGGATCAGTTTTCCTGCGTCCTCCTCCATATGCATCTCATGGATCCGGACTTTTTTAGGACCCGCCGCCGTCTGGATCTCCAGGAATCCGTCGTGGCAGATGGGAAGGTAAAGCTGGGAGATCTGATAGTTCTGAGGGTTATCCGGATAAAAATAATTCTTTCTGTCAAATTTGCAGTACTGGTTGATCTGGCAGTTGGCCGCCAGACCCAGGGCAAGGGCGTATTCCACCACCTGTTTATTCAGTACGGGAAGCGCCCCGGGAAGGCCAGCGCATACCGGGCAGGTATGGGTATTGGGAGCTCCCCCGAACTTAGTAGAGCAGCCGCAGAAAATCTTGGATTCTGTAGAAAGTTCTACATGGACTTCCAGTCCGATGACCGTCTCATATTGTTTTTCCATTATCCTTCCTCCTTTGCAAATGCCAGAGGAAAGTCCCCTCTGATCTTTTCCAGTCCCATAGCCGCCTGGAGAACCTTCTTTTCCTCAAAGCAGTTTCCGATAAACTGCAGTCCTACAGGAAGTTTCTGGCTGTCCAGGGTCCAGGGCATGCTGATGGCAGGAAGGCCTGCCAGGTTTACCGCTACGGTATAGATATCGCTTAAGTACATCTTGAGAGAATCTGTAAGGCTTTCTCCCAGATGGGGCGCCGGCGACGGTGAGGCAGGAGCCAGAAGAACATCATATTTTACAAAGGCCTCGTTAAAGGCTTTCTTGATAAGGGCCTTAGTCTTCAAAGCTTTCAGATAGTAAGCGTCATAGTAACCGGAACTTAATACAAAGGAGCCCAGAAGGATTCTTTTCTTTGCCTCTTTGCCAAATCCCTCTGCTCTTGTTTTCTTATACATATCATGAAGGTCTGTTCCTTCCATAGAACGGTATCCGTATTTTACCCCGTCGAATCTGGCCAGGTTGGAGCTGGCCTCGGCACAGGCGATAATATAGTAGGCCGGGATCACATAATCTGTCATCCCAAGGGAGAAAAACTCTACAATAGCGCCGTTCTGGCTCAGAGCGTTTACCACATCTACAATGGCTTTTTTGATCTCACTGTCCAGACCTTCAGAGAGATACTCTTTAGGAACGCCTACCCGAAGCCCCCTGATATCCTCTCCCAGATTTTTGGAGAAATCATAAAGTTTTCTCTGAAGGGACGTGCTGTCCCGCTTGTCATATCCTGCGATCACGTCCAGAAGAGCGCCGCAGTCTTTTGTATTTTTTCCAATAGGACCGATCTGATCCAGGGAAGAAGCATAGGCCACCAATCCGTAGCGGGATACCGTGCCGTAAGTAGGTTTCAGCCCTGTGACGCCGCAGAAGGCGGAAGGCTGGCGGATAGATCCTCCTGTATCAGAACCTAAAGCCAGGGGCGCCTCTCCTGCTGCCACAGCCGCACAGGAACCTCCTGAAGAGCCTCCCGGCACCCTGGTCAGATCCCAGGGATTTTTCGTTTCTCCAAAGGCAGATGTTTCTGTTGTGCTTCCCATGGCAAATTCATCCATATTGGTCTTTCCCAGGAGGATCATTCCTGCCTCTTCCAGCTTTTCCACAGCATCTGCGCTGTATGGGGGCACAAAATCATTTAAAATTTTAGAAGCGCAGGTAGTGGCCTGTCCCCGGGTGCAGATATTGTCTTTTACCGCAATGGGAACACCTGCCAGAGGACCGGTATATTTTCCCTGGCGGATGCCTTTTTCCACTTCTTTTACTCTCGCATATATCTTTTTTTCGTCAATATCCAGATAAGCGTGGACAGAGGGTTCCACAGCTTCTATCTGATCCAGGTAAGCTTTCACAGCTTCCTTTACGCCGATCTGCCCCTTTTTAATCTCCTCTCCCAGAGCAGTGGCTGACATCTCTATGATCTTCATGTCTTTCATCCTTTCTACACGGTCTTGGGAACCTGATACTGTCCTTCTTTTTTCACCGGAGCGTTGGCCAGCATTTCCTCCTGGGCGTCCCCGTTGGTCACTTCGTCCTCCCGGAACACATTTTCCAGTGGGAAGATATGGGAAGCTGCCTCCACATTTTCCGTATCCAGTTCATTAAGCTTTTCTACATAATCCAGGATTTTTTCCAGTTCTGTCCGCATTTCTTCCCGTTCATCCTCAGACATGGAAAGCTTTGCCAGGATCTCTATATTTTCCATTACTGTATCGTCTATTCTCTGTGCGCTCATTGTTTCGCTCCTCTCTAGGGCTCAAGCCTTGTTAAATCTCTTGGGAATAAAGTAGTCTCCCGGATGTTGTCCTCTCCTAAAAGCTGCATGGTCAGTCTTTCCAGGCCGATGCCCAGTCCTCCGTGGGGAGGCATGCCGTATTTAAAAGCATCCAGATACTGTTCCAGTCCTTCTTCGCTCATACCCTTTGCTGCGATCTTATCTTTCAGCATCTGATAATCATGGATCCTCTGGCCTCCTGTGGTGATCTCCAGTCCCTTATACAGCAGGTCAAAACTTAAAGTATAGCGGCTGTCTTCCGGATCATCCATAGCGTAGAAAGGACGTTTCTTAGAAGGATAATGGGTGACAAATACAAAATCTGAACCCCATTCTTCCTGGAAATATTTTCCGATCAGTTCTTCCTCCTCCGGTTCCAGATCAAAAGGCGCCCGGATCTTTCTCTGGTATTTTTCAGAAACCAGTTCCTTTGCTTTCTGGAAAGTTACACAGGGAATTTCTTTGATCTCAGGAAGAGTTACCTTTAAGATATCCAGTTCTTTCCTGTATTCTCTGTTCAAAAGATCCATGGTGTATTTCAAAAATCCTGTCTCCATCCGGCAGATATCGTAAAAGCTGTCAATATAACCCATCTCAAAGTCCAGGCTGGTATATTCGTTCAGATGTCTTCTGGTGTTGTGTTTCTCTGCCCGGAATACAGGCCCGGTCTCAAATACCCGGTCAAACACGCCTACCATCATCTGTTTATAAAGCTGGGGGCTCTGCTGGAGCACTGCAGGATGATGGAAATATTCCAGCTTGAAAAGGTTGGCGCCGCCCTCGGCACTTTTTGCTCCGATCTTGGGGCTGTGGATCTCTGTAAAGCCCTGATGATACAGGAAATCCCGGAAACCTCTGGTGATCCCTTCCTGAATACGGAATTTCGCCCTCTCTCTTACATTTCTTAAAGAGACAGGGCGCATGTTCAGTTTGGCTTCCAGGGACGTGTTCAGGTTCCACTTTCCTACCGGCAGGGGCAGAGGCTGGTCAACCTTAGACAAAAATTCCGTTTCCTTAATCCTCAGTTCCTTTCCCTGGGGAGCTCTCTCTTCAGTTTTCACAGTTCCCGTCACACGGATACAATCCCCTTCATGAAACTCCTTCAGATCCTCTCTGGAGACGCCTTCCTCCCAGACAGCCTGAAGAAGCCCTTCCCTGCTTCTAAGAATCACAAACCCAATCTCCCCCATATCCCGAAGACTATGGACCGCCCCCTCCAGACAGGCAGTATCCCCCTCCGCCTTCTCCAAAAACTCCTCATATCCAGACTTTTCTCTCTCAACAATACCCTTAACAAATTCCATAATCCCATTCCCTTCCTTTATCAAAAACTATCATTCTCTATTCCAGCCAGCCCGATTCTCTTTTCAATCTAAATGTCGCACATCAGCTAACTGTACTACTGCGCTTTTCACTCGCCATCCAGCACCAGCATACCATCCAAATTTCTTTTTTAATTGAGTCTTACACACCGTACAACTTCTGTCCCCCGGCAGCGGAGACAACCGTGCACTCAAGAATACAGGTGTGTTTTCAGCGAATTCGCCGAGCATAGCTTTGAGACCTGAGGCTCAAAGCGGCGCAGGCTGAGCAGAAAACACACCTGTATTCTTGCTCACCACGCTCCCCCGGTTCACCGTTCGCCTCACCTATTCAATCAAAAAAGAAATTAAAAAAGTCCGAAATACCCAGAAAAATCCAGATACTTCGGACAGGATATCTTTGATTACATCTTCGTAATCCTCTTAATCGCCTCTATTGTGTTTTCATAGGTGCCGAAAGCACTTAACCGGAAATAGCCTTCTCCGCAGGCGCCGAAACCGCTTCCAGGAGTTCCTACCACATTCACCTCATGGAGAAGGGTGTCGAAGAATTCCCAGGAGGTCTGGTTACCCGGCGTTTTCAGCCATACATAAGGAGCATTCACGCCGCCGCTGACTGTATAGCCTGCGTCTTTCAGACCATTATATATGGTATGCGCATTTCTCATATAATATGCAACCTGCTCCTTTACCTGGGCTTTTCCTGCTTCTGTATACACAGCAGCTCCTGCTTTCTGCACGATATAAGGAGCTCCGTTATACTTGGTCCCGTGTCTTCTGGCCCAGAGGTCATTTAAGGAAACTCCTCCGGCTTTCAGATCTTTCGGCACTACCGCAAATCCCAGACGGACGCCGGTGAATCCCGCATTCTTGGAAAAACTTCTCAGCTCAATAGCACAGGTTTTTGCTCCTTCACATTCATAAATGCTGTGAGGCACGTCCTCCTCAGTGATATAAGCCTCATAGGCCGCATCGTAAATGATCAGACTGCCGTTTTTATTGGCGTAATCCACCCAGCCCTGAAGCTGTTCTTTACTGATCGTAGAGCCTGTAGGATTATTTGGAAAGCAGAGATAGATCACATCCGGGGTTTCCTTTGGAAATTCCGGGGCAAAATTATTCTCTGCCGTACAGGGCATGTAGATCATACCGTCAAAATTCTGTGTCGTCTTATTATAATTTCCTGTTCTTCCCGCCATAACGTTGGTATCTACATATACGGGGTAAACCGGATCGCACACAGCAATCTTATTATCTAATCCCAGGATCTCCTGAATATTTCCGGAGTCACATTTCGCTCCGTCAGATACGAAGATTTCTTCTGGATCAATGTCACAGCTGCGATCCTGATAATCATTTTTCGCAATAGCCTCTCTCAGGAAAGCGTAGCCCTTATCCGGCGCATATCCGTGGAAGGTCTCTGCATGAGCCATCTCTTCCACAGCTCCGTGAAGAGCCTCAATGATCGCCGGCGCCAGGGGCTGTGTCACATCTCCGATTCCCAGTCGGATGATTTCTTTTTCCGGATTTTCCTTCTGATATGCTGCGATTTTTTTTGCAATATCAGAGAACAGATAGCTTCCAGGAAGCTTCAGATAATTCTCATTAATAGTAAACATATCACATTTCTCCTTTAACATTCGTCATAGATCAACGTCAATATCATCTGGGCAGTTTCTACCATATTCGTCCCGTTGTCCATGCTGCATTTCTGAATGTAGCGATAGGCCTCTTCTTCTGAAAGATGATTACGCTCCATCAGCAGGAACTTGGCGTTCCTAATATAGTTTTCTTCTTTCTCCGTCCTCTTCCTTGGTTTTTTCCTGTCTTTTTTATACCGCCGTTCTACCTGGCTGAGGACCATTTCCACGGTATTGACTAAATCATATATTTTCACTGGCATAGTCACGGCAATGATTCCGCTTTCTGCCGAGCTTACAACATTTGCTGATCCCATCAGCAGCATTTCAAAAT
>ERZ1090880.1354-NODE-1356-length-12144-cov-67.170320_pt1 | contig 12144 bp, 8 predicted proteins | sample MGYA00478471_ERZ1090880 | MGnify/ENA primary metagenome ERZ1090880 (study PRJEB33644, sample SAMEA5815734) | chicken gut metagenome | biome: Chicken; feature: Gastrointestinal Tract; material: Caecum | place: Ireland | collected 2019-01-01 | study: A study of... | reverse complement strand
AAAAACGGCTCAATACAACGCAGATTTTGTCGAATTTGTTGTATTTGTAGTGTATTTTAACACATTCAATAATGAAAATCAACCTATAGTAATAAATTTTATCAAATTATATGAATAAAACATAACAAAATTGAGTAAAAAACAAATTTTTTTGAGTGAAAAATGCCTTTTTGTTGTAAAACTTGTGGTGGTAAATGTTTTTTACGCTTAAACTTGGTTTGAAAAACGTGCAGGAAAAACAAATACGTGCAATAAACCGATTGACGTTGGCAACGCCTTTGGGGTAAAACATTTGTTATCGGCAAACGGATGCTTTTGCAAATTCTCGCTGCGGCGTCTGATATCCACAGGGTGCGTGTCGAAAAAGACAAATCGAAGTTGCAAGACTCATTGTTGCAAGGCAAATCGTTTCAAACCTGCTTTTCACTTCGTTTGACGACAAAAAACAAAAAAAAGACTTGCCCGCAAGGACAAGCCTTTTTTGTTTTGCTGTATTGTACCAAAAAACTCGATACGTATTGGGAAAAGCGGTACATTTTTCCTGCTTGCTCGCTGCAATTCAACCTGCATTACTTCACTTTTACGGTAAAATCGCCGTTTTCCACATCCACGACAAGCGTGTCGTTTGCATGCAAATCTTTGGCAATTATCGTCTTTGCAATGAGCGTTTCCACTTTGCTTTGCAAGTACCGTTTAAGCGGTCTTGCACCGTAAACGGGGTCGTAGCCGTTTTCGATAATCAAATCTTTTGCTTTGTCGGTAATTTGCAAATTGAGTTGTTTTTCCTTCATACGTTGGGCAAGGTCTTTTATCAGCAAGTCGATAATCTTGGAGATATTGTCCTTTGTCAACGGTTTGTAGTACACAATTTCGTCCAGACGGTTAAGAAATTCCGGTCTGAAACTCTGTTTGAGCAGTGCCGACACACGGTCTTTTGCCTCCTGCGAAATTTCCCCGTTGGGTTCGATTCCTTCCAAAAGGTAACCGGAACCGAGGTTGGAGGTGAGAATTATTATGGTGTTTTTGAAGTCCACCGTTCTGCCCTGCGAATCGGTAATTCTGCCGTCGTCAAGTACCTGCAACAAAATATTGAACACATCGGGGTGCGCTTTTTCTATTTCGTCAAACAACACAACGGAATAGGGCTTTCTTCTTACCGCTTCGGTAAGTTGACCGCCTTCGTCGTAACCGACGTATCCCGGGGGCGCACCGATAAGACGTGAAACGGAAAACTTTTCCATGTATTCCGTCATGTCGATACGCACAAGGTTGTGCTCGTCGTCAAACAGACTTTCCGCAAGCGCTTTGGCAAGTTCCGTCTTTCCCACGCCTGTGGGGCCAAGGAACAAAAACGAACCTATCGGGCGGTTGGGGTCGGCTATGCCCGCACGGGAACGGATGATTGCTTCGGTAACTTTGGTAACGGCCTCATCCTGACCGACAACACGTTTGTGCAGTATGTCGTCAAGGTGCAATATCTTTTCCCTTTCACCCTGCATAAGTTTGGTGAGGGGAATACCTGTCCAGCGGGAAACGACCTTTGCAATTTCCTCTTCGGTAACGGTGTCACGCAACAAAGTGTTTTGCTTTTTGTCGCCGTTTTTCTGCGCTTCGGCAAGTTGTTTTTGCAAAGCGGGCAGACGGCTGTACTTCAATTCCGCCGCCTTTGCGTAGTCGTAGTTGCGCTGTGCCGCCTCGATTTGGGCGTTTACCTTTTCAATTTCCGATTTTATGTCGGAAACGGAATGTATGCTTTGTTTTTCCTTTTGCCATTGCGCCTTCATTGCGTTGAATTTCTCACGCAAATCGGCAAGTTCCTTCTGAATGTCGGCAAGACGCTGTTGCGAAAGGGTATCCGTTTCCTTTTTCAGTGCCATCTCTTCAATTTCCAACTGCATTATCTTGCGGGATATGTCGTCCATTTCCGCAGGCATGGAGTCAATTTCCGTACGGATTGTGGCGCAAGCCTCGTCCACCAGGTCAATGGCTTTGTCGGGCAGGAATCTGTCGGTAATGTACCTGTTGGAAAGCGTAGCCGCCGCAACAAGCGCCTGGTCGTGAATTTGTACTCCGTGAAACACTTCGTACCTTTCTTTAAGACCACGCAAAATGGAAATGGTGTCCATAACCGACGGTTCGTCCACCATGACGGGTTGGAAACGTCTTTCCAAAGCGGCGTCCTTTTCGATGTACTTGCGGTACTCGTCCAGCGTAGTTGCGCCTATGCAGTGCAATTCGCCACGGGCAAGCATGGGTTTCAGCAAGTTGCCTGCGTCCATTGCGCCGTCGCTCTTTCCTGCGCCCACAATGGTGTGCAGTTCGTCGATAAACAGCAAAATTCTGCCGTCGCTTTTCTTTATTTCGTTTAGAACGGCTTTCAGCCTTTCCTCAAATTCGCCACGGAACTTCGCCCCTGCAATGAGGGCGCCCATGTCCAGTGCGAAAATGGTTTTGTTTTTCAATCCTTCGGGTACGTCGCCACGCACGATACGTTGCGCAAGACCTTCGGCAATGGCGGTTTTACCAACGCCCGGTTCGCCGATAAGCACGGGGTTGTTTTTGGATTTACGTGACAAAATTCGTATTACGTTTCGTATTTCGTTGTCACGTCCGATGACGGGGTCGAGTTTTTGCGCCTTTGCCCTTTCCACCAGGTCAAATCCGTACTTGTTGAGGGCGTCGTAGGTGCTTTCGGGGTCGTCGCCCGTAACGGGAGAACTTTTCACCTTCTTCAATTCCTGCAAAAATTTGTCTTTCGTCATCTGGAAGGTGCGGAAAATTTCCCTTATGTTTTCCGGTGCGTTGTCGAAAAGCGCCAGCATTATGTGCTCGACGGAAACGTACTCGTCTTTTGAAGACATGGCGTTTTTCTCCGCCTGCGAAAGAATTTTGTCGGTAATGGGGGAGATGTAGATTTTATCCGGTTCTCTTCCGCTGCCGCTGACGCCGGGGATTTTTTCAATTTCCCTGTCCACGGCGGCAAGCAGACTGTCGCAGTCCACACCCTGCTTTTTAAGCAGTTGCGGAACAAGTCCTCCTTCCTGATCTACCAAAGCGTACAACAAATGCTCCGGCATTATTTGCATATTTTGATTTTCCAAAGCCATGTTCTGTGCGGCAGATATGGCTTCAAGACTTTTTTTAGTGAGTTTTTGAGCGTCCATGTTTTTCACCTCCTTGTTAAATCAGTTGCGCTCCGCCGTTGAGGTAGGCAAGATATCTGCTTTCCATCTCTTCCAGCGATGTGTATTTGCCGTCAAGATAGGTTTTCAGCATTTCGTCAAATGTGGCAATGTAGTTGCCTATGGCGTTGCCGATGTCATTTTCCGAGTAGTCGAAGTGGTTTGGTACGGCAAAGGTACGTGTGAACTTTCCGTTTTCCAAACCGTAGGAAATTGCGCCTTTGTCAAAAAGATTGCTGATGTACAACTCTTCCAGACGCATCCATATTTTGAAAAACCTCGTCAGTTCCACAAGCAGTTCCGGCGATTGCGTGCGGTACAGTATTTTCAACTGTCCTATCGTTTCCTTTGGCATGCGGTACATTTCCACTTCGTACCTTATTGTGGGGCGGTAGTGGTATTTCAGCGAACTTTTGATGGACATTGTCAAATCGTTGGGTTGACTGTAAAACAAAAAGTTGCTTTTTTGACCGAACATCTGTTCCACCACGTCGAAAATGTTTTTGACGTGTTTTTCCGGCGTAATGAGGGAAACGTATTCCGCAAGAATCTGGTTGACCAAATTGGAACGGTTTGTATTTTGTTTGTCCGCCAAAATGTCTATCTCCCGCACGACGTCGGGGGACAGCATCAGGCTGTACATGCATTTCTTCATTGGTTTTCCTCCTTTCCTGTTTTTCACCTATATTATATGTAAAAACACAAATTTGTCAACGAATTTATGTAAATTTTTGCACAAAAATATAAAAACTTTTGCAAAAGTTGCAAAATATTGTCACAATTATTCTTTTTTTTGACGTCTGTTCGTAGAGATACCGATTTTGTTTTTGCAAATCATTTGTCGTCAGTCAATCTTTTTCAAAAGCCGTTGCGTTAATGCGGCTTTGCCGAGAACCGCCTTTCATAAGAGAAAAGTCGGTTTGGCAAAGTCTTATCGGTGCGTTGCAAAAGCAGGTAACAAAAACTCGTGCAGTACAAAGCGTGTTTTGCAGTTTCCTTTGCCGACGGCAGTGCGTTTTGTTGTTGAGATACTTTTGCGGTACTTAAACTTGGACCGTCGAAAACGACATTACAAACAAAACAGGTTTTGGGCAAAGTTTGTATTGTCAGGCAAAAGGCACCTTTTGGTCGTTAGTTGCATTTTGTGCACGCCCATTTATTTTGTAGCACGCCTCTTTGTAACTACTATGTAATAAATACACGGTAAATAAACCTTAATATTGCGTCCGGATATTGCGTCCGGTCTTTTACTGTGAGATGAGCCTGTCAACCGCTATTGTTGCCGTGCGGTTGAAATCAGATGTACAGTTTTTCCACCAAAAAGTTTACTGTACGCAACGGAAGCAACTTTACCAAAAGGGCAATGGCTTTGCTGTCTGCGCCCACCGAAACTCTCAGCGGGGGATTTTTGCGTTTTGCAAGCGCAACTGCAACTTTTGCCACAGTGTCGGGACTTTTGCCACTCCTTTCCGCCTTTTCCATTTTGGCTATACTGTGATTTTCGGCGTCGGTATTGGCGGAAGTTTTCACACGTGCGTCGGTAAAGCCTGTGCGGATATCCCCCGGCATAATGGTGCAGACGGCAATTTTGCGTGGTTTAAGTTCCGTGCGAAGGGCACGTGCAAAGTTTTCTATTGCCGCTTTGCTTGCCGAGTAACACGCCTGGTAGGGCAGGGGAATGATGGAGGCAAGCGAACCGGTGAAGAAAATCTTTCCTCCGTTGTTTATCAGCGGTAGCATTTGCACCGTCATTTTTACGTGCGCCACCAAATTTACGGCAAACAGTTTTTCAATGTCGCCAAGGCGAGTGTTTTCCATGCTTCCGCCTATTCCGAAGCCTGCGTTACAAAACAAAAAGTCAATTTTGCCGCAATCACGCTGCAATTCCGTTACGATTTTTGCAACGGCGTTGTTGTCGGTGATGTCGGCGGCGTAATTTTTGAAGTAACTTCCGTCCGTTTTCAGTGATATGTCCACAATTTTCGCCCCTTCTTTTTGCAGGGCTGTTGCAATGGCTTTACCTATGCCGGAGGACGCTCCGGAAATTACGGCGATTTTGCCGTCGAGTTTGTTTTTCATTGTTGCTCCTTTGCCGTTGTACGGCGAAAACAAAGCCGTGTCCGCCTTGCGGCGACACGGCTGTAAATGTTATTTTGCAAGACGCTTGTCGCTTCCTTTTAGCATTGCCACAAAGGTGATTTTTTGGTCCATAAGACGGGAAAAAATCCTCGGGTCGTAAATTTCCTGCAATTTGGCAAGGGAAAGGTTGGTGCTGATAAAGGTTTGTTTGCCACGGGCAATTCTTTCGTTAATCAATGCAAACAGGTACTGACCGGTAACGTTTTTGTACACGTTTTCGGTACCTAAATCGTCAATTACCAGCACGTCTACGTCTGTGAGATTGTCCATTATTGTCTTTTGCGTTTCCAAGTCGCTCAAATGGCATTCCAAAAACAGCGAACTGAGGTTGTAAGCGGTAACGCACAGCACGCTTTTTCCAAGTTGTGCGCATAGGTTGGCGCAAGCGGTAAGCAGGTAGGTTTTCCCCGAGCCTGTGCCTCCCGTAAGCAAAATGTTGGTGTGTACGGAATTTTCGCATACGTTGCGTGCTTTTGATGCCACTTTCAGGTTGTGCTCGTCTGTTTCGGAAGAGTTTTCAAAGGTGAAATTTGCGTTTTGCACGTTGCTTTGGCTGACAAGCAGTTTGCGAATTTCCCTTTGAAGGCAACTGCACGCTTTGCCGTTCACAAATCCCGTGTCGGAGCATTTCCTGCAACGGAAGCGGGGCGAAAGGTCTTTTTCCGTGAGATGATACTTCTGCAAAAGTGCGTTGCGCATTTGCGTGTACTTTTCTATTTTGGCTTTTTCCTGCGTTTTGTTGTACAGAGCAAATGCCACCTGCGCATTTTTCAGCGCCTTTTCGCAACTGTTCCAGTCGTCATGACTGCGCAAAAAAGCCATGGTGGCGTCGTAGCCGTCCAATGCCTTCTGACGGTGGCTTTGCACATTTCTCTTTGCAAGAAACACAAGTTGTTGTTTGTTCATCACTCCTCCCTGTCGTCAAGCGCAGTAAACAGTGCGTTGAGTTGCTCGTCGGTGTACTGTGTGCGGGCAATTTCCCCGCCAACGGTAACTTGTTTCGGTTCGGACGACTTGGCTGTTGCGGTTGCTGCCGCCTTGTCAAAGGCTTCCGCCTGACCTACGGTAACAACGCCCGCCTGCTTGTAGGTTGACAAAATTCTGTTGATGTATGCCATGGGGTTGTTTGCGCCTACTGCCTTTTCCGCAACAAACTTTATCATGTCTTCCGACATGTTCCATCTGTCCGTCCAGGTGCGGTAAAGTGTTCTGTCGTTGTTGGTAACGTTGCGTTCGATGCCGCATTTTTCCAATACGTATTTGATTTTTTGGTCTTTTTTTGCCGTTTCCGCCAGGTAATTGTCCAATGCGGCAACGGTGGTGATACCGTTTTTGTACAGTTTTTCCACAATGGAGGCAAGCCCTTGCAACGTGCGTATGCCGCTTCGGAAACAGTATTTCGCCACCGCCAAAAGCGTTTCGTCGTCGTAACCTTTGTGAATCCACCCGACAATGTACTCGTCCACGACGGAATCGACGCTTTGGTAGTACACGCCGACGGTGCGGTTTATTTCCCGTGCAAGGGCAACGAGATGTTCCTTTTCCTTTTGGTAAGTTTCAATTTCCTGTACGGAAAGTGCGCCCTTTTTGTAGTATTCGGTGAGCATTGCGTCCAGTTTGCCCATTCCTCCGCTTTTGCAGGTTTTGGCAACGGCAACTATTACTTCGCCTGTGAAACCGTAGTCCTTTGTCCACTTTTCGTACATTTCCCTGTCGGAGTGTTCGAACTTGCCCGTCTTGCCCAAGGCTTTGAAAACCACCTTCAGATCTTCGTCGTACTTTTGTCGGCTGTCCAGGCTGTCCTGAACGACGGCAAGTGTAGTTGCGCCACGTTGCAACAGATTGCGTGCAACGGTAAGTATGTAACGGTAGTTGATTTCCGTACCCTTCAACGCCACGCAGTACTTTGCAACGGCAATAAGCGCTTCCGGCTGAAAGGTGGTGTTTTCCAAAAAGGTGTAGTACTCGTTAAATTCGTTGGCGGTAATCATTCTGCCCTGAATTACGTTTTGCATTTCACGGGTAAATTTGGCGTACTTGGAGGGTTTCACCTTTTTGAGGGAGGAAACGGAATCTCTCACGCTCAGGTACACAACATGAGGGGGATTGTCCGACGTTATGTGCACAAGGCCGAGTTCTTCCCAATACAGGTATGCCGCCATCACCTCTTGCGTGGAAAGTTCCAATTTGTCGGCAAGCGTTTCGCAGGAATTGTCCGTGCCGTTGCTTTGCGACAGCGTCAACCCCAACAGATACACCGCCACGCACTTGTCGGGGGCGTCGGGAAGGTAGTTGAGTATAAACTTGTTGTCGACAGGTGTAATTCCGCCGTCAATAAGTTGTTTTTCCTTGTCGCAGAAAGCCATAATTTACCTCATTTTTACCCAAAACCTTGATTATTTCACAGTTATAGAGTATAATTATTAAAACACAAGGGCTGTTTAACGTCCGATATGTCGGAAAATATTTTACCACAATTTTGCGGCGTTATCAACAGTTTGCCAATAACTTGTACAAATCGGGAGAGCAGCATGCGAATAATCAAAGTTATCGCCACAGATCCTCAAACCAAAAAGAAACAGACCTTTTCTTTCGGCACCGCAAGCCAAGGCAAAGAGATTGTCACCGTGAAAGGGGGCAGGCTCAATGCCTACATGGATTTTTGTTTCAGCGAAGAAACGGAAAACGTCAGGGACGTGGAAGTCGTTTTTGATTTGGACGGAACGGAATACTCTCTTTCCAAACTGCACGGCGACGACAAAACACGCCTTGTGCTGAAAAAGAATGCCGAGGGACGTTGGCAGGTGGTGGCACGCAACAAAAACGCCCTCAATTACATAGAGCAGATTCTTCACGACAGTTTGCAAGACGTGTTGCGCCTTGCGTACGTCAACAATCTTTCCGTGGAAAATTTTCACGGCGATTTGTCGCAGTTTGAAGAAATAAAGATGTTGACGGAAGTGAAGGAGGAAATAGAAGAGTCTTCCCTCAAAGCCCGTCGGCAACGGGAGGACGTGTACAGTCGTGTGCGTCAGTACGCCTCTCTTCCAGCCGAAAGCGTAACGGCGGAGCAACTGGACAAAACCGACGAGCAGTTGTCTGCCCTTTCGCAGGAAATTGCCGCAGTAACGGCGCAACTTGTCGAAATGAAGGCGGGGCAGTCGGTGGGAGGCATACGCAGAGAAATCGCCGCCAAATTGGAAGAGGCGCAAAAGAGTTATCAGAACCTCACCGCACACAAGGAAGAAATAGAGCAGGCTCGGCGCATTGTTGCGCTTCAGGACGAAATTGCCGTGCTTGTGCCCAAGGTGAAGACTTTGCAAACGTTGGCAAAGCAGCGTGACGAGCAGGAAAAACGCCGTTACGCCCTCACTACCGAGTTGGAGTGGCAGGAAAACGAGTTGGCAAACGTCAACAGGCAGTTGGAGGAAAAACAGCGTCAGTTTGCTTTGACGCAGGACAAACGCAACCGCATAGAGGCAATCAACACGGAACTTGCCTACATTGCCACTCTTTACGCCGACAACAAAAAACTCAACGAACTGCTGTTGGAACTCAACGACAAAAAACAGCATCTCACAAGCGAGCGTGTGCTGTACGTCAACAAACTTGACGCCGTGGAAAAAGCCCTTTCGGAGGTAAAGGACAGTCTGGACGCATTTGAAGTGCCGGCAAAATCGGTTGGCGAACTTTTGGAAACGGTGCGTGTGGACGTAAAAATCGACGAAGTAAAGTCGCAGATGGAAAAACTGCAAAACGAAATTACCGTCAAAGAAAGCCGCATAGCCGAAAAGGAAAGCAATCTTGTTCTTCAGATGAAACGTTTCCGTTCCATTGCGGAATTGGACGTTGCGGTAACGCCCATCAAAGCCAAGGACACCATTTTGCAGGTGCTGGACGCCAAGTATTCCAAGTTGGAAGCCATCAACATGTCCTTGCAGGAAAAGCAGCGTAACTTTGAAAGAGCGTTGGAAGACTATCGCTACCGCATTTTGCAGTTGGAAAACTCCCGTAGCAAACTTGAAGGGGAAAAGAACAAAGCGTTGCTTCGCAAGCAGGAAGAATTCAAACGGGAAGTGTTTCTCAACAGTCAAAAGGTTTTCAACGACGACGCTTCCAGCGTGTTTGCCGTAAACGCCAACTTCCACGACGGCGAAATTGAGGCGTTGGAACAGGAAATATCTTCACGCAACCTGGACAGGGACCAACTTGTGGAACTTGCCTCGCAGTTGGAAGGCGCAATAAAGGAAATAAAACGCCATGTGGAAATCAACGCAGCCGAAATGGACACTTTGCGTGGCGAAAAACAAAATATAAACAACCGTTACAAAGAAATTGTTGCACAAAACTCTTCGGAAACGGTTTTCAACTACCTGAAAGCACTCAACAACGACAACGGAACAAAGTATCTTTTGGACGTGCAGCAGGACGCCGTGCGCAGTGAAGTGGAACTTGCCGACCTCAAACGTCAGACGGAATCGTTAAGGGCAAAGGTAAGCGCACTTAAATCCCGTTTGAAGTATCTCACCGACACGCAGTTGCAGTTGCAGGGTGCAAAAGACACGGTGGACACCCTCGTTTCCACCAACGACAAAGTAAAGGAAACCCTTTCCGACATAAGCACTCGCCTTTCCTCCGGATACGAACAGTACCTTTCGGCGTACCGTCAGTTGGAAAAGGTCAATTCCAAACTTGACGACATCAACGCCGCCATAGTGGAAACGCAAAAAACCGTGAAAGTAAACGAAACGCAGATACGTCAGTCCACGGAAAAGGCTAAAAAGCAGGCGGGAAGCGACGACATCGAACAGGCTGTGGCGAATTTCCGTTACGACCTGGGGGACGTGGAAAGCGAGCGCAACATGCTTGCGGAATCCAAGCAGGCTGTGGAAAAGGAAGTTTTCAAAAAACGTCTGGAATTGGAAAAGGCGCAGTGGTTGTACGAAAGCAAAAGCAGAGAGTACGACCAACTGTACGGCGAATTGCAAATGGAATTTGACCTGAAAGGGTTGGACGTGGAAAAGGTAACTTCCGCCGACTTTGAAAAAAACATAAGTCAACTTCGCACGCAGATTGCGCAGTACGACGCATTGAAAACAAACCTGACGGAAAAGATAGAAAACTACTACGGCATACTGAAAGACAGCCGTTACAGCGAAATTCCGCAAGGGGAAATAGACCAGAAACAGCAGCAACTTGACAAACTTGTGCAACGTAGCAACGATTTGCAACAACTTCGACGGGAACAGTTGGAAAAGTACGTTTCCGCAAGTACCGCAAAAATGAAGGTAACTGCTGCGGCTGCGGAGGCAAAAACTTTTGCCATGCTGGAACAGACCCTCAATCACAATCAAATTGTGGGGTTGCTTGTCGCCGACAAGGTAAAGTCCATTTTGAAGGGGGCATCGCAGTACTACAACGCTTTCACTCAAAGCAACGCTTCCGTTGTGGAAAAGGACGGCAAGGCGTGTCTTGCTGTTGACGGCGTTTCCCGTGAGTACGACAGTTTGACAACTGCGGAAAAAACCGCATTGTACGTCAGTTTGCTTTTGTCAATACCCAACACCGACGTTACCGACGGCAGATGGCTTATTTTTGAGGAACGCATCAACCTCGACAGAAAGGCACTTTCGGCAATAGGGAAAAAGGCTGCCAACATCAGTTTTGTGGTGGACTACAGGGAGGAACAGCCTGCCGTTTTGCAACCAAAAGCGACAGTTCCTGAGGTGCAGACGGACGTTTCAAAGCAAAACGTCGCCTTGTCCGACAATGACACGCCCAATCTTCCAACGGAAAACGAGGCGTTGCCGTCGCAAGAGCAAGACCAAGTCGACGTAGGCGCACAGGAGAACACCTGCGAAGTTGCACAGCCGTCGGAAAGGGCAGAGCAACAGCCTGTTGACGTTCCTTTGTCGGAAGCATTGCCTCAAGAGGACACTCAAAGTCAAAAAATCGAGGAAACCGACGCTGAAGTAATGGCGCAAGGGGAGGCTTTGCACCAAGAGGTGCAACCCGACGACCTCACCGACGCCGCAAATTTGCAAAAAGAGGATACAACGGAACAACATTCAAACAGTTCGGAAACTCAATCGGAAACGCAACAGCAAACAGAGCAACAAACAGTTACGGAAGGAGGTAACAAATGATTTATCAACAGTTGAAAGACGCCAATATTGCGGCGCTGAAAAATCACGATGTAAACGCAAGGTCGGTTTTGTCCGTTTTGCTCAACAAAATCAAGTTGGCTGAGATTGAAAAACGCACGCAAAATGCGCCTCTCACCGATGCCGACGTGGTGGCGGTACTGCAAAAGACGCTCAAAGAACTTGCCGAGGAAAAGGAGGCTTTTCAAAAAGCTAACCGTGCGGAAAACGTTCGTGTGTTGGAGGAACAAATTGCATTTTTGTCCGCCTATCTGCCCAAGATGATGACTGCGGAGGAAATAAAGGCGGAAATACTCACGCTGGACGACAAGTCGGTTCCCTCTGTCATGAAACACTTCAAGGCAAATTTTGCCGGCAAATGCGATATGCGTGAAGTGCAGGCGGTTTTGAAATCTCTGTAACCGTCAAAGAAAACAAAAACTAACACCGTATGCAAAAATCCTGTCCTTTCGGGCAGGATTTTTTTGTACAGAATGTAAAATTGTTAAACTGCGATAGTGTGCTTTGCCTGTGCCGTGTGCTTGTGCAATGCCCAATGCTGACGTGAAGTAAAACGTTGACAAGTTTAATGCCGACGGTTTTTTGCTGTAAACGACTTATTGTTGCTAAATCAAACAAAGAAAAACAACCGTGCAAAACACTTTACCTTGCAGGACGTA
>ERZ1090880.1351-NODE-1353-length-12161-cov-7.601355_pt1 | contig 12161 bp, 14 predicted proteins | sample MGYA00478471_ERZ1090880 | MGnify/ENA primary metagenome ERZ1090880 (study PRJEB33644, sample SAMEA5815734) | chicken gut metagenome | biome: Chicken; feature: Gastrointestinal Tract; material: Caecum | place: Ireland | collected 2019-01-01 | study: A study of... | reverse complement strand
GGCGCCGGAGACGCGGCCCGCCGGGAAAGGAGCAAGTATGCGCGTGTTGGAACAGCTGGAACCCCAGGGGGTGTTCCGTTTTTTTGAGGAGCTGTGCGCCATCCCCCACGGCTCGAGGAACTGCCAGGCCGTCAGTGACTGGTGCGTAGCCTTTGCCAGGGAGCGGGGACTGGAGCACTACCAGGACCAGGCGGGAAACGTCATCCTCATCCAGGAGGCAACTCCCGGCTACGAGGCAGCGGAGCCGATCATCCTCCAGGGCCACCTGGACATGGTGTGCGCCCAGGACCCGGACTGCGCCAAGGATATGGCGAGGGAGGGCCTGGACCTCTGCGTGGAGGGAGGCTATGTCCGGGCCCGGGGCACCACCCTGGGCGGCGATGACGGTATCGCCGTGGCCATGGCCCTGGCCATCCTGGACGACTCGTCGATCCCCCATCCCCGGCTGGAGGTGGTCCTCACCACGGAGGAGGAGATCGGGATGCTGGGCGCGTTGGCCCTGGACGTCTCCCCCCTCCGGGGCCGGAAGCTGCTGAACCTGGACTCCGAGGAGGAGGGGGTGTTCACCGTCAGCTGTGCCGGCGGCAGCATGGTCCGGTGCGTCCTGCCGGTGACCCGGACGGCCTGGGACGGCGCGGCCCTGGAGGTGCGGATCGGCGGCCTTGCGGGCGGCCACTCCGGCACGGAGATCCACAAGGGCCGGGCCAACGCCAATGTGGTCCTGGGCCGGGTGCTCCAGGCCATGGGAGAGGAGACGGCGCTGCGGCTGGTGACGGCACAGGGCGGCAGCAAGGACAACGCCATCCCCGTGGGATCGTCCGCCCGGGTGGTGGCCGCCGACGAGACCGCCGCCCGGCAGGCGGCGGAGCGGATGGCCGCTGACCTGGCCCGGGAGTACGCCGCGGCGGATCCGGGCCTCCGGGTGGAGGTGACGGCCTGCACGGCCTCGGAGACACCCATGGACAAGGCGTCCACGGAGCGGGCGGTCTGTCTGCTGACCTGCCTGCCCAACGGCATCCAGGCCATGAGCATGGACATCCCCGGCCTGGTGCAGACCTCTCTGAATTTGGGAGTCCTCACCACGACGGAGGACTGCCTGACGGCCACGTTCTGCGTCCGCAGCAGCGTGGGCAGCCAGAAAGAGATGCTCCACCGCCGCCTCCGGGCGCTGATGGCCCAGCTGTGCGGCACGGCAGAGATCTCCGGGGACTACCCCGCCTGGGAGTACCGGCCCGACTCCCCCCTCCGGGACCTGATGACGGAGGTGTTCCGGGAGCAGTACGGCCGGGAGCCGCAGATCGAGGCCATCCACGCCGGCGTGGAGTGCGGCATCCTGGCGGGCAAGCTGCCGGGCCTGGACTGCGTGTCCATCGGCCCGGACCTGCTGGAGATCCACACCCCTAGAGAGCGGATGGACATCGCCTCCGTCCAGCGGGTGTGGCGATTCATGCTGGAGGTCTTGAAGCGGTCCAAGTAAAGACCAGGGGCGCGGCGAGAGCCGCGCCCCTGTTGTCATAGACGGGATCCCATGGTATAATAGCCGCAAATCGGAACGGGGAGGGAACGGGATGTACCACTGCTTCCGCCTCCATCGGGGGCAGGACCTGTATGAGGCCATCGAGGCCTATGCGAACGACCATCACATTGCCGCCGGGGCCGTGGTCTCCGGCGTGGGGTGCGTCTCCCGCTGGCGGCTGCGGGACGCCACCGGTGTCCGGGTGCGCGGCGGGGAGGAGGACGTGGAGATCGTCTCCCTGATGGGCACCGTGTCGGAACACGGCTGCCACCTCCACGCCAGCTTCAGCCGGGCGGATCTCTCCGCCTTCGGCGGCCACTTGCTGCCGGGATGCATCGTGAACACCACAGCGGAGATCGTGCTGGCGGAGATCCCAGACCGGGTGTTCACCCGGCAGCCGGACGGCGAGACCGGCTATGACGAGCTGGTGATTGCCCCCGCGCCCTCCAAAGAGACTATGAATGACAGGAGAGAAGGACCATGAACGTATGGATCGCGTCGGACATCCACGGCAGCGCCCTGTACTGCCGGCAGCTGCTGGACCTGATGGAGCGGCAGGGGGGAGACCGCCTGGTGCTGCTGGGAGACCTGCTGTACCACGGCCCCCGAAACGACCTGCCGGCGGGCTATGACCCCAAGCAGGTATTCGCCATGCTGAATACGCGGAAGGACCGCATCCTCTGCGTCCATGGCAACTGCGACGCGGAGGTGGACCAGATGGTGCTAGACTTCCCCATCGGGGCGGATTTCCGGGTGGAGGACCTGTGCGGACGCCGGCTGTTTTTCACCCACGGCCACCATTACAACGTGGACCAGCGGCCGTCTGCGGAGCTGCTGGACGGGGCGGAGTATGTGGTCTACGGCCACTTCCACGTGCCCATGAAGCGGCAGGAGGGCGGCGTGTGGTACCTGAACCCCGGCTCCGTCTCCATCCCCAAGGAGGGCAGCTGGCACGGCTGCATCCGGATGACGGAGGACGCCATCCAATGGCTGGACCTGGACGGCCGTGTGAGGGACGAACTGCGCTGAGGAGGGACCGGCATGACAGAGATCCAAAAGCTGCTGTTTGACCGGCAGGACCCGGCCTACCGGGCGTTCCAGAGCAAGCTGATGCCCACCGTGGATCCGGAGACGGTGATCGGCGTCCGGATGCCGGCGCTGCGGAAGCTGGCGAAGGAGCTGGCCAGGATGCCGCTGGCTGAGGATTTCCTCCGGCAGCTGCCCCACCGCTACTATGAGGAGAACAACCTCCACGGTCTGCTGATCTCATCCATCCCGAACTATGGTCCCACTGTGGCGGCGCTGGAGGCATTCCTGCCCCATGTGGACAACTGGGCCACCTGCGACCTGCTGAGCCCCAAGGCATTCCAGGATCATCCGCCGGAGCTGCCGGGGCAGATCCGCCGCTGGGTGGGGGACCCGCACCCCTACACCGTCCGCTTCGGCCTGGGGATGCTGCTGAACTTCTACCTGGACGAGGACTTCCGACCGGAATATCTGGCCCTGGCCGCCGGCGTCCGGCGGGAGGAGTACTATGTGAGGATGATGGTGGCCTGGTATTTCGCAACCGCCCTGGCCAAGCAGTACGACGCGGCCCTGCCCTATTTGGTAGGCCGCCGGCTGGACCGCTGGACCCACAACAAGACCATCCAAAAGGCGGTGGAGAGCTACCGGATCACGCCGGAGCAGAAGACGTATCTCCGCAGCCTGCGGTGGAGGGAGGGGGCCTGAATCCCCCCGAAGCAGGCCTTTGAAAAAAAATCGAAAAAAATGAAAATTAAGTGTTGACAATTCCGCTCCTGCCTGCTATACTAAGCAATGTTCCGAGCGCGAGACTCAAACGGAACAAGCGGTTCGGGGGTATAGCTCAGCTGGGAGCATGGTTGGTATGTATGCCGACCCCCACTTGAGTGACACCACGAGACTGTTTTCGACAAAGGAACAAAGGTTTCCCCAAATTTCCTTCAGGGAAAGACACGGGGGTATAGCTCAGCTGGGAGAGCGCATGACTGGCAGTCATGAGGTCAGCGGTTCGATCCCGCTTATCTCCACCATGCGAAACCGGGAAAGCTCGTTTTGATGAAAGTCAAAACGAGCTTTTTCCTTTTCCTGCTATTCGGCAGATTGACATATCTCAGACTGCCAGTTTTGCGCTTTCCTCTAACGGGCGTTCCGTCTGGAACGCCCGTTTTTTATGCTCAGATATCAGGAGATTGACTATAAAATCATGCCGCAACCAGTTATCATGTGGTCAAGAAGCCTACGCAGAGGGTGTCCCGAAAGGAACACCCTCTTTTTTATTTTCAGCAATAGGAGGACAGCTGCAAATGGGCGATGTACAGGTTTTCGATTACTACTACGGCGATGAAAGCAGTCAATTCAGCTTTTACCGCATCCCACGCCCCCTGATCCGTGACAAACGGTTCAAAGGGCTGTCCACGGAAGCGAAGTTGTTGTATGGCCTCATGTTGGATCGAATGGGCCTTTCCGCAAAGAACGGTTGGTACGATGAAAAAGGGCGGGTCTATATCTACTACACCGCCGAGGAAATCCGTGAAGACTTGTGCTGCGGCAACGATAAGGCATTGAAACTGCTGGCGGAGCTGGACATGAAAAAGGGCTATGGCCTGATTGAGCGGATCAAGCAGGGCCAGGGGAAGCCAACCAAGATATATGTCAAGCGGTTTACCACCAGAACAGTCCCGGAGCCGCCCACTCTGTCGGAGGTTAGAGGTGCAGACCTCGAATTTTCCGACTTCCAGACCTCGGAAAAACCGATGTCTGGACCTCGACGAATCCGATGCCTTGACCTCGAAAAAACCGACCCAAGTTATATTGAATCCAATCAAACGGATTTTATTTATCCTGATCCATCCATCAATCCACCCTCTGTCCCACCGGCCAGCAGATGGATAGATCGAAACGAACAGCGCAGAGAAGTGGAGGAAAACATTGAGTACCAGGCCCTCTGCCGACAGTTTGGGCGGGAGGACGTGGAAAGCGTGGTGGAACTGATAACTGACGTGTTGTGCAGCACGCGCGCCACGGTCCGTATTGGCGGGGAGGATATTCCCACCGTCCAGGTCCGCCATCGTTTTTTGATGCTTGGCCGCAGCCATTTGGAGTATGTATTTGAATGTTTGCGGCGTAACACCACAGAGGTCCGCAACATCCGGGCTTATCTGCTTACGGCCCTATATAACGCTCCCGTGACGATGGGACCCTACTATCAGGCAGAGGTCCAACACGATTTTGGTTGAGTATCATGCCTCAAATTGAGGCAGATTTCGACAAATAACACATGGAGGTAATCACACATGGCAGACCCGAAGAAAAATCCCTTGATCGGGGCATTCCGTGCCCCGGCACCCGGCTCTACCCCTGTTGCCTCAGCAGAGGGGGAGTCGAAAACAGCACCACCGGTTCAGGACACAGCTCCCAAGGCAGCGGAGCCGCCAAAGGATGCTGCTCCTAAAGGCAAGGCGGAAGGTGTTGCTCCCGCCGATCCGACCGAAGGGAAGAAGCCGGAAGAGCCGCCTAAAGCCACAGATCCCAAGGGTAAGGCGGAAGGCGCTGTTCCCGCCGATCCGACCGAAGGGAAGAAGCCGGAAGAGCCGCCTAAAGCCACAGATCCCAAGGGTAAGGCGGAAGGCGCTGTTCCCGCCGGTCCGACCGAAGGGAAGAAGCCGGAAGAGCCGCCTAAAGCCACAGATCCCACGGGTAAGGCGGAAGGCGCTGTTCCCGCCGGACTGACCGAAGGGAAGAAGCCGGAAGAGCCGCCTAAAGCCAAAGACTCAAATGGAAAGGCGGAGGGCGCTGTTTCCACCGCTCCGACCGAGGCGAAGAAGTCGAAAGAGCAGCTTAAAGCAGCAGCCCCAAAGGACAAGGTGGAGGGTGCTGCTCCTACTACCGTGGTAAAGAAGCCGGAAGAGCCACCCAAAGCAACGCCACCCAAGAACAAAGCGGAGGAAGCTGTGCCCTCGACGCCTGCCGAAGCAAAGAAGCCTGAGAAATCAACCAGGACTCCCACCCCCAAGGTGGAGATCGTCTCCGGCACAACACGGAAAGCGGCCGCTTCGCAAGATGAGATTCCACCGGATTTTTCCCTCACGATTGTCCCCAATGATAAACTGGGGACTGTGGCGATGATGCCGATTGATCTGATCGACGACTTTGAGGGCCACCCTTTTGAGGTGCGGGATGATGCCGATATGAAAGAGCTGGTGGCCAGCATCAAGCAGGTGGGGCTTCTGGAGCCCGCCACGGTTATTCGCAACGAGAGGAAGATCGGCCGGTTTGAAATGGTGGCTGGCCATCGGCGCAAGCACGCTGCCAAGCTGGCCGGATTGACCCATATCCCTGTCATTGTACGGGATATGGACCACGATGAGGCCACCATTTACATGGTGGATTCCAACCTGAAGCGGGAAAAGCTGACTCCCATGGAAAAGGCCAGGGCCTATACAATGAAAACGGAGGCGCTGCGGCGCAAAATGGGGCGACGCTCCAAAGAAGAGCTTGCGGCTCTGGAGGCAGAGGGGAAAAAGCCTATGACGGCGGATCAGGAGCTGGCAGCCCAGACTGGAGAGAGCGTTGCCACGGTCCAGCGGTTCAAGACCCTGACGAAGCTAACACCTCCCATGCAGCAGATGGTGGATAAGGGAGAGCTCCCTGTCAACACCGCCGCGGATATAGCGCAGATGAAGCCGGAGGAACAAAACGCCCTGGCGGATGCCATCGAGAAAGAGGCCAAGGTTCCCTCCGGGACCGCCGCCAAGGAGCTGAAAGAGGCCAGCCGTGCCGGAACCCTGACCCCTGAAAAGATCCAGGCAGCAGTGGCTCCCACAAAACGGGAGGAGACTCCGCCTCTTAAACTGACGCTGAATGAAGAGGATCTACGGCCCTACTTCCCGGACAAGCGGACTACCGTGCCGGATGCGAAAAAGGCCATCTTTGAGGGGTTGACCCTGCGGAATAAGATGATCGAACGGCAGGCGGCCAAAGCGAAAGCAGAAAAGGACGCCAAGAAAAAACCATCATCCATTGAGAGGTGAATACCATGACAGATCTTGCCATTACATCGGCGATTGAAAGCAACTACCAGGGCATGATTGCCATGGTGGGTGCGGATCACCGTGTCTACCTGGGAAAGCCCGAGAACTGCTACCTCAGCCCCGAGGGGGATGCCCCGGCCTATTACGACAATTCAGATCACTCCTTGCAGCTGATTTCCGACAACATCAAGATGTTCCATTTCCTATACAGCCGGGACCTGCCAATGTCCCAGCGGGAGATGTGCCGGGAGAAGTGCTTCACCAAAGCGGATTACATCGAGTTTGCCAGCCTGCGGGAGGGAGTCCTCTCCCGCTATCCCCTGATTCGGGAAGTGACATTTGCAGGAAAGCCTTTTGTCCCGCCCAAGGTGCACCGCCGTATGCAACGTTCCCATCGCGCAGCCCCCGCCCGCTGAAACCTGCCTCGAATTGAGGCAGGTTTCGACTTTATCCGAGGAACAGTCCCTATATCATTTCGGAAAGGTTGTGATTTCCATAGCAGCTGAAAGCAGAATGAAAGAGATAACCGGCAATCTGAAGCAGGATGTTAAGGACCTGCTGGGCGAGAGTGGCAGCCTGTTCACCGGCTTTTTTAAGCGCGGAGTCTGTACGGTCCGGGCTGTGGCCGACAAATGGAAAGCCTTTGCCCATGATATTTCAGGCACCGTGGACGAGCTGATGAAGCCGCCCTTTGCGGAGGGCGGCCCAGAGGCCCCAGCCCCGCTGCTGAACTCCAAAGACGAACCCATGGTTACCGTTGTGGAAAGCACGGATGAACATTTCCCAGAGAAGCTGCAAATGCCGCTGTCCCAGGCCGAGCGGCGCATTCTCCAGATCGGCGAGCTGTACCGGGCTCATAACCAGGAGCCCCAGCCCGTAAAGGTAAAAATCGACTACATGAAGAACGGGCAGACAGACCGCTATTTCCTCCCGCTCCAAATCGGTGCGGGCGGTTCTCTGCTGACCCAGATGCGGGAGCACATCGGCAGTTACCAGGTGAACCAGGAAAAAATCAGCCAGTTGTTTCACAGCGTACCGGATGAATACCGTGCGTCTCTACAGAATGAACTCACCCCATTTCTCCACAACAGCCTGGACGGCCTTTCCAAAGAGCTGCTGCCCTACTTCCAGTGGCATTGCGGTGTGGGAGAGCTGGGAAGGCAGCTGGAGGAACAGGCGGATATGCTGACAGAGAATCAGCGGGCGGCCTTCCAGACCGGGGTGCGGAATGCCCTGGATGGCTTGAGGCAATCGCTCAATCTGGGTGTCGTTCCGGAGCCGCCGGCCCTTTACCGGGAGCAGCCTGCCCGGGAAATAGAGATTGCCGCGGATTCCATTTTACCCAAGGAGACGCAGCGAGTTCCATCCCGTCATTCCGTCAAGGTACGTCTGAAAAAGATCAGGCAGAATGTAAAGACAAAACCAGTTGTCGGACATCCCAGGCCCAAATTCCAAAGGGGCCAGAGCCGCTGAGGTGGACACCATGAAGTATAAGTATTATTCCACACAGCGCCCCATTGATATTGGGACCTATCCAAAGCCGCCGGAAGCCCCGGAGGTGGAGCTGGTCTTTTACGACCAGAGGAAGCCGGTGGAGAACGGCACCGCCCTGGCATGGGGCGAGCTGATCTATGACGCGCCGCTTACCCCTGAACAGGTATCTAACTACGAGCTTCGGCCATCACGGGAGAACCCGGATATCCGGGAGCGTATGAGTGTCCAGGCCCAGGCCGTGGGCGCATGGGAAAAGCGAAACCGTATTCCGGAAGAAAAATGCCTGACCTTCTGGGCTTCGGACATTCAGGCGTTTGTTCCTCTCCCGCAGGCCACAATGGAACAGCTGGCCCGGCGGTTTGAACTCGCTCTGGACTTCCCAACCGTTACGGCCCGCCCAATGAGGCCCGGACAGCACAGGCCGCCCCAGCGGGGCGGCAGATAGGAGAGGCGTATGGAAAAGACCTTTTATGAGATTTCTTCCAGCGGCACATTGCTGCGGGAGGGGGCCTATCTCGATATACAGCGGAGCTTGTTTTACCGGGGAGAGCGTGCGGATTTTACACCATTCCTGAACGTTCCCCTCAAGGAGCTGGAGAAACAGCTGAAGGCAAGCAAGGCGGAGGAACAGAAGATTTACGACCAGCTGAAGGAGGCCGCTGGAGCATGGGATGAGCACGGGGCCCAGACCCTTCTCCTGGAAAAAGCCATCGAATATCTCAAGGTCCCGGAGGTCAAGCACACTTCCAATGAATGGAAACAGCAGGAGGACGGCTCCTGGGAGATCAGCAACCTGGTTTACAAGATGACTTTTAGCATCGTAAAGTTCGGGGATGAATGGAAGCTGGCTTGGGAGTTATCCTACACGGCTCCCGGCCTGTCTGTAGGGCACTGGGAGTACACCCGGTCCCCCAGGCAGCGGATCGAGTATGAGGGAAGCAAGAAGTACAAGACCCTGGAGGGGGCGCAGAAGTACATCCAGAGTAAATTTGACCAGTATGCAGACCATTTTGAAACGATCTCCCCACGCATTCCCAAGGAGGCCAAGCCACTTTTCTCTGTCAACGGGCAACTTTTACAGGGCTATGCGGTCATGCGTCAGGTAAAAAAGGAGAGTATCACGCTGGAGGATCTGATGGCCCAGCTGGATGCCAGTTTCCCGGTGGAGACACCTCAAGAGCAGACGGAGAGGAACCGTGATGGAGATACTGCCCAAGAACAGGCTCCCTCCGCCATCCCAAAAGACCCGCAGACAGAGAAACCGGAATCTTACAATTCTGAGGTGTTCAGTCCGGAACAATCATCCATCCCGAAAGCACCACCCAAGTTGGCCCTCATTCCAGCAGCTCCACAGCCTACAACACTGGAGACATTCCCGCCCAAGGCGATCCGGCCAGGCCAAAAACAGAGGCCGTTTCATAAGAAGCGGGCGGTCATGGTTAGATAGGGGGGTGTGATATGTCTTATTCCCATCTGGACCCGGGCCGGGAACTGGAGATTTGCGGGCATATCTACTCAAACCAGATAGACCTCTCTGAACTGGTCCAATTAACCCCAGCAGAACTGAGCAAGCGGGAAGATGCTAGTGTAGAACAGGAAAAAGCCATCTACGCCAAAATGCTGGAGATTGAAAAAGAGTGGGTACAGCAGGCAACGCAGACCCTGGCCCTGCGGAAAGCACGGCAGTACCAGAGAACTCCGCCTGCTCGGCACACCTCGAACAAATGGGAGACAGGGCAATATGACTGGCACGAACGGAGCAACATGGTCTACAAGTTTACCTGGCACGTCTACGAGAACTCCAGCTGGAGCCGCACAGAACAAAAATCTATTGTCCATTCTTATGACTTGTCCTGGTATCTCACCTATAACACACCCCGAGAACCGGACTATACTGGCCCGGGGCGTCAGATTGCCGGGCAGGAACGTAAGCGATTTACAGACAAAGCCGGCTTGGACAAATACCTGCAAGGCCGTATCAAAGCCTATGACCATCTGTTTACTGAAATCTCACCGCCCATACCAACGGAGGAAAAGCGCCGTTTCTGCGTAAACGGGGTACTGCTGCCCGGCTATACCGTCGAAATTACTATGGACCAAGCTGTGTCGGACCTATTGGCGATGGTAGAGGACGATGATCTTGCGGCATTGGCACAGGATGCTTCCCCGAAGGCACCAATTCCGGAGAACCCCAAAGAGGCGCCTGCCAGGAGACCCACACACAGCAAGCTCCACAAGCGGAAATGCGCACCCACCAGGTAGACAGCGGCACCGCCGGCGCCGCTGTCCGCGCCAGCATGGAATTTTGACAGCAAAATTCCGCTGTTCAGGGGCTCCGCCCCTAAGACCCCGGTTTTCAAAACTTGCCTCAAATTGAGGGAAGTTCTGAATAGCAAAACCCCCTCAAAAAATTCATTGTGGAGGTCAGCATGATTTATGAAAAAATAATTGCAACCGTCACCTTGGAACGGTCTCTGCAACTTCTATTTGGTGAGAAAAGCTATCTTGTGGAGAGAAAACCATGTACCGGAAAATTTCGTGGACATTTTGACTATACCATTGCATTTGGCAGCGGCAGAAGATTATTCATTGGTCAGGATCAGCAAGGCTATCTAAGCGGATTGAGAAAGCAAGAAGAACTGATCCGTTATTTTCGTGCACATCAATCTGAAAATACAGAGAAGGTCAAAGCCGCCCTTGCCGCCCACAACGCTCCCTTTTGTGATGCCGTGGTGGATGTAGTTCCATACGACGGCTCGACCGATTTGGTTGTTTATGGCGTTGTCATTCTCACGCAGCAGGATGGACAAAAACTGCTTTATCGGGAGACCACCATGCACAACTATCTGGTGGATGGAGAAAAGTCCGGTTGTTCCTTTGACGAGTGTATGGCCCATCTGCTGAAAGACGCCTGCGGAGATCGAGCTTATTGCAAGATCTGGAAGCCTGAAGACATAGCACCAGAGCGGAAGGCTACGGCAACAAAACGCCGGAAAAGAGGAATCAGCCGATGAAGCCCTTTAAGACGATCACCCTACGACTGAATGCCGCCGAGTATGCCCACCTGCGAAAACAGGCGGAGACCACGGGACTGAAAATGGAGCCGCTGCTCCGTCAGTTGATCCTGGGGGTGAATCTCCGCCCCCGCCCCCCTGATGAATACACCGCCCTGCTCCGGGAATTGTCGGCCATCGGCAATAATGTGAATCAGCTGGCCCACCAGGCCAACGCCCGGGGCGAGGCTACCCGGCAGGAGATCACAGAGGCCGCCAAGCTGGTCCGGCAGGCATGGCGGCTGGTCAAGGACAGCTTCTAATGGCATACACAAAAATCCTGGTCATCCACAACCGTCTGGACAAATGCCTGGACTACGCCCGGGACAAGGAGAAAACATCTCTCTCCCTGGCGGAGGCCATCGACTACGCATTGAACCGGGACAAGACGGAGCAAGCCTGTTTTGAAACGGGAATCAACTGTGATGTGGAGGCCGCCTGGCAGGATATGCTGTCTACCAAGCGGCGCTGGGGCAAGGTCCAGCGGAAACGGCAGGGCTACCACATCATCCAGTCCTTTGCCCCCGGTGAAGTGACGCCGGAGGAAGCCCACGCGGTAGGTGTGGAGTTCGCCCGGCGGCTGTTCGGGGAACGGTATGAGGCCATCGTGACCACCCACCTGAATAAAGCCCATCTGCATAACCATGTGGTGGTCAATTCCGTATCTATGCTGGACGGCACGATGTACCGGGACACCTTTCAGGAATACTACGGCGGGGATGGCGTGGGTATCCGGGGCACCTCAGACGCTATCTGTCAGGAGCACGGATTATCCGTCATTGAACCGGACCCGGACAACCCGGATCGTCGCAGAAGCCGCCCGGAGTGGGCGGGCAAGACCACCATCCGGGACACGGTGCGCCGAGATATTGATGCCGCCCTGAGTCGGGCCTATACGCTGCAATCCCTTTTGCGGGAACTCCGGCGCATGGGGTATCAGGTCCAGACTGGGAACCGCAAGCACATTTCCATCCGCCCGCCGGGCGGGGCCGGTAATATCCGGCTGGACAGCCTGGGCCCCGGCTATACCGAGGAAGACCTGAA
>ERZ1090880.1348-NODE-1350-length-12167-cov-5.259247_pt1 | contig 12167 bp, 7 predicted proteins | sample MGYA00478471_ERZ1090880 | MGnify/ENA primary metagenome ERZ1090880 (study PRJEB33644, sample SAMEA5815734) | chicken gut metagenome | biome: Chicken; feature: Gastrointestinal Tract; material: Caecum | place: Ireland | collected 2019-01-01 | study: A study of the... | reverse complement strand
TCCTTTTCCTGAGCAGCGGCACGCAGAGCCTCATTGACAGCAGCGGTGACCAGGTCGCCCAACATTTCGGGATCTTCAGGATCGATGACCTCGGGCTTGATCTCAATGGACTTCACTTCCATCTTACCGGTGACCACGGCTTTCACCGCGTCTCCACCGGAAGCTGCAGTGTACTCTTTTTCCTCCAGCTCTGCGGTGGCAGCTTCCATTTGCTCCTGCATCTTCTGAGCCTGGCGCATGAGCTGCTGCATATTGCCCATTCCTCCGCCGAAACCTCCGAATTTACCCATTTTCTTTGCCTCCTTGCGTTACGTTTACTTTGTCCGCGCCGAATATCTTTTCGACGCGCTCTATTTTCTCTTTGACCGGATCGGTCTTTTCTTCCATCACTACGTTCATTCCGATAAGGTCGGGGTACTTCTCCCTCAGTACGCGCTCGTAATCCGACTTGTACTTCTCGAGAGACAGCTTCTGAGCGTTGTTTGCGACCTCGACGGTCCAGACGCCTTTATCAAACGAACAGCGGCTCTCGTTGATACGGGACATATACATATATTCCATGATCATGCCCCGCGCATTCAGAGTCCTGACCAAATACGTGTGCATCTGCTGCGCCAAATTTTCGCCCGAGGAAAAACTCACTGCCGCCGCAGGCGTCTGCGCCCCTATCGCTATCGTACCTGCTTTGAGCTGATTTTCGATCCTATTCAGCCTGAGCAAGATCCCCGAAGCGTCCAGCGAAGCGTAATCGTCGCAGGCTTTTGCGACTGCCGTTTCCAGTACGAGCGACGGATTCGCGCTGTATCTCATATTGCCGTCCACTTCCGAGAATATTTCCAGACACCGCAATATTTTCACGTTGTCGTAGGCGGCGGCGACTTCTGCGGTGGCTTTGAGCACGTCTTCGGGCAGCGACAGCATCGCGCCCGCCTTGGAACTGTTTTTGCAGTAAAGCATATTGGAGAACGCCGTACACAGGTCGGATGACAGCACGCCCGCGCTCTTCCCCTCGCGGACAAACGTCTTTACCGACGTGAGAGCCCTATCCATTCTGCCGCCGAGGATATCCGAAGCAAGCTCTACGACCGCGGACGGCGAGCACGCTCCGAGCACTTCCAGTACGTCGGTATACGTGACCTCGTCCTCGCTGTAAGAGAGACACATCTCCGCAAGCGACAGGCTGTCGCGGACGCATCCTCCTCCCGCTTCGGCTATGAGCGCCAACGCTTCCTTTTGGTAAGCCTTGCCCTCTTTCTCGAAAATATCGCCGAGCAACGCCGTTATCTTTTCTGCGGGGACAAGACGGAAATCGAAACGCTGACAGCGCGACAGGATCGTAGCGGGGACCTTCTGCACCTCGGTCGTGGCGAGAATGAACACCGTATGCTCGGGCGGTTCTTCGAGCGTCTTCAAAAGCGCGTTGAACGCCTGTATCGTGAGCATATGGACTTCGTCCACGATATAGACCTTGTACTTGCCGTCCACGGGAGCGAACTTGACTTTTTCGAGAAGATAACGGATCTCGTCCACGCCGTTGTTCGACGCGGCGTCCATCTCTACGATGTCCATGTTGGACGGCTGCGAAAGCGCGACGCAGGCGGCGCATTTTCCGCACGGCGAGCCGTCGGCAAGCGGATGCTCGCAGTTGATCGCCCTCGCGAATATCTTTGCGGTGGTCGTCTTGCCCGTACCGCGGGAGCCCGTGAACAGATAGGCATGCGAAACCGCACCCTTGCGGATCTGATTCACCAAGGTGCGGATGATGTGTTCCTGTCCTATCATCGAAGAAAACGAATCGGGACGGTATTTGCGGTACAGCGAAATATATGCCATTTTCTCCATTTCCCGAATACGCTCCCCGATATCGTCGGGGAGCGTACGGATAATTGCGTTTAACGGTTTTTATTTATCGTCGCCCGGAGAGTCTTCCGAAGTTCCGTTGTCTTCGGGTTTTTCTTCGCCGTCTGCGGCGGGTTCGTCGGCGGATATTTCGGTCACGGTCTCGACGACCTCTTCGACCGTCTCTCCGTCGTCAGTCTCTTCGACAAGCACCTCTTCGGTAGCCTGTATTGCGATATCGGCCTCGTGCTTGATCCTGTCGACCTCGAGCATCAGCTCGTCCACGGTATGCAGCCCGAATATCTCGGCGATCTGAATAAGTACGCTCTCGCGCTTGACCGGATCGATGAGCGCGACCGCATTGACGAATTCGTGATGAACGGTCGGATTGGGATCGCCCTTGACTATCTTACGTGCAAGCACTCTCGCGACCGCCTCGTTCTGCTTCTTTTCGTTGAACGTATAGAAGAGCAACGGTATCGCGCAGGCAAACATAGACAGACCGCACAACAGCGTGGTCGCCATCCAGTTGCCTTCGAGTACGTGCTGGAAATCGGCAGAATTCCATACCTCGTCGGATATACCGCCTTCCTGTGCATAGGAAGCGTCATAGCCGTATTCTCCGAGGACCACGAGCGTAACGAATGCGGTCATAGCCATACCTATCTTGGATATGAAAGTCTGCAACGAGAAGCAGAACGCTTCCGCTCTCTCTCCCGTCTTATCTTCCAGATAGTCTATCGAGTCGGCTATCATCGAATACGTCAGAATGTTGCTGAAACCGGAAGGAACGCCTGCGATGATGATTATGATATAGAAGGCTATCTGAGCCTCTACGCTCGTACCGTTGGAATTCATACCTATCAGGTAAAGGATCACCATGAGCGCGCCTCCGACTATATGCGACCAGAAGAACACGGCCTTTTTGCCGAACTTCTTGGAGAGCACCGGCGTGAGCAAAGTAGCCGCAAGACCGCCGGGGACGACCAACAGGAAGATGATCGACGCAAGACTGAAATTGCGCAGATTGTACTTTGCGTAATAGACCGCGGTGGTCATGTATATGGTACGCAGAGAACCGAGAACGCCGATAAGGATGATTATCAACGCGGGCTTGTTCTTTCCGAGCAGTTTGAGGTTTTTGATAAGAGTGAATTTTCCGTCGGTTTCGGCATCGTAGAATCTCTCTTTTGTGCCTTTGAAACCTATCCAGAATGTCGGAACGGCGAGCAATACGCAGACGACGGCGATAATAGGATAAGCTATGTATTGAGCGTCGGCGCCCATGCCGTTGGTAATGAGGGGGATAAATACCGATACGGCGCCGGAACCTACCGTGCAGAAAAGACGCGCGATCGTAAGAAGAGTGTTCCTCTTTTCGGTATCGGAAGTCATCGAAGAGGCAAGTCCCCAGTACGGCACGTCGACCGAAGTGTAAGCTATGCCCCACAACAGATAGATTATCGTGGAATATACGAATTTACCCGTTTCCGTCCACCCGGGGATCGAAACGAACAAAAGCACCGTAAGGATCGCTATCGGGATAGGCGAATATTTCAGATACGGGCGCATTTTGCCTGCTTTCGTCCTCGTCATCTCGACGATCGAACCCATTATCGGGTCGTTGAACGCGTCGAAAAGTCTCGCGCCCAAGAACATCCATGCAAGCCAGAGAGCCGAAACACCCGCAACGTCCGTCATGTAAAGCATGAAGAACGTGGTGACGAGCTGGCAGATGATGTTCTGACCGAGACCGGCGATGGAGTAAGACAGCACTTCTTTGGGCTGCATGTCCTCCTTCTTGGTCGGATCGGTGCCCATCATCTTGATAAGGAACTTGTTCTCATTCAAAGATGTCATAATTTCCGTCCTCTTATTTGTATTGCGTTTTTACAGCTATACTAATTCTAACATACGCACGGCGTTAACGCAACCTACGTATAAAAACTTTTTTATAATATTTTAATAAAACTTTAAATTTCTCCGCCGGATTTTACACGGATTTTACATTTCGGCGCCGTTCTCCGTTTTTCCGACGACCGTATCGGTACGAAATACAAAAAAGCAGACGGTATCCCGTCTGCCCGCCGTCGCCGCTTTCGGCTCCTTCTACATCGAATAAAACGACACGCCGAGACTGATCAGCAGCGCCTGGTTGACCCTCGTCATCACGTCCACGGGTATCTCCCCTATCCTCTCTTTGAGACGGCGCTTGTCGAGCGTGCGTATCTGTTCGAGCAATACGACCGAATCTTTCGCCAGTCCGTATTCCTTTGCGCTCAATTCTATATGCGTAGGCAGTTTCGCCTTGTCGAGACGGCTCGTCACCGCCGCGGCTATCACCGTGGGGCTGTATTTGTTCCCGACGTCGTTCTGAACGATAAGTACGGGGCGCACGCCGCCCTGTTCGCTCCCGACGACGGGACTCAGATCAGCATAGTACAGTTCTCCTCTCTTTATCATTGCGGTACCTTCGGGTTTATTCGTCCGATACATACTATGCCGTATCGGGCGGCAACGTTAATTGTTGCCAAACCGAAGGAGTTTAACCGCCCCGTCAGCCGAACGCCTCTCCCGCCGAGACCGCTTTGAGTATTTCGGGAACGATCGCGTCTTTTCCGTAAGCGTCGAGGAACCTTCGCGACAGATCCGCTCTGCGGAAATTGTGCCACAGAGTCTGCGCTCCCCAATATATATCTATATGCCTGTCCGCGGCGCCGCCGCTGCCGAGATCGACGAATCCCGAAAGTTTCCAACCGTCGAGTATGACGTTGGGCAGACAGAAGTCGCCGTGTATCAACGTATCCTCTTTCATATACGGAGCGCAGTCGGAAACCGTCGCTTTCAACGCCTCCGCGCTCCCGCGTCCGCCGCTTCCGGGAAACAGTACCGCGTCGAACTCTCTGTTTTCGCGAAAATACCGAGGCTCGGCTTCCGCATCCGCGACCGTTTGCAGCCACTCGGACGTTCTGTGCCGCGCGGGACAGCCGTCCGTCGGAACGGAATGAAGGTCGCGCAATATCCCTGCGAGCAGATCGCAAAGTTTTTCGGGTCGGGACATATAGCGCTCCGCAAGGCAATCTTCGCCTCTCACTTTTTCCGTGAGCAGTCTGTCGCACGTATCGGACGCATATGCGACGACTTCCGGGCCCGCGCCGAGAGAGCGGAAATATCCGTCCATCGCGGCTTCCCTCGCCAATGTTCCCTTTTCCGCTTTTTTGAGAAAATATCCGCCGTCCTTATCGATGAAAAAAACGCGCGCGCTTTCGGAACAGCTGCTGTCGAACGCCGCCGCGCCGCGCAAAAAGGGGAAAGCTTTCAGATCGTCCTCTCCGAGGACTGCGGGGCGGAGTTTCATCCCTCCTCCCGCGGCGCCGACACACGCTCCGCGACGGTTTTGACCGCTGTCGCTACGTCGGACGCAAGCACGCCCTGCTCGCCGAATCTTTCCGCCGCGAGTTTCGCCGCCTCCGCACACAGATACGCGCCCGCGCATGCCGCGTCGAAAAGGTCCGCGCCCTGCGCTGCAAGCCCCGTGATCACCCCCGAAAGCGTATCGCCGCTGCCGCCCTTAGCGAGCGCGGGAGTACCGTTGACGACAAGCGCGCCTCTCTCCCCGTCCGTTACGAAAGTGGACGCGCCTTTCAGCAGGACCGTACAACGGTGCGCCGCAGCGAACTCTTCCGCAAGCGCGATCGGATCCGCCAGGACTTCTTTGACGGTGCGTCCCGTCAATCTCGCGAATTCTCCCGGGTGCGGGGTCAACAGGACGTCGGACGACGCATTGTCCGTCAAAGCCGTATCGCCGGCAAGCGCGTTGAGCCCGTCAGCGTCCACGATCACTTTTATCCCGAGAGAAAACAATTCGGCGATGAATTTGCGGTTTTCCTCGGCGCACGGCCCCATGCCCATACCCACGGCGACGGCGCGGCATCCTCTTACGGCTTCGTCAAGCGCGTATTTGTCGAACAAAAGCGCGCCGTCTTTGCTGCCGAGCGGAGCGAGAGTGCTCTCCGTGACGGCGGCGCCCACCGCGCCCGATATACAGTCGGGCACGCAGAGCACGTTAAGCCCCGCTCCCGCTCGCAGAGCCGCCGCTCCGGCGTCCGCGAGCTTGACCGCTCCGACGTAACGGGAACAACCTCCCACGACGGCGCATTTGCCGTAACTGCCCTTGTTCGTATTGTTTTTTCTCGGAGGGAACAGCTTCGCGACGTCTTCGTCGCCGATCACCCTATACGTCTTACCGCATACGGGTATCCCTATATCGGCGGCGATCACTCTGCCCGAGCAGTCCTTGCCGTCGTTGAGAAAATGTCCCGTCTTGAAAGTCTGGATCGCTACCGTAAGATCGGCTTTCACCGCCTTGACCGCAATGCCGTTCGTCCCGTCGAGCCCGCTGGCTATATCGGCGGAAAGCACAAAGCCCCGCGCGGCGTTGATCCCGTCTATGACGTCGCCGTATATCCCGCGCGGCTCGCCCCGAAATCCCGTCCCGAACAGACAGTCCACCGCGACGTCGAACTCGTAGTCGCACTCGGATATGCCGCACAGCGTCTGCGGATACTCGCGCATGAGCAGATCGCGGTAATATCCCGCGTCCGCGGAGACCTTGTCGGAGACGGCAAAGACCTTTACGGTCTCCCCTTCGGAGAGCAGAATGCGCGCGGCTGCATAGCCGTCGCCGCCGTTGTTGCCGCTTCCGCAGAATACGTATATGCGCCCTCCACGAGGACACGCCTCCGCTATCGCCGCGGCGGCTCTGTTCATCAATTCGATCGACGGAGTACCGCTTTCGATACACCTCCTGTCGCTTTCCGCCATTACGGCGTTGGTCACGGCAAAGCGTGCTTCACCTGCCATCTTCTTCCTCCCTTTCGCGTTTCAGTTCGGATATACAGCGCGCGACGTCGTCCCAGCCGTACCCCCTGTAAGTCAGATAATGCGCGAGCTTTGCGGTATAATTCCTGTCGTCGAGGTCTTTTCCCCTCGCGTGCCGCCTTGCGAGCGAAAGAGCAGCGTCGGAACCGTCGAATCCGCGCAGAGCCGCCGCTATGTTCTCTTCGCTCACGCCTTTGGCTTTGAGATCGAGAGCCAGTCGTTTCGCGCCCTTTACCTTTGAATTTATCTCCACGAAACGGCGCGCATATTCCGCGTCGTCCAGATATCCGTAACCCTGCAGCTTTTCGAGAGTGAGTTCGACTACAGCCCTGCCGAAACCTTTGGCGTAAAGTTTGTCGCGCACTTTTTTCACGGTAGCGGCATAGCGCGATATATAGTCGAGCGCATAGTCGAACGCTCTTTGGCGGTCGGATTCGAGCACAATGCCGTCGAGTTCGGCGGGATCGATCTCCTTTCCTTCGTAAAGCGTGTGTTTCGCGGCTACCAAAGCGTCCACGGAACAGTAAAACTTGCCGTCCAGATGCAGATTGAGCCTGTCGGGATTTTTGGATTGCTTTTCAAGTTTCGTGATCTCGCTCACTTTTTGCGCCTCCCGCCGCGCGCGTTCCTTTTCTTCCCGCAGATATTGCCGACGCTCCGTCCGTGGTCTGAAGAGGCTCTCTCCCTCTCTCTTTTGGCGGCTATGGCTTCCTCTTTCGTGGGACGGATGAGGCAGTTCTTGCCGAAGCCGATAAGATCCTCTCTTCCCGCTTCTCTGAGAGCCTCTTTGACCGTAGCGTAGTTGCGTTTCAGCCCGTACTGCATCAACGCGCGCTGCATCGCCTTTTCGCGGCGGCTGCGCGGCACGTAGACTTCCTTGCCCGTATCGGGATCCAGTCCCGTATAATACATACAGGTGGACTTGGTGGAAGGCGTGGGATAAAAATCCTGTACCTGCTGCGGCATATAGTTTATCGATCTCAGATATTCCGCAAGCCTGACCGCGTCCGCCAACGTACAGCCCGGATGCGACGATATCAGATAGGGCACGAGATACTGTTTCTTGCCGAGCCGCGCGTTGATCGCGTCGAATTTGCGCTTGAAATCGAGATAGACCGAAAACGGCGGTTTGTTCATCTTTTCGAGCACTTTGTCCGAAACGTGTTCGGGCGCGACTTTGAGCTGACCGCTGATATGGTGTTTTATCAGTTCGGTCAAAAACTCGTCGCTCTTGTCGTACATAACGTAATCGAAACGTATCCCGCTGCGGACAAATACTTTCTTTACCTTTTCAAGACTGCGCAGATCGCGGAGCAAAGACAGATATTCTTTATGCGAAACTTCGAGCGCAGGGCACTTTTTCCAGCCTATGCACTTCCTGTCCCTGCACGCGCCGCTTTTCAGCTGTTTGCCGCACGCGGGATCGCGGAAGTTCGCCGTAGGGCCTCCCACGTCGTGGATATAGCCTTTGAACCCGGGCTGTTCGGTGAGTTTTTTCGCCTCTGCCATTATGCTTTCGCGGCTGCGCTTTTGCACTATCCTGCCCTGGTGATACGTGAGCGCGCAGTAATTGCACGAACCGAAACAGCCTCTTACCGACGTGATCGAGAACTCTATCTCCTCCATGGCGGGCACGCCGCGCCTGTACGACGGATGAGGCTTTCTCTCGTAAGGCAGAGCGTAGACGGCATCCATTTCCGCCGCAGAAAGCGGAAATTGGGGGCGGTTCTGCACCAACCACAGTCCGCCGTGTTTTTGCAGCAGCGTTTTGCCCGAAAAATCCGAATTGTCCGATTGCATACGGAAAGCGTCGGCGTAAGCGCGCTTGTCGCTTCTCACCTCGTCGTACGACGGGCAGATAAGCGCCTCGCCGCTCTCCATATCTCGCCTGAGAGCCGCGCTGAGCGCCCCGTCTTCGGCAAGATAACACGTGCCGCGCACGTCCTTTATGCGAGCCAGCGGCACCCCGCGCGACAAAAGCGCGCATATCTCGGCGATCGGCTTTTCGCCCATGCCGTATATAAGAAGATCCGCTCCCGACGAGGAAAGTATCGACGGCAGGACCTTGTCGCTCCAATAATCGTAATGCGCGAAACGTCGCAGCGACGCCTCTATCCCGCCTATCACGACGGCACAGTCGGGATAAAGCCTTTTGAGCGCGCGGCAATAGACGTCCACGCACCTGTCCGGTCTTTTGCCTGGATCGCCGCCCTCGGAATACACGTCGCGCGTGCGCCTGATCTTTGCGACGGTGTAGTTGTTGACCATACTGTCCACAACGCCGCCCGACACGAAAAAGCCCAATCTCGGCATGCCGAAGCGCGTGTAATCCGCGTCGGACTGAGGCTGAGGCACTATGGCGACGGAAAAACCGAGCGACTCTATCAGTCTGGACACTATCGCGTGCCCGAAAGACGGATGATCGCAGTACGCCTCGCCTATCACGTAGACGATGTCGGGCTGTCCGTCGAATTCTTCTCTGCTTATCGGTAAAAACATATCATTTCCCGCCGTCATTATAACACGGCGGAAGCGCGCTTGGCAAGTCATGCCTTCCGCGCTTTTGTCCCTCCGCAGATACCGATCTCCGTCCCCTTTTTACGTCGATGTCCGTACGCGCGGACAAGTTCCGCCGCCGACAGAAAAACAAAACGCCCTCTCCGCAAACACGGAAAGGGCGTATGAGCCTCGTTGTGCCGTCAGCCGAAATATTTTACTCCGCTCTCGAACAGCTTCATGTCGTAGTTGCCCTCTACGTTGCGGTACAGATCGGAGTCAAGCCTCTCCGCGTGCCCCATCTTGCCAAGCACCCTGCCGTCGGGCGAGATGACGCCTTCGATACCGTACATACTTCCGTTGGGGTTGAACGGCGACTCCATGGTCGCATTGCCGTCGAAGTCCACGTACTGCGTAGCGACCTGTCCCGCTGCAATGAGTTTGTCCAGCTCGGCGCCGCCCGAAACGAATCTGCCCTCTCCGTGGCTCACGGGTACGCTGAATACGTCTCCGACCTTGACCGAGGACAGCCACGGCGACCTGTCCGTCGCTACCCTTACGCGCACCATAGTGGACACGTGACGGGAAATGTTGTTGAACGTCAGCGTGGGCGCGTCCGCAAGCTGCTCTCTGACGTCGCCGTAAGGCACGAGCCCCAGCTTTATCAACGCCTGGAAGCCGTTGCATATTCCCAGCGCGAGACCGTCCCTGCCGTAAAGCAGTTCCATCACCGCTTCCGCGATCGCGGGATTGCGGAAAGTCGTGGCGATGAATTTGCCGCTTCCGTCGGGTTCGTCGCCGCCGGAGAATCCTCCGGGGAACGCAAGTATCTGCGCTTCGGAAAGTTCTTTGACCAAAGCCTTGACGCTCTCTTCTATATCCGCCGCGCTGCGGTTCTTCACGACGAAAACCTTCGCCTGCGCGCCCGCTCTTTCAAACGCGCGAGCGGTGTCGTCTTCGCAGTTCGTACCGGGGAAAGCGGGGATAAGCACCCTCGGTCTTGCTATCGCCGAACCTTTGCGCACGGCGAATCCGCCGCCTGCGGACAGCGTTTTCACCTCTCCGTCTGCGGGAGCGGTCGTCGGATATACCTTTTCCAACGTGCCGCAGAACGCGTCGCGGGCGTCTTTGCCGCTCACCGTACAGCCGCCCAGCACGAAATCTTCGCCGCCGATACGCGCCACGATACGCGCTCCGACCTCTTTGAGAACGTCGTTCCCTTTCGCCTGGAAATATATATCGCCGAAACGCGGCGCGAACATATCGGCGCCGTACTCGACGAACGAGCATCCCAGCCCGTTGCCGAGGCAGCTCTTGACTATGCCGCATACGGCTCCGCCCTCTTCGACGACGCCCGCCGCGGACACCTCTCCTCTGTCTATCGCTTCGTGCAGAGCGGAATATATCCCGAGTACCTTTCCGAAATCGGGGACTCCGTATCCGTCGCGCGACATCGGAAGCAAATACACTTCGGAGCCGCCGTCCGCGTCGAAGGTGTTGGATATCAGCTTGCTCGCCTTGTAAACGCCCATTCCGAAGCATATGAGAGTCGGCGGGACGTCTATATGCTCGAACGTGCCGCTCATACTGTCCTTACCGCCTATCGCGCCCAGTCCCAGTCCTATCTGTGCGTACAACGCGCCCAGCAAAGCCGACAGCGGCTGCCCCCAACGCTTGGGGTCTTTGTTGAGGCGCATGAAGAACTCTTGCAGCGACAGCCTCACCGTATCGATCGGAACGCCGCTCGCGGCGAGTTTGGACGCAGCGGTAAGTATCGAATGTATCGCGCCTACGAACGGCGAATCTTCCAACAGCTGCGGAGAACAGCCGAATGCGGACACCGTCACGGTGTCGGTCTCGCCGCTTACGGGCGGCTTTGCGGCCATAACGCTCGCGGGGGTGAGCTGGTACTTTCCTCCGAACGGCATAAGCACGCTGCGCGCGCCTATCGTGGAGTCGAACATCTCGCCCATGCCCTTTTGAGAACAGACGTTGAGCCTTGAAAGTTCTCCCGTCAAAGCGCCCTTATGATCGCCTTTCGCGATCTTTTCGGCGGTCGCGGCGCAGGGCGCATCCATATATCCGCGCGGGCGGTCAACTATCTCCGCGGTCTGCTTTTGCTTCACGCCGTTGGTATCGAGGAAGGCCCTCTTCAATTCCACTATCTTGCTGCCGGCGAAATACATACGCATACAGCCGGTGTCGGTCACCTCCGCTACCACGGTTGCGTTGAGGTTTTCCTCCGCGGCAAGTTCGGCGAACTTCTCCGCGTCCTTTGCCGCTACCACGACCGCCATGCGCTCCTGAGATTCGGATATCGCAAGTTCGGTGCCGCTGAGCCCTTCGTACTTTTTCGGTACTCTGTCGAGATATATGTCCAGACTGTCGGCGAGTTCGCCTATCGCGACGGACACGCCGCCCGCTCCGAAGTCGTTGCATTTGAGTATCAGTCTGCTCGCTTCGGGATTGCGGAACAGTCTTTGCAGTTTACGCTCCGTCGGAGGATTGCCCTTCTGGACTTCGGCGCCGCACACTTCGACGGACTTTTCGGTATGCGCTTTGGACGAACCCGTCGCGCCGCCGCATCCGTCTCTTCCCGTATCGCCGCCGAGCAGTATCACGACGTCGCCCTTGCGCGGGCGCTGTCTGACCACGTTGGACTTCTTGACTCCGCCGATGACGTATCCCGTTTCCAGCCTCTTGGCTTTGTACCCCTCATCGTACATTTCGTGGACAAGTCCCGTCGCAAGCCCGATCTGGTTGCCGTAGCTGGAATAGCCCGCGGCGGCGGTCTTGGATATCACGCGCTGAGGCAGCTTGCCTTTGAGCGTATCCTCTATCCTTTCGTTGGGGTCGGCGCAGCCCGTCACACGCATCGCCTGGTAGACGTACGCCCTGCCCGAAAGCGGATCGCGGATCGCGCCGCCGAGGCACGTCGCCGCGCCGCCGAA
>ERZ1090880.1345-NODE-1347-length-12178-cov-10.282356_pt1 | contig 12178 bp, 2 predicted proteins | sample MGYA00478471_ERZ1090880 | MGnify/ENA primary metagenome ERZ1090880 (study PRJEB33644, sample SAMEA5815734) | chicken gut metagenome | biome: Chicken; feature: Gastrointestinal Tract; material: Caecum | place: Ireland | collected 2019-01-01 | study: A study of... | reverse complement strand
GAGCGGTGGGAGCCGCAGAGCAAGCAGTTGCAGGGCGAACTCACGCAGTCCATGCGAAAGCGCGTGCAGGCGTATATCACGCTCCGCAATACCGTAAGCGGGTTGATTCAAATCCAAGTAGACGGATGTAGCGACGAGGCGCTTGCGGAAAAGCAGGCGCAACTGAACGCGCAGTATGACGCGTTCGTCAAGAGTTACGGCTGCCTGACCGCGCCGCAGAACGAAGTGCTGTTCCGCGGCGACAACGATTATTCGCTTGTCTCCACGTTGGAGAACTACGACAAAGAGACGAAGAGCGCGGAAAAGACGGAAGTATTCACGCAGCGCACGATCCGCCGTGCGGAGAAGAAGACGCATACGGACGACGTGTTCGAGGCGGTGGATCTGAGCCGCAACCACACGGGGGGCGTGGACGTGCGGTATATCGAGCGTCTGACGGGGCTGGGGTACGAGGAAGTCGTGTCTCGGCTCAAAGAGCATATTTTTCAGGAGCTTACGCCCGCCGAAATTTATGCGGGCCGCGCAGACCGTTATACGGGCTGGCGCACGCGGGACGAGTACCTTTCGGGGAACGTGGTGGAGAAGCTGAAAACGTGCCGCGCGGCGCTTGCGGCGCTGGATGCGACGGAGACGGAGGAAAAGGACGTGCTCCGCGCGCAGCTCAGACATAACGAGGAAGCGCTCGTCGGCGTGCAGCCGAAACCGCTCACGAGCAGCGAGATCCGCGCGCGGATGGGCGCGACGTGGGTGGAAGCGGACGATTATTGGAACTTCTTGGAACACCTCGTCGCGGACGACGGGTATATGCGCAGGTATTCGTCGGACGGGATCGAATACAGCGGGTATAACGGGCAGTGGTACGTCCACGCGCAGCCCGGGTACCGTCACCGCGTGGAGGCGCGGTCGGTATGGGGGACGGAGCGGATGAACGCGCTCGACATTTTCGACTGCGCGCTCAACAGTCGCGCGCCCACCGTGTACGACAAAGTACGGGATGCGGACGGCAGGGAGCGGCAGGTGACGAATCAGGCGGAGACGGCAATGGCGCGGGAGAAGCTGCGCGCCATGCAGGAGGAGTTCGGCAAGTGGCTGTGGGAAAATCCGCGGCGCAGGGAAAAGTACGAGCGGATCTATAACGAGCGGTTCAACAACACCGTCCTTCCCGAGTATCACGGCTACTATCTGACCTTTGACGGCATGAACGCGACGATGCGATTAAAAGAGCATCAGAAGGACGCGGTCGCGCGGATCGCGGCGGGCGGGAACGTGCTGCTGCATCATTGCGTGGGCGCGGGCAAGACGTACGAGATGATCGCGGGCGCGATGAAGCTCAAAGAATACGGCGTTGCGGCAAAACCGATGTTCGTCGTGCCCAACGCCATCATCGGGCAGTGGGCGAAGGAGATCAAGACGCTGTACCCGCAGGCGAAAGTGCTCGTGACGACCAAGGACGAGTTCGAGAAAAAGAACCGCGGGCGGTTCATCTCCAAGATCGCCGCGGGGAATTGGGATATGGTGGTCATCTCGGAATCGCAGTTTTCCAAGATCCCCGTCTCGCCCGAGCGGCAGCTGCAAAAGCTGGAAGCGGAAAAGGAGCGGATCGAAGCGGCGCTGACGGAAGTCAAGACGCGCGGGTATTACCGCGACGGCGCGCGGCTTACGGTGAAGGCGCTCGCCGAGGCGAAAAAGCGGTGCGAGAGTAAGGTCAAGTCCGTCATGGATAAGATCGGGAAACGGCAGGACAACCTTTTAACGTTCGAGCAGCTCGGCGTGGACTATCTGTTTGTGGATGAGGCGCACGCGTACAAGAACAAGGAGCTTGTGACGCAGATGCGGAACGTGGCGGGACTGTCCACGGGCGGCAGCGAGCGCGCGTTCGATATGGAGATGAAGATCGAATATCTCTCTGAATTGCATGACGGCGCGGACAAGGGCGTGATCTTTGCGACGGGTACGCCGATCTCGAACAGCATGGCGGAGATGTATACAATGCAGTCTTACCTCGGCAAGAACGACCTGCAAAGAGCGGGCGTGCAGTTTTTTGACGCGTGGGCGAACACGTTCGGCGAGACGGTTACGTCGTTGGAACTCAAACCATCAGGCGATGGCGTGCGCCCGCGGACGCGGTTTTCCCGTTTTGTGAACCTGCCTGAATTACAGCTCATGTACCGCAAGTTTGCCGACGTCAAGACGGCGGAGATGCTGGATCTTCCCGTGCCGGGAGCGGAGCGGATCACGCATACATTGCCCGCGACGGAACAGATCTTGGAATACAACGACGAGATCGTCGCACGCGGCGCGGCGATCGAGCGCGGCGGGGTAGACCCGTCGCGGGATAATATGCTAAAACTCACGTCGGACGGGAAGAAACTTGCGCTCGATCCAAGGTGTTATGACTCGTCCGCAAAGGACGAACCGAATACCAAAGTCAACGAATGTGTTCAGTCCGTCTGCGATATTTACGGGCGGACGGCACAAGAAAAGGGGACGCAGGTCATCTTCTGCGATCAGAGCACGCCGAAGGGGAGCGAGTGGAGCGTATACCGCGACATCCGCGAAAAGCTCATCGCGGCGGGCGTGAACGCGGACGAGATCGCGTTCATCCACGACGCCGACACGGACGCGAAGCGGGAAAAACTGTTCGAGGCGATGAACGAGGGGAAAGTCAGGATCCTTCTCGGCAGCACGCAGAAGTGCGGCGTAGGCGCGAATTTCCAAAAACGGCTCAAAGCGCTACACCATCTGGACGTGCCGTACCGCCCTGCGGATATGCAGCAGCGCGAGGGGCGGATCATCCGTCAAGGGAACATGAACGAGCGCGTAGAGATACATACCTACGTCACGGAAAAGACATTTGACAGTTATTCGTATCAGATCTTGGAGAACAAGCAGCGGTTTATCTCACAGATCGACAAAGGCGACATGAGCGTGCGCGAGGCAAGCGACATCGACGATACGACGATGTCGTACGCGCAGATCAAGGCGATCGCCACGGCGAATCCCGATTTTTTGCGGCAGATGCAGGTCATATCCGATATGAAAAACCTGCAAATGCTCAAACAGAAGCATATTGAAACGCAGTCTGCGCTGCGCAGGCGGGTCGCGGTCGAACTGCCGCAGGAACTTGCCGCCGCGGAAAACAGGCTCGCGCAGCTCAAAGCGGACACGGACGGGTATACGGAAACGCCTGTATTGGAACTTGACGGCAAGGTCTATGATACCATGACGGACGAAGCGGCGGAGCATTTCAGGGCGGTCTGCGAGAAAACGCCGCACGGGCAGACGGTAGGGATGTACGGCGGCATGAAGATCACGTTGCGTACGGCGCAGTCGTTCACGGGCGCAGCCGTCGGGCAGGAACTGCTGCTGACGGGCGCGGGGTGTTACCGCACCGACGCGGGTCAGAGCGCGCGCGGGAACCTGACGAGGATCGCGAATCTCTACAAGGGGCTGCCCGACATGGAAAAAGATACGCAGGCGCGGCTCGGTTTTTTACGCAATCAGCTTGCGGAGAGCACAAAGCAGGCGGAAAAACCCTTCGAGCGGGAAGAAGAGCTTTCGGCATTGCAGCGCGAGCTGGAAGAGATCAACGCGCGGTTGCAAGTGGATAAAGACGAAGTCGCGGTGGAGACGCAGGAAGCGGAACCGACCCGCGGCGCGGAGGAGACGATCGATGAAAAAGAAAATGTCTGCACGGGGCAAAATACAAGATCTTAGGATCTCGCTTTTGGACTACGCGATCTGGTTTTTTGCCGACGCGGTCGTATCGTATGCGGTCTGCGTGTTGGTGGGTTGTCTTGCGCTCGGCGTGGGGTTTAGCGGCATCTTATACGCGATGAATCACAGGTACGTGCTGATCGCAACGCTCCTCGTCACGCTGATCGGGTTTGTGCCGCTCGCGCTCGTCATGCGTTTTCAGCTCGAACAGCACTATGTGATGCGGCGGCTGAAAAATGCAAAGCGCGGGATAGACGGCAACCTTGAAAATTCGCATTTTCAGACCATGCGCGAGATGGTGCAGAACGGATACCGCATTTACAACTCCGCCGAGGAACTGAAAGGGGCGGAGAGCGGGATCATCCTGAACATGGAGGAGCGCGGGAAAGGGAAAATGCGCACGGTGTTCTCGCCCGAGACCATCCACACGCTCGTCATCGGTACGACGGGCAGCGGCAAGACGTCGAGCTATATCATCCCGTCCGTGAAAGCACTTGCTTTGACAACGGAGGCGACGCGCCCGTCATTTCTCTTTACCGACCCGAAGGGCGAGCTGTACGAAAAGACGGCGTGGTATTTGGCGGAGCACGGTTATAAGATCCTGACACTCGATTTTCGTCATCCCGAGCGTTCGCTGCGCTGGAACCCGCTTCGGTACGCATGGACGAAAATGTGCGAGGCGCAGGGCGTGCTCGACAGGATCACGATGGTGTCGGAGCGCGGCGTACCCGTATACCGCCTGCACGGGCGGGAGTACGACGGGGACGCGATCGACGCCGCTGCCCGTGCGGAGATCCAGCGCTTGGAGGACGAGGCGTACGAGGAGATCATCAATATCGTCGCTGCGCTCTGCCCCGTAACGTCCGCCAAAGACCCGATCTGGGACGAGGGCGCAAAGGGGCTTATCCAAGGCGTCGTGATGGCGATGCTCGAAGACGGTATGTCACCCGACGACGTCGGCATGACGGCTGAGAAGTTCAATTTTTACAACCTGCATCAGATCTGTACGCACGCGGGCGCGGGGTACAAAGACCTCATCGGATATTTTCAATACCGTGACAAAAAAAGCCGCGCGGTATCGAGCGCGGAGATCGTGCTCGTCGCGCCGCCGCAACAGCAGGGGTCATATATGTCGTCCGTGCAGCAGAAATTGCAGATGTTCAACGACCGCGGAATCTGCAACATGACGAGCGCAAGCGAGATCGACGTCAAGGAAATGGACGAACAGCCGACGGCAATTTATCTGATGCTGCCCGACGAAAAGGAGGGGCGGCACCCTTTGGGCTCGCTGTTCATCTCACAGTGTTATAAAAAATTGGTCGAGAAGGCGGTGGAAAACGGCGGTTCGCTCAAACGTCGGGTGTTCTTCATGATGGACGAGTACGGGAATATGCCCAAGATCGACGGCGTGCAGAGTATGTACACGGTGGGTCGGTCGCGCGGGATCATACAGATCCCCGTGATTCAGTCGTATTCGCAGATCATAGACAAATATGGTCAGGAGACGGCGCGGACGATCTTCGGGAACTGCAACATCGAAGTGTTCATCGGCTCGAAGGATAACGAGACGTGCAAACAGTTCTCCGAAAAGCTCGGCAACTTCACGGTGCTTTCGGCAAGCGTCTCGGGCGGGAAGCACGCCGTGGAGCACAATTACAGCGAATCGGTGAAGGAGCGCCCGCTCATGTACCCGCGTGAACTGACGCTGCTCAATAACAAGCACGATATGGGCAACGTAGTCGTGCTCAATCAGGGGTATTCGCCGACGCTCGGCACATTCACGCCCTATTTCAGGAGCAAAGTGTTCCCGCTCGGGGAAACGCCCGAAACGGCGCTTACGCCCCGCGCGCTGGATGAGGACGCGGCGCTGTTCGATTTCAGGGCGCGCACGGACGCGATCATTGCGGAGTATGAAGAAGCGACGGCGGACGACGGCGGCGAGATCGAACGGCGGGAGAACGAGACTATGGTGCAGACGCCGCCCGAGACGGTCGCGGCGCTCACCAAGCGGCTGAACGCGATCGCCGAGCCGTACGGGCTGGAATTTACGGACGACGTTGAAGAGAATGCGGAGACGTTCGAGGCGCTCACCGACGCGCTGCGGGCGGACATGAAACTGACGCTCGTGAACGAAACGGCAAAACTTCGGTCGGAATATCTGCAAGCCGTCGGACAGACGGCGGGGAGGGAACGGGAATGACGAGACGGAAGGATTTTTTATCGGTCATATTGTTCTTTGTGTTGTTTGCCGCGCTTGCGGCGGGGGTCATGCTCCTGTCGCCCGTGCCGCGCCGCACGGCGGACGCGGCGGTATCGACGAGCGGCTCGGTCGGGCCGACGCTCTTGAAACCCGTGGATAACGGGCGGTATATCCATGAAAACGCACAGATTTTGGTCAGCTATACATATCCGAGTTCGATGTACGATTATCAGTCGACGTATGTCTTAAAGGTCTCGTACAGAGTGACCTCGGCGGGCAACGGAAACGCGTGGGGCGCGAATACTTATTCGCTCTCCACGGCGGCGCTGTACAAAAAGGACGGGAACGGGACGTATCAGCTGTATACGCCGACGCAGGCGTTCGGGATCGTGGAAAGATATTTTAATGTAGACGGCGCAAAGTACGGTAAGGGTAAGATCAACGACAATACGGATATAAAGAAGGATTTCGAGGACACAAAGAAAGTGACCGTCGACGTGCCGAGCGGCGCGAAGTGGAGCGATTTTCAGGCGCACGGCGACGGTACGACGAACCCGTCGAACGGGAACAAATCGCTGACGCTCACCGTGAGCGAGCCCGGTGAGTACAAAGCGGTGCTGTGGTGTCTCGGGTATGACGCGGGCCCCGTGAACGCGCAGAAGGTCGAGTATGAATTTTCATACGGGAACGGCGCGAACACGGGCAATGCGTCGGGAATGGGAAGCGCGCGGACTGCGAGCGGGACGCAGCTTTCCGCCGGCGCGTATACCAACGAGGCGATCACGTTCACGGCGATGGGCGGGACGGAGCTGTATCTCGACGGAGAACTTCAATCGGGTACGACGGCAACGGTATCGGGCGAGGGTCAGCATTCCTTTTGGGTCGAGCCTGAGATCGGCTACCGCGCACAGTACTATTACTATATCGACAAGACCGCGCCGACTTTATCGTTCGGAGGCGTAACAAGCGGCGGGTTCACACGGAGCGGGGTAACTGCGTCGGGGTCGGATAACATGGGCGTTGCGTCCGTCAGATACAGTTATACGACGGGCGGCTCGTTCCCGTCGTCCGCCGATACGTCGTATACGGGCACGCTGACTGCGGCGGGGAACTACTACATGACCGTGACCGACTATGCGGGCAATAACGCGAGCTATACGTTCACGATCGATAATTCCGCGCCCGTGCTGGCACTGAACGGAGTAACGGACGGCGGGTTCACGAGCGGCAGCGTGACGGTGTCGTGGGATACAAGCGTGACGGGCGCGTCGGGACAGCGGACGAACGAAAACGACAGGCTGACCGTGACGTACGCGCATTCGCGGGACGGCACATTCCCGACGGAGACGGATTCTACGGCGTATATGAATACCGTGTTCTCCTCGGAAGGGAACTATCTTGTAAAGATCGCGGACAGTGCGGGAAATGCTACGTCGTATACGTTCACGATCGACAAGACCGCGCCCCTATTGTCTTTGAACGGCGTAACGGACGGCGGGTACGGCAAGGCGGACGTTACGGCGGAGTGGGCGGACGACGCCGGCGGCGCGGGCGCGCAGCGGACGAACGAAAACGACGCGCTTACCGTGAAGTATTCCCGCTCCGCGTCCAAGGACTTCCCCGCGTCCGCAGACACGATGTATACGGGAAAACTGACGGCGGAGGGGAACTACCTGCTCGTCATCTCCGACCGAGCGGGAAACAGTACGAGCTATAAATTCACGATCGACAAGACCGCGCCGACGCTTGACCTGAAAGGGGTCGCAAGCGGCGGGTTCACGCAGGGGAACGTCTCCGCGGAATGGAGCAGTACGGTCGGCGGGGCGGGAAGTCCGCTCACGAACGACGGGGATAAGCTCACCGTCAATTGCGAACGCAGTTCGGGCGGGACGTACCCGAATACCGCGAATACGCCGTATTCGTCGGAACTCACGGCGGAGGGGAACTATCTGATCGTCATCTCCGACCGTGCGGGAAACAGTACGAGCTACACGTTCTCCATCGACCGTTCTGCACCTGTGCTTGAATTGGAAGGGGATAACGGCGGGTATACGAACGGGAACGTCTCGGCAAATTGGGATAAAACGGCGGGCGGCGTGAGGACGCAGCGCATGAACGGCAGCGACGTTCTGACGGTTCTGTACGCGCGGTCGGACAGCAAGGATTTCCCGTCTTCGGCGGATAATGAATACGCGGGCGCGCTGACTGCGGAGGGGAACTACCTCCTCGTCATTTCGGACAGCGCGGGGAACAGCACTTCGTATAAATTCACGATCGACAAGACCGCGCCTACGCTATCGCTCATCGGTACGGAAAGCGGCGGCTTTACGCAAAATGCAGTCTCTTCGGAGTGGTCGGCGTCGGTGGGCGGTACGGGCAGTCAGCTCGTAAACGACGGGGACAGGCTTACAGTTATGTATGCGCGTTCGGACAGCGGCGAGTATCCCTCTGCTGCAACGCAGGCGTATGCAAAGGCGCTTACGGCGGAAGGGAACTATCTGCTTGTCATTACCGACCGTGCGGGCAACAGTACGAGCTACACGTTCACGATCGATACTTCCGCGCCCGTGCTGGCGCTGGACGGTACGTCGGACGGGGATTTCACGAACGGAGACGTCGGCGTGGAGTGGCAGACGACGGTCGGGGGGCGTCGGGGCGCAGCGTACGCACGCGAACGACGCGCTTACGGTCATGTACGCGCGTTCGGAGACCAAGGACTTCCCCGCCGCGGCAGAGACGGCGTATACGGACGTACTGACGGCGGAAGGCAACTACATCGTGACGATCTCCGACCGCGCGGGCAACAGCCGTTCGTATACGTTCACTATCGACAAGACCGCGCCGACGCTTGAATATGACACCGTGGAAGACGGCGGGGCGACGAAAGAGGACACGACGACGCTATGGGGATACGACGGTCGGCGGCGCAGGCGCGCCGCGAACGAACGGGAAAGACAGCCTCGTTATAAAGTATGATTTCCATGACGGCGCGTCGTTCCCCGAGACGGCGAATAAGGACTATTCAGGAAAATTTACCGTGCAGGGGCGGTACCTCGTGACGATCACCGACCGCGCGGGCAATTCTTCGTCGTACACGTTCACGCTGGATAAGACGGCGCCCGTCTTGCAGGTGAACGCGGACATGGTAGGCAGTAATTCCGTCTACGGCGGCACGCCGTCCGTGACATGGAGCGATAACTACCTGTCTGTGGCGGAGGTCGGGATCACGCTTGCGGAGCTGGCCGCGACGCCGCAGGCGATGACGGCGGGTGAGCCGTACGGCGTGGAAGCGGAGTACGGCGATAAGCTCACGGAGAGCGGCGTATATACGGTCACGCTCACGGACGACGTGGGAAACGAGAGTGTCGTTTCGTTTGCGGTTGTAGGCGCGGTCAATTCGTATAACCGCGACCGCATGGAAAACAGCGGTTACCTGAAAACGGGGAATTACCGCGTCAAGATCCCGTACATGAAGACGGTGACCGTTCCCGTCACGGGCAAAGACGGAAAGAAGTCCGTTTACCCGGGCGCGTGGTCGAATGCGAACACCTATGTGTTTGCAAACTACGAGAACGCGCTGCGGTTTATGATGGAAGTTGAAATGGAAGAAGCCGTGACGTACAACGGGAACGGCATCTATACCTACTATCAGATCAACAATCATTCCGCGACGACGACGTACGGCGACGGGGACGGGGCAAAGGCGACGATGGAGGAGTTCTACAAGGCGCTCGAAAAATATTCGCTCGCATACGTGAGCGAATACAGCGTGCCGTCGCTCAATTCCCCGTATGTGGGGAGCAACACCGTCATCATGGACAGTGAAGTGCTTGCGGGCACGACGCAGGACGGCGTGCAGCGCATCGGCGGAGACTATGTGTTCGCAAGCAAAACGTACAGTATCGCGTTCGGGCGGCAGACGTTTGCCTACGATTCGCTGATGCGTCTGAAAATCGAGCAGGGCGGGCGTACGGTGTACGAGGGCGCGCTGCAATCGGGGGCGGATCTTCTCAAATACATCGGTTCGGGCAGTGCGTCGGGCGCGACGGGCGGGGTCTATACCGTAACCGAGACGGACGGGCTGGGGAATACGCTCGTATACGAGGTATATTTTGACCGCACCGCGCCGACGTTCCTCGCAAAGTATACCTACTACCACGCCTTTACGGACGGGGAAGGGGATATGCAGTCGGAAGTGCTGTCCGCGGAGCTGGAACTCTCGTCCAACTTGCAGATCGACGGGAACCTGCGCACGCTGAGCGTGCAGAAGCTTCTCGACAATTCTGACGCGATCATCACGGCGGTCGTCGTGAGACCGGACGGGACGACGCTTACGACGTTCGATCTGTCGCTTCTGACGTTCGGCGCAGGCGGGAACTTCACGGACGGCGGGGAGTACCACGTCAAGCTGTACGACCGCACGGGGAACGTGTTCGACTACGTGTTCACGATCTACGGCGGCGCGCCCCGCGTACAGTCGCAGATCCGAGGTACGGGCGACAACCGCAGCATCACCATCTCGTTTGCCAATGCAAACAGCTATTCGTCCATCGTGCGGTTTGCGATCTACCGCTACGGCGTGCGCCTTCCGGACGGCGAGTATAACGAGACCGTGGACGGAAAAGTCCTCAACACGCTGTATATCGAGCAGGACGTATGGAGTTACAGGTTCGTGCTCGGCGGAGTCTATACCGTCCGTTTCGAGGACAGCTTCGGGAACGTGACGGAATCGGAGGAGATCGTATTCTCCAAGGGACTGCCCGAATACACGCTTTCGGGCGTGACCGAAGGTGACAAAACGCGGAAGAGCGTATCGCTGGTATTCGAGAGCAGCGCTGGGTACGAGGTGTACAAGGACGGCGAAGTTATGACGATCCCCGCAAACGCCGTTGCGGACGGGCAGGAGATCGAAATCGCTGCCACCGAGGAGAACAACGGGATGTGGGAGATCAAGCTGTACGTCAAGAGCGATCCGAATACCTATGTGACCGTGCGGTTCACGCTGGATACCATTGCGCCGACGGCGGCCGCCGAGAACGAAAAAGGCGCGCCGATCGCATGGGACACGACGACGCAGGAGGGATTCCGCATCGTGTGGAGCGATACGGACGTGGAACGCGTACGGTATCAGATCGATAACGGCTTGTCCAAGAGCTATACCGCAGGCGAACTTCTGACCGAGGACGGCGTATATACGGTCACGCTCACGGACGACGCGGGCAACAGCGCAACGTATTCCCTCACAAGGGATACGGCAGTAAAATACGAGATCAAATTCAACGGCACGAATATCGAGCAGGACGGCGTCGGGTACGTCCGCGGAGGATTTACCGTCGTCAACGATGAATGGCTGGAAATGAGCATTTCCCGCGACGGAGCGTCGGTCGAGACGCCGAGATTTAATTACGAGTACGTCACCGAAGGCAGATACGAGATCACGCTCAGAGACAGCATCGGCAATCAGACGATGGTGACGGTCGTGATCGATAAGACCGCGCCCGAGATGGAGATCAGAAGTGGCGCGGACGAGTATTCGCCCGTCACGGTCGAAGTGGAGAGCGGGGACGTCAGTTCGATGACGGTGCGCAAGGACGGCAAGGCGTACAGCATCGAGCTTGCGGACGAGATGACGTTCTCCGCGTGGGGCGTGTACGAGATCACGCTCAAAGACATGCTCGGCAACGCGCGGACGGAGACGTTCACGATCGCCAAGATCCCGCCGAAAGCGGAGATCTTCTCGACGGACGGAGAGCGGGTCGCCGACGGCGGCAGCACGAACAAAGCCGTCTACGTCGTATGGGACGATGAAGCCGCGACGGCGCGCGTCACGCTGCCGAACGGGTTGTCCAAGAGTTATGCCGCCAAGACCGTGCTCATGGACGAGGGGACGTATACGGTCAGGATCACGGACGCGGCAAAGAACGTCGTGACCGTGACGGTGACGATCACGCGGACGATCGCCTATACGATCACCGCCACAGACGGCACGGAGATCGAACCCGTGTGGCTGGACGGAATGCTGAACGTGACGCGGGATTTCGCGGTCGCGTTCGGCGCGGGCATTACCGTGCAGGCGGAAAGGGACGGTCAGCCGTTCGCCTATGAAAGCGGGCAGGCAGTTTCCGCCGAAGGGGTCTATACCTTAATCTTAAAAGACGGCGTCGGCAACGAAGAGAAGATCGTGATAAAGCACGATGCGACCCCGCCCGAAGTCATCGTGACGGCGGGAGAGAAGGATACGGACGCGGTCACCGTGACGGT
>ERZ1090880.1343-NODE-1345-length-12183-cov-14.937253_pt1 | contig 12183 bp, 10 predicted proteins | sample MGYA00478471_ERZ1090880 | MGnify/ENA primary metagenome ERZ1090880 (study PRJEB33644, sample SAMEA5815734) | chicken gut metagenome | biome: Chicken; feature: Gastrointestinal Tract; material: Caecum | place: Ireland | collected 2019-01-01 | study: A study of... | reverse complement strand
CGAGATTAGCTGCAGTCTCGTGGGCTCGGAGATGTGTATAAGAGACAGCTTTGACGACGCCGCCCTCTATTAAAAAGGAAACGTCGCAGAGTGCCTCGGCACAGCGCACGTCGTGCGTGACGGTTATCACGGTGTTGCCCTCCTCTCTATGTATCTCGTTGAGGATATTCACCATATTGCACAGCCCTTCATAGTCCTGCCCCACCGTCGGCTCGTCGAGCAGCAGAAGCTCGGGCTTAGCGGCGAGAACGGCGGCGATGGAGAGTTTGCGTTTCTGCCCCTCGGAGAGCGACTGCGGATGTCTGGAGAGAAGATTGCGCAGACCGAAAAAGTCAATCATTCTTTCGGCGTATTCCCCCGAATACGCGCCGAAGGCAATCTCCTGCCGCACGGTGGGCATAAAGAGCTGATAGTCGGGGTTCTGGTACACTACGCCCACCTTTTTGAACCATGCGCGGCTGCCGCGCGGCTTTTGACCGAACGCGGGCGAGATTGACTGCGTTATGCTGCCGCCCGTGGGCTTATACAGCCTCGCGATGAGCCGCATGAGCGTCGTCTTGCCGCAGCCGTTTTCGCCGAGCAGAACAACCCTGCCGCCTTTCGGAATTTCGAGCGTTATATTCTTTAAAACGTCGCGCTCCTTTTTTACCGAAAAGGCGGTATTAAAGAGCTTTAAAAGGGGCTCGCCACCCGCAAAGGGAGGGCATATATCCGCAATCTGAGCCGTTTGCGCGGCGAGATACCCCTCCTTGTCGGAGACGGGAGAGAGCGTGCCCGCGCTTATGTGCCACACCCTGTCGACGAAGGGCAGAACCATGTCGAGGCGGTGCTCGATAACAATCACGGCATACCCCGCCCGCGCGAGCGAACGCAGGGCGCCCATGAGGTGCGCCGCACCCTCCTTGTCGAGGTTGGCGAGCGGCTCGTCGAGAATTATTATCCTCTGCCCCATGGCGAGCGTGGAGGCGGTTATAAGCCTCTGTTTCTGCCCGCCCGAGAGCGTGCGGCACTTCCAGCCCTTTTCAAGCTTTAAGAGCCTACACACGATATCTATCTGCTTTTGAATTTTTTCGGGAGGGAAGGCGAGGTTTTCGCACGCGAAAGCTATCTCGTCCTCCACTATCTTCTGAATTATCTGCTCGTCGGCATTCTGCAGAACGACGCCCACCTTGCGGCATATGCGCCCTATCTTTTCGCCCCTGATATCCTCCCCGCCGACTATTACCTCGCCTGAGAGTTCGCCGTAGTTTACGTTGGGAATTACGCCGCTCATAACATACATGAGCGTGGACTTCCCCTCGCCCGAGTGCCCCGAAATGAGGCACACCTCGCCGTATTCCACGTTGAAGTTTATGCCTTTGAGCACGGATGTTTTACCGTCGTACGAAAAATTTACGTCCTTTAAAAGTATAGCGCTCATAACACCACCGCCAGCGCCGCGCCGACTGCGAGCCCGACGACAAAAATCACGTCGGAGAGCGCGGGATATTCCTTTTTATATATCGAATACGGCGCCTTGCCGAGCGCAAAGCCGCGAGTTTCGACCGAGAGGGCGAGAGTATCCGAAATGTTAACAAGGCGCATTACAAAGGGTACGAGGAATGCGCGGTATAAAATTTTGGGGTTTAAAATGCTGCCCGCGCCGCGCGTTTTCATCGCCTCGCGCACGCGCCTTATTTCCACTTTGAGCATGGGCACGAACGACATCGAAATGAGCATGCCGAGCGTGATTGCACGCGGGGTATGTACCTGCGAAAGGCTGCGCGTCATCCTTACCGCCTCTGTCGACATTCCGACCGCCGCCGCGAGAAATATGGCGGCAAAGCGGTTTGCCATGGAGAGCGCCGCGCTCCACTCCCTTCCCGCCGAAGCCCATGCAATGAGCGAGAACGCGCCGCCTATTATGACGAGCGCGGGGAGCATTTTGAGGCAGGTTTTCAAGCAGCCGAATACGCACAGCCACACGAGCACGCCGCACAGAAAGTATGCGCAGTTTACGCTGCGCGCCGTAACCAGACCGAATATGATTATAAACAGCGCCGCGGCGATTGCAATCAGCGGATAGAGCTTTTTGTTGAAGGCAAAAAACTTCATTTTTTAAGCACCCCCGCCTTTTTGAGTTCGCGCGCGATTATCATGCCGATTACCGAGCCGATAAAACACAGCACGAGCACCGCCGCCGTAATCCCGACAATCACCCACGGGTCGGCGCCGCCGATAAACATCGTAACGGCCTCGTTTTCGGCGCCCGTAACCGTATAGTTTACGTTATAATAGAGGTATAAAAGAGGTATGGTGAGCGGCATATACAGTGTCCCCGCGAACACGCACGCCCAGTCGCTTTTATATCCCCTGAATATGAGCGCCACGAGGACTTCGATGAGGAGCGCGCACAGCGAAATCATAGCCATGGGCGGGAACATGAGCACGAGAAATACCGAGATGAACAGCCCCATGAGCAGCATGGACCCCAGCTTGCGCACCTTCATCAGTCCTATCACGGGGAATATCGAAAATTGCAGACCCAGCCCGAGCTGGATTATGCCGAACACGGGGACGTGAATGAGCAGCGGCATTACCGCGCCCGTGAGCAGCGTGCACGCCGTGATTACGGCAAGGAAAACTATGTCCTTTATTTTAAATCTGCGGAAAAGCCTGTTTTCGTCGGCGGCACGTTCGTCCGCCTCCTTCCGCTTCCGTTCGCGGGCAGATTCGTTGAGCTGCACCAAAGAGTAGATTTCGGCGGTGTTTTCAATCAGCTCGCGCGCGAGCGCCTCTTCCGCAGAAGCTTCTGTATTTTTAATTAATTGCGGCATATCTGCGGGGCAATCGCCCGCGCCAGCCGTATTTTTAATCACTTCGTTCATATCTTTTCTTCGTGCATAACTCCGTTTTCGACCCTGTAAATTCTGTCGGCGATTGCCATCGTAGACTCGCGGTGGGAGACGAGTATTATACTCTTTTTGCTCTTCTGCAAGGCAAGCGACTGTAAAATCATGCCCTCGTTTATAGAGTCGACGTTGCTCGTCGGCTCGTCGAGGAGAATAAGGCGGCTCCCGCGCAGGAATGCGCGCGCAAGCCCTATGCGCTGTTTTTCGCCTGCGGAGAGATTGTCGCCCATGGCGCCGACCTGCGTTTTATACCCCTCGGGGAGCGACATGATAAAATCGTGCACCGACGCCATTTTGCACGCCTCTTCAAGCTCTTCCTGCGTGCAGTCAGGCTTTGCCATGCGCAGGTTCTCTTCTATGCTCTCGTCGAAGAGATAGGTCGTCTGCGAGACCATGGTGACGTTGTTTAAAAGGCTTTGGGTATTTATTCCGTCCACGTCGGCTCCGTTGTACAAAATTTCGCCGCCGTCCTTTTCCCAGAACCTTAAAAGGAGCTTTAAAAAGGTCGACTTGCCGCAGCCGCTTCTGCCGACTATGCCCACAATCTCGCCCCTTCCGGCGCGCATGCATATATCCTTTAAAACGGGCGCGTTCTCTTCGTAAGCAAAGCCGAGGTCGTTGACCTCCAGCTTTTCGTAGTCGAAACTTTTGCCGTTCGTCACGGGATATACGGCGGGCTTTTCCGAAAGAAGATTAAGAACCCTGTCGCCGCTGGCGAAGGTCTGCGTAAGGTTCCCCGGCAGCGCGGAGATTGCTATTACGGGACCGAAGCTGCCGAACACCGCCACCACTCCTATTATCATCGCGCCGAGGTCAAGCATCTGCAAATGCACGAGCGCTATTCCGACGGCGAGCGCCGTTGCGATAAACAGCGAAACGAGAAGTTCGGTTGCCGCCGCAGCGCGCGTCGTGCCGTGCTTCATCTTCTTCGTCTGCTTTAAAAGAATATCCGAACGGCGGTTGACCTCCGCCTCCCTGTCGCGTTCGGCGTTGTTTATGACGATGTCCTTAATGCCCTTGATTGAATCGAGGAAATATGAATTGAACGAGGCAAACTCGCGGCGGTATTCAACGCCCGCCTCTTTGAGCCGCGCCGAAGAGATGAGCGGCACGGCTATGCCTATAACGATATACCCCGCGAGCGCGACGAGCGCGAGATACCAACTCGATACGAACCCGACGAACAGGAACACTGCGAGCGATACCAGTACCGCGATACATATGGGGGATATCGTGTGGGCGTAGAAAACTTCGAGCGTTTCGATATCCGAAGTTATCATTGCTATTATGCCGCCCTTTTGCCTGCTTTCGAGTTTGGCGGGACAGAGCACGCGCAGCGCCCCGAAAATTTTATCGCGCAATACCGCGAGCAGTTTGAACGCAATGAAGTGGTTGGAGTATTGTTCAAGATACCTCAGCCCGCCGCGGACAACGCCGCAGCCGACCGCCATGCCGATTATTAAACCCCAGGGGAGGGAAATTGCCGCGCACAGCCCGAGTTCGCCGAGCGCCTTGGCCACGCCGACGGCGCCGAATACCGTCACCCCCATGGAGGCGACAAAGCCGAGGCTGCCGTTTATAACGGCGAGCGCCATTATATACGCGAGCGAGCCAAGCAAAACTATGAGGCTTGCCATTATTTTTACGCCGCTGCGGCGGAGTTTGTTTTTCATGCTCTCACCTCCGCAGCCGTTTTAAGGGGCGCTCCCGCACAGGATTTGTAGCCCTCTTCGAGCTCCTTCTGCGCGGCGTACAATTTTGCATAGCCGCCTCCGCGCTCCATGAGCGAGGCGTGCGTGCCGCTCTCCCTCACTTCGCCGTTTTCCATATAATAGATGTTGTCTGCGGGCACGACGTTTTCGAGGCGATGCGAAATTACTATCACCGATTTTTCTCTGCTCATCTCGACGACGTTCTTCATAATCACGGCCTCGCTTTCGATGTCGATGTTGCTCGTCGCCTCGTCGAAAATATATACGTCCTTGTCCGCGACGAGATTGACTGCCAGCGCGAGGCGCTGTTTCTGCCCGCCCGACACGTTGTTTGCGTCCTCGGTTATAACCTTTTCAAGCCCGCCGTTCTCCCTTATGAAATCGGAGAGGTTGACCTTGTCGAGTGCGCTCCATATCTCCCCGTCGGAGACGTCCTTTTTGGCGAGTTCGAAGTTGGCGCGCACGGTGTCGTTGAAGATATAGGTGTTGTACGAAACCGAGGCTATATGCGAATAGTACGACTGCCGCGAGAGCGTTTTTATATCGTCGCCGCCCGCGAGCACGTTTCCTTCGTTCGGCCTGCGCGCGCCCGTGAGCATATTCACGACGGTACTCTTGCCGCAGCCGCTCCTGCCCACAATCGCCGTCATTCCCCTTTGGGGGAAATTCATAGTGACGTTTTTAAGCGCGTCGCGCTTGCCGTCGTACGAAAAGGTTACGTTTTCAAGCGCAAGGCGGGCGCATTTGAGCTCGCTTTCGCCCCACACGGGCTCTTCGGAGGCGAGCAGGGCGATTATCTTTTTGCCGGCGCTCGCGCCGTTCATCGCGACGTGGAACGCCGAGCCGAGCGAACGCAACGGCAGGAAAAATTCAACGGCGACGAGTATTAAAAAGAGCGCCGCCGCAGGTTGCAGCCAGCCATTCATAAGCCCCACCACGGAGAGCGCGATGCCCGCGCCTGCGCCGCCGAATGCAACTAGGTCCATTATCGTGGTGCTTGCAAGCTGCATTACGAGCACCTTCATGGTAATTTTGCGGAACTCCTCGGCGTTTTCGTTCATCTTTTTGTGGCGCGCGTCGTCGGCATCGAAAATTTTGAGCTCTTTGAGCCCCTGAACGCTGTCTAAAAAGCCGTCGCCCATGGAAGTATATTTGCCCCAGTATTTCGCAAAAACCTTTTTCGCATACTTCGAAACCGCCACAATGGATACGGGAATGAGCGGCACGCAGGCAAGAAGGACGAGCGAAGTGCGCCAGTCTATTCCCACGCATATGAAAAAGAGAATGAGCGGCGCAATCATCGAATAGAAGAACTGCGGCAGATACGCGGAGTAATAGAGGTCGAGTTGTTCTATTCCCTCCATCGATACCTGGGTAAGCCCCGCCATGCTCATTCCGTCGGTCGAGCGCACGCCCAGCTTTAAAATTTTGTCGTAGGTGCGTTCGCGCAGGTCTTTCTTCACCCTGCGTCCGAGCACGTCTTTCAAATCGCCCGTACAGCGCGAGGCGGCGTAGCGCACGATTATCGCAACAACCGCGCATATCGCGGGATATATATAGGTCAATGCCTCGGCGCCCTCTATGAGCAGATATACCGCCCAGCATATGCTTGCGGTAATGCCTATGTTGCCCAGCATGCCCAGTATCATAAGAAGCACGACGTATATCACGTACTTCCTGTTCCCGCCGATAAGTTTAATCAGCTCCTTGTCAAACATCTTTTTTCCTTTTAATAATACGTTTATTTTAAGCGCCCGCCCTGCGGGCTTTTTTAATGAATTGAACCTGCAAATTGCAGGACTCAAGCGAATAGTTGCGGCATATGCGCGGGTCAATCTGATTTTTCGACGGTCTTGTTCTCTCCGTCGCCGACCTCTTTTTTTGCATTTTGCGCAAGTTTTTTCTTCTCTTTTCTGCTCTCCGAAAGGTGCCTGAACGCCACAACCGGGTGATAGAGAACTATTCTCGGCCCCGAAAAGCGCATCACCTCAGCAATTTCGGCGCGCATGTCGGGCTTGTAGCAGTGAATGGGGCAGTTCGAGCAGAACGGCTTTTTGTCGCCCCACGGGCATCTGAAACGGCGGAATCTGACGTATTCCAGAAGTTTTGAGCACTCCGCGCAAAGCTCCCCCTTTTTGCCGCCGTGCTTTTTGCGGCAATACAGTTCTATCATCAGCGTAACTATCTTAATTTCCTTTTCCTGCTCCATACCGCGCCTCTCCGCATAGCCGACAAAATTTATTGCGCATATGCGCACATAATTTTTAAACCATAGTTTATTTTATCATTTAACCGAAGTTATGTCAAATAAACTCACGTTAAGTTTTCATAAATTTTCACCACGGTTAATAAATTAGAGTAGAAATAAAGCCGCGGCGTGAAAAATACGCCGCAGCTTTAAAAACTTTATTTTTTATTGTATTTTATCTTTACTCTGCAATTTACTCTGCAACTCCTCCACGAGATTCCACAGGGCTGCGCTCGTAGGATTGAGTTTTTTATGGTCGCAACGCTCCTCCCCGCCGAAATTGTATATCCAGAACTTTTCGTTCTTCAACCTGTCGGCAGATATAAACTGAATGACGTTATCGCACTCCTCGTTGCTGCGAATCTTGTCTATCACGTCAAAATCGCTTATCTCGAGCACAAAACACAGCTCGTGACGAAGATTTGCGAGGTTGAGCGCTGTACCTATGAAACTGAACGCTTTTCCTCCGTTTTCCAGCAAATTAAGCGACTTTATTACAGGGTCGGAATAAATACTCTCGGCCGACTGGTTTTTTCTGCCTGAAAAGTCCTCCTCTCCGAAACACTCTTCAAGCAGCTCACGGAGTATCGCCTTTGACAGAGAAAAGTTTGCAACCTGCGTGTCGTGTCCTATTCCCGAATCGAGAGCGCTGAACCCACCCGAGGGTATGAACTGTAAAAAACCAGCCTTCGCGTCGACGTTTTCGCTGCGTCTTATGCGCAGGACGTCATATCCGCCCGTCTTGTTTTTGCAAAATACCATCGCCTGCACGCCGAGAAGGGACGCCCTGCCGGCGCCGTCGGTCAAAATTTTCGTCTCTGCGGCGGTAACATCGCCGTCTGACTTTGCAGCGTATTTTTTTATAACTTTATCGTGTATGGCAGACCGCATCGGCAACGCTTTAAGAACCTGCGCGACGGTCATGCCGTGCAAAGCTTCCGATGGCGCACGCCCCGAAGTTCTTTTCAGCTTCTTATAAAATTTATACAGTTCGTACTCCATCGCATTGGAGGTATAAACGTTTGTAAGGTAAGTGCTCGGGTATGCCGAAAAATGCATATCCGAATTTTCACCGAATGTAATTTCGTCGAGCATATATCCGATATTGTCGGGGAAATGAATGGTGGACTTTAAAAGTTTATAATATTTCCGCGCGACAGACGGAACAGATTTTTTATCGTATTTAATTTTGTATCCGTTGCCCTTTTTCACTACCCTGAGCGGAAAATCGCCCAGCTTATCCTTTTCGGCCACGCCTTTAAAAGGATAATTGACGGGATTTGCGGCAAAATATACGGCGTCGTATTCATAGCCGAACCTGTTGGCAACCGTACATTTTAAATTGCTTATGGCGTTATATTTCTCTATCACAGGAAGATATATCTTATGCAAAACGTCTTTCTGCCATTCGAGATACTCTTCTGTGGAGAGTGCCTTGTTGTATCTGCGCCTGCGCAACGTCCTCGTAATGCTGAATAATTTTCTGAATCCCTTACCGATTCGGCGGCCGAGCTCAATAAGCTCGCTGCCGTTTTTATAAATATCGATTATCGTGATTATCACAGCCGCTATACCGATTATCCAGATAGCGACAGGCACATTCATCTCTTTGAGCCATTCTAAAATATCCATTTCTCACCTGTAAAACAATTTTTTCGAACGATGCTACATCGTTGCGCGGCACGCCGTTAAATCAATTTTATCATTGCGGAAACAAAATTTCAACCCCGTAACAGATATTTTCCCGTTACGGCTTACCTTAACGCCGTGCGACGACGCAAAAGCGGCTTATCTCCGCTTTGGAGATAAGCCGCTTTTTTATGTATTTCGTTTACGCAAAATATTTATTTTCGTCCCTGCAAAGAAGACAGATGCCCGCAATCATGTTAACAAAGAGCAGAACGCATACCTTGAAGCCTACACCTACTCTCCTGCCGGATTTCGCGCTGTTGAAGAAGTGAACCGTCATGGGAATCGTCCATGCAAGCGGGATGAGGCACCACCCCGTAGCAATGCAACCGAGAACCATAAACACCTTTATTACAGTGTTTAACGTGCTGTCCTGCGATATTGCCGCCTGAGCGTTGTTTGCCGCGACAAACTCGTCGGTTGCGCACCCGCAGTTGGGGCATACCACAGCCGCGTCGTCGAGCTGCGCGCCGCAATGAGTACAAAATTTCATATATCCCTCCGAATATTTTGATTAATTTAATTATACACCCCCTCCTTATATTATGTCAAATGCAGGGATATACTTTTTCACATTATTTGACACAACCCGCTCACGCCTTACGCGGATTTTTTTGAAAATTACGATAAAAAGCTTGACAAAATATACTATGCATTGTATAGTATTATATGAAACGAGGTATTCAAGTGGACATTCAGATAAAAAAGGGCGTGCTTGACGCCTGCGTGCTGTACGCGCTCAAGGGCGGCGAAAGCTACGGCTATAAGATATTAAGCGATTTAAAGGATATAATAGACATATCGGAGAGCACGCTCTATCCCATTTTAAAGAGGCTTGAGGCGGGCGGAGCCTTAAAGACGTACAGCCGCGAGTTCAACGGAAGGCTCAGGAGATATTATACTCTGACGGCCTGCGGCGAAAGTAAGCTTGAAGAGTATAGGCGCGATTTTGAGAGCGTTATACTTATATATAAAAAAATTTTTGGAGAAGGCATATGAAATATATAGAATGGCGTGATATGTTTGAAAATTATCTGCGCGGACTTAAAGCCGAAGACCGTGAACGTGCGCTGGCCTATTACGGCGAGATGTACGCCGACATGCGCGACAGCGGAATGACCGAAGGCAGGCCGTAGACGAATTCGGCGCTCCCTACGACGCCGCAAAAAAGATAATTGACGAAGAGGCAAAAAGCGGCACCGACGAAACTTCATCCGGCGGAAGAGGCGACGAACCCTCCCGCGGCAACAGCGACGCAGAGGACAAGCGCGTGCTGTTTACCTCCGCGGGCACGGTGAATGAGTTTGAGATAAACGGGGCGCCGGGCAAGATATATATGCAATTCTTTGACGGCGAACGCGTGGAGATAGATTACCCCACCACTCCGCTGCTCGATTATAAGATATGCGAAAAAGACGGCAAGATAATCATCACGCACGGCGGCTTTAAATTCAGTAACGTGAGCTTTAAACCGAAAAAATACCCGCTATGTTCATAAATATCCCGCGCGGAATTGCGCCCTACTGCAAAATAGAGTTAGCGGCGGGGACGCTTGAGCTTGGCGACGGGGACTACGGCAAAATAGCCGCCTACGTTAAGGCGGGTAAGCTCGAGGCAGGCAGGTTCAGTTGCACCGACGCCGAATTCGATACCGACGCGGGCAAGATTGCAATCGGAAGCGTCGCCTGCCGCAAAATCCGCTTCGAAATAAATTCCGGCAAGCTCGACGCGGAACGCGTGAATGCAGACGAGGCAGCGTTTGAAGTAAACGCCGGAAAGGCCTCTGTCGGACAGTCGGACTTCAAACGAACCGAAATACGCGTGAACACGGGCAAGGCCGATATTACGCTGTGCGGGGCACGGGAAGATTACGACGCCGAGGTCAGCGCGACGTTAAGCTCGTGTAACCTGAAAAACAGGCAGGAGGGCCACGAACGTACCGTAAAGGCAGAAGTTTCCATGGGCGTGCTGAACGTAGACTTTGAAAACTGAAAACTTAAAAACCGCGCCGGATTTTTAAAAGATAATGCAGAGAAGGGGAGCGTTTGCACACTCCCCTTTTTTCATAAAAGTCAGTATCGGTTCGATATATTAAAAAGGCGCGCAGGGTAATGCCCTGCGCGCTTTAAATTTTGCGTTAGTTGCCGCATACTATGCGGTCAATTTATAAATTTGCACTTACTTGCGGGGATTTTTTATGTTGGCCTGTGGTGGTCACAGCCTGCGAGGGTAAAATGACCGTTTTGCCCTGCTTTTCGGGGATCGGAGCATTCTTTTGCGTCAAATTCAGCCCCCACTGCGCTTGCAGTCATATTGTCACCTCTGCCCGACGTGGTCATCCTTAAATATGAAGGCTTATTCCTCAGCCACAAACCCCATCTGAACACGTTGCCCTTTTCTACGGTAATTGTATCAATGAATTCCATCAGTACATCTTTATCTGCCTTTCCGCTTTCAGTTATGCTGATTTTTCCGAGCAGGTCACTGACATACTGCATATCTATACTCTCATCGGCAACGTCTTCCTCCTGCCCGTTGCCGAGCATTGCCGCTTGCAGTTCTTTAATCTCCTGCTCGCACTTCGACTTGGCACGCTGATACTCCTCCTTGCTTATTTCCCCGTCGGCTCGCATTGAAAGGAGCGAATCGAGTTTCTTTTCCGCCTTTTCAATCCGCTGCTGATAGCCCGAAAGGTCGCGCTTATTTTCCGTCTTCATCTCCTTCAACGTCTGGTTGAGAATGCTGACCGCCTCCTCTATGACGGGAGCTTTATCGGTTATGATATTGTCGAACAGCACCGCCGCCATGACGTCAAGTTTTGTTTCGTTGACGGTAGGCATATCGCAAAAGCCTTCGGTGTCAAGATCCAACTGTCTGCGCTTTTCCGCACTGCCGTTGTTGATGCGCGAATAACAGCTATAACCGTAGTGCTTTTGCCCGTCCTTATCCTGTCGCCACTTGTAGCGTTTGAACCTGGAGCCGCACGCACAGCGCAGCTTATTTGCCCAAACATCGGTCGTCGGCGTTACGCCTATTCTCTTCTGTTTGCTCTTTACAAGCGCAGGCACCGTCGTTGACCTGTCCATGCGCAGATCTCTGCAAGCATACCATACATCTTCGGGAATTATCGGCTCGAAATCGCCCTTGACAAGCACAAACTCCTCTTCCTTGTTGCGGATGATTTTCTGGTCGAGGAAGTTGTTTCTGTATGACTTGTTATAGCCGATATAGCCCATGTAAGTCGCATTGTGCAGCACGCGCGAAACCTTAACCGTATCCCACTTGATTAAGCCATTGGCGCACCTGCGCTTATTCTCGATTAGTTTGCCCATTATGGCACGCATGCCGTAGCCTTGCAGATACCAGCGGTAAATCATTCTGACCGTCTCCGCCTGTTCGGGGTCTATGACGTATGTATTGCCCACGCGCTTATAGCCGAGAATATTTCCGTTGCCATAGAGGGTTTTATTCATTCGGCTGACCTGTTGCCCTGCTTTTACTCGTTCGGAAATCTTTCTGCTCTCGTCCTGAGCGAGTGTCGCCATGATTGTCAGTCTCAGTTCCCCGTCGCCGTCCAGCGTCCAGATATTGTCCTCCACAAAGAACACTTCGACGTTTATGTTCTTAAGCTCTCGCGTTGCCA
>ERZ1090880.1335-NODE-1337-length-12262-cov-6.669370_pt1 | contig 12262 bp, 11 predicted proteins | sample MGYA00478471_ERZ1090880 | MGnify/ENA primary metagenome ERZ1090880 (study PRJEB33644, sample SAMEA5815734) | chicken gut metagenome | biome: Chicken; feature: Gastrointestinal Tract; material: Caecum | place: Ireland | collected 2019-01-01 | study: A study of... | reverse complement strand
AACATCTTATCAAATGATGGAAGGGATTTGAAGATACGGATGATTACCTACTTACAGACTCTCTGCAAGCCTGAAATTTCCTATTATTTTAGATTGATAAACACAAGCCCCGAACCAAGAGCTCATCACTATCGGTCGAATCCTATATCACTGCCATATCTTTTACAAAAGAAAAGGACAATTCGTTTGGGGGCATTTTGTGTTCCCCGTTCAAATTGTCCATTGCAAATATATCACGCTTTTAAAGTGAATTCAATCTGGTCATTGTCACATTAAAAGTTCAATTTGTCATAGATGTGAGTAGGATTATGACAAATTGTCTTATGGTTCTCAATTGAAAACTTCCTCAAACACATCATTTCTAACAAATACGTTCTCAGGTGCCCCTATTAGCTGGTAAAATACCGATTCCGGAAAATAGCCTTGTGATTTAATGTAAGAATCATAATAATCACCTATTCCATCTTCATAAGCTATTTCTCTCAATATATTAATCGTATCTTCATAGGCATGAGTACATCTCAATCTTCCAACAGATTTATCCATTTTAAATTCTTCTTGTGGCAATGAACCATCATTTCTTCTTGTATTTGCCCATGCTTCTAACTTAGATATTCCACCAGTTGTTGAAGCAATAACTTCATGAATAGGATTCGTACAAACAACATGACACCATATCTCGTCCAATGTACGCATCTCACTCCACCCTTTTCTCACTTCCAAGATCTCAGTAAACAATCTTACAATAAGAATTGCATTTCTAGTAACATCAACGGGGATAAATGTGCCCAACACTGTTATAGCACCAGCACGAAGTGCAAGATCGCCTACAGTTACAGCCCCTCTACCTCGTGGCATTACATGGCAAGCACTTAGTAATACTACTGGTGGAATATAGAAATCACTATCATTCATCATCCAAACATCATCTCCAACAACAATTCCCGCCATATTAGAATTAGTATCATAACTTCCATGTGCTGATATTAATAATACATTGGCATCCTTGTTACTATTGAGCATTTTCTTAAATTCTGAAACAGATGATATTTCATAAACTATAACTTCAAAAGACTTTTCCCTTTGTGCTATGTCTTTCAGCGATACAGATAATCCATCACACATACTTCTGATTCTATCATTTTTTGAAACACACTCTGCAATTATCAATTTAATTCTTTTACCCAAATACAGCTGCCCTTCTTTTGTCATTTCATACTGAAATGCTCTTGTTAATGGTGTAAGTGGTCTGTACGAAATTGGCTTAATACAGCATAATGGTGCTGAACAATCTGGTAATATAGCCAATCCAATTGGAAAATCCGAAAATGCAATTATATGAGAAATATGGTTTATTATATCTATCGGGTTATCTCCCAATACCTGTGTAATATCTTTTCCGAGTTTTCTCAATATTCTCCACACATAGTTACAATTTATTTTTCTCGAGTTTTTACAATGCTCTTCTAAACTAGCCAAGTCTGTATACATACTCTGAGGAACACAATCTAATTCAAGATAGATTGCTTTTTTTGCAGTTGCCCTATGAATTCCCATACTCTGAATAACCTCATTTTCAGCAATTGTAAGTTTGTCAGACCTGTTGAATCGAGCATATTGATGTTTCATAGTTCCAGGGAACGTAATAACCATGGGAAGTTGTCTGAATAATTTTGACTCTCTTACAATCTTTTCAGTTCTTGCTTTAAGCCCCTTATCAGCATTAACCATTAAGTTCCAAGTCTCTAATACTCTTCTCGTCATAGCCAACATATATTTATTACAATTGTGCTTACTGGTTATTTCCTTGATATCCTGTACTAGCTGATTCGTATAACCAAATTGATTTGCTAATGGAATTAATGGTATTATTTTCCTTTCAGATTCATTCATTAATCGAAAAGATGAATCTATTAAACACATCTCAGTTTCTTTTTCCATACTGTGATATTGTATGGCTAATTGTTTCCAATGTTCTTGTAACAAATCTGAAGTAAGACTTGAAATATTCACTAATCCTATACTAGTCTTTACATTTTTATACTTATTTTGCACAGAAGATAAAACATCATCTTCACAAATAATTAATGTTACATCGTCTATCAGTAATGATAGTTTATTATCAATATCTTCATTATCATAAAACGGAAGTATAATAATATTATGTGCTTCGTCATGAGAATGAAGTATCAATTCAATATCGCAAGAACTTGTATCAAAAGCATTTCTAGGCAAATGCATAATATACCAGATAGCAGGGATTATACCATTTAGTTCATCATCCCATATATGCATTGTTTGACCATATGAAAAATCACGCACATTGGAAATATTAATTATTGGATTGTAGTTTCCTATATAATTCGATTTTGCATGAAAAATAACAACATATTTGTATTGTACTGCCTTTATATATTCTAATTCATTCATTATCCGTTTTCGCTACCCTCCCATATATAATTCATTTTTTTATGTTCCCGTAATGTTAATACCGCTAAACATCAGTAGCGCTCCCAATAATCCTATAACAAAAAATATATTTGAATTCTATTCCTCCACAAAATTCAAATTTTCTGTTCCCTATAAAATTAATCTATCGGGATTCACCAAATCGCCAAACAACGATTTTTATAATTCTTTTTGTCATTTTGCCAGAAAATTACTTTGTATCTCCATCGGCATATGATAAGCCTGCCCGCGTTTCATCAGGCTGTAGAGCTTGAAGCTCATAAGTTCCGGACTGGCATCCAGACTACTGCAGAATCCAAAGTAATTCAGGTCTTCATTTTTTGACATTTCAGCCACATCGTCATCTTCAAGGAGAAGATCGGCGGCAAACAGATTGGCTTCATATTCTGTAGAATCCATCATATTGTAAAGCACATCATCCTTCATCGGAGCCATTTTCAGCTGTGACCGGTGCAGGATGATATGCCCCAGTTCGTGTGCAGCAACGATGCGCTGCTCTTCTTCCGAAAGGAAACTGCTGATCATGACATAAATCGTCTGGCAGCTCATGAAGCAGTAACCTTTTAATTTCTTATAATTCGATGTTTCTCCGACTACGACGTTCATGCAGTCGAGAAGTTCAAAAGGGTCTCTGGTCTTAAAGCGTTTGACCAGTTTTTCCACTTTTGTATAGATATAACTATTTCCCAAATAAATCACCTCAAAAGATCAGTTATCTCAAAGATGCGGAGAGTTCCCCGCAAGTATAATGTACTATAAATGCTGTACCATAAAAAGGACACTTACTTTTCATTGAGATACTTTTTCGGTGTAAATTTCTTGGCACGTCTTTTGGAATCCAGATAAAGCATCTGGATCTCATCCATGAAAGCGGTTTTATCTTCATCGGATAATTCTCCACCGGCGAACATGGCAGCGGCCTGTTCCAGAATCTGCTGTGCCTGTCTGGCTCCTCTGGATCCATATTGTTCTGTGGCTTCTGTAATAAAGGATTCCTCTTCTGTCATGAGATAAGAAACATCACATCCCAGAGTATCCGCAAGTTTCTGATAAAGTTCATGCTGCTTTGGATAACGTCCTTCTTTCTCCCATCCGCCCACTGTTCTTAAAGATACACCGACTGCCTGAGCCAGTTGGGTTTGGCTCATATCCTTTGTCTTTCTCAATGTTTTTACTTTCTCACCGAATGTCATAACAATACCTCATTTCTAAGCTATTTCAGGTTTATTGACTTATCCCGGAGCAAAAGCAGGAAAGTAATTTCCTAAAATACGCAAGTTAACTCTTGACAATATGAAACTGATTGCCTATAATGTGAATCACAACAGATAAGCAATTACTTGCATATAATATAAACAATATTTCCTATAATGTCAATATTAATCTCTTATAAATTGCCTATTTTAGCGGATTTTCAGTTGTATTATTGCATCTGGAATGTGAATAAATGACGCAGGAAGAAGCAATTAGAAGAGAAAATAGGCAATTACGTTCAAAAGAGGTGAAAAAAATGGGACGTCAGAAGTCTTTTATCTGTATCGATCTGAAATCCTTCTATGCGTCCGTCGAGTGTGTAGAAAGAGGCCTTGATCCATTTAAGACAAATCTGGTCGTTGCGGACCCGACAAGATCACAGTCTACGATCTGCCTGGCTATTACTCCGGCTATGAAGAAGCTGGGGGTGAAGAACCGGTGCCGCATCCATGAGATTCCGGCAGGTATTGAATATATTACAGCCATGCCGAGAATGCAGTTGTACATTGATTATTCTGCCAGAATATACAGTATCTATCTCCGGTATGTTTCCAAAGAGGACATTCATGTATACAGTATTGATGAATGTTTTATATGCTGCAGAAGATATTTATACTGCCGATCATCAGGTGGATGAAAATGGAAACCGTACCTTGTATTATGCAAAGGATGCCCTTGTAGCAGAAATCACTACAGATGATGAAGGATTTGCCTATGTGAAGAATCTTCCTCTTGGCGAATACTATGTAAGAGAATTCGAAGCGCCGGAAGGATTTGTTCACAATGAGAACAGTGAAAAAGCTGTTTTTGTATATGCAGATCAGAATACTCCGGTTGTATTTGACCAGGTGTCCTTCACCAATGAAAGACAGAAAGTGTCAATTTCTGTCGAGAAACAGGATGCAGATAATGGAAATGTCGTACCGGGTGCTGTCTTCGGAATCTACAATGCTGAAGATATCATCAATAAAGATGGCCAGATAATCGTAAAAGCAGATACCCTGCTTCAGGAGATGACTTCCGATGAAAATGGTCAGGCAAAATGTACATTGGATCTGCCTCTCGGACAGTATTATGTGAAAGAGCTTCATGCTCCTGCCGGTTTTGTTTCTTCTGATGAGATTCTGAACTTTGATGCTTCTTATCAGGGACAGGACATTCAGACCGTTGAATTGAAAACAGTTAAGAAAAACGAGCCGACAGTTGTGGAAATTACGAAGTCCGACATCACCACAGGGGAAGAACTGGATGGTGCTTACCTGCAGGTACTTGATCAGGATGGAAATATCATCGACAGCTGGGAATCTTCTAAAGACGAACCCCATGTGATCAAACGTCTGACCGTCGGAGAGACTTATACACTTCGCGAACAATTTGCTCCATATGGATACCTTGTTTCAAATGATATCACTTTTACGATTGAAGATACTGCAGAAATCCAGAAAGTAGAAATGAAAGACGAGGTGCCGGTTGCAGAACTAATCCTGAATAAAAAGGGAGAATTCCTGGATGAGGTGTCTCTTGTAGATCAGATCAAAGGTGTGGTGGAACATATTTTCCATTATATTACCGGCAGCCTGACCGATGTTACTTTCGAAGTATATGCAGAGGAAGATATCAAGGCTGCGGATGGTGTCAGCGAAGATTATTATAAGGCAGATGAGTTGGTGGCAACGATGACGACAGATGAAACCGGCATTGCAGAACTGGGTAATCTTCCACTGGGCAAATACTATGTCAAAGAAGTAGGGACAGCTTACGGATATGTTCTGGATCCAGAAATCCGTCATGTGGATCTGAGCTATGTGGATCAGAATACACCGGTTGTAACCTATAATGATGACTGGCAGAATCACCGTCAGAGAGTGATCATTAATCTTGTGAAAAAGGAAAAAGATCAGGATCGTGTACTGGAAGGCGGCGTATTTGGTCTTTGTGCCAAAGAAGATATCAAATCCTCTACTACCGGAAAGGTGCTGATTGAAGCAGATGAGATCATCGAGCTGAAATCAACCGATGCCGAAGGCAAAATTACTTTTGTTGCTGATCTTCCAATCGATGCTGAATATTATGTGAAAGAACTCTATGCGCCAGCCGGATTTGTAAATGCAGAGGAAGTACAGGAATTTACTGTTTCCTATGCCGGTGAAAATGAGGATTCTGTTGTTGTAGATCTTACATTTGAAGATGAAGCAACAACAGTTGAAATCACAAAGACCGATCTGACTGGTGGAAAAGAAATACCGGGATGTAAGCTGAAACTGGTAGATGAGGATGGAAACACTGTTGATGAGTGGACTTCTACAGAAGAAGCTCATGTGATCAAAGAGCTGGTAGTAGGTAAGAAAGGAATGGATGGATTTAACGGTGCGGTAGACAGTCATCGCTTCGTTAATCATAGAAAAGATACTATCACTTTGCATGAAAAATTATTAGCATGTGCCCCAATAGGAAAAAGAATTACACCTGATGATAATATTGTTGAAGGTTTAAATCGTCGAGGTGTGACAGTTCTTGATCCAAATTTACAAGCTCCGACAATTACATCCATCCCAGATGAGTTGGTGCACTATTGTGAACCAAGAATTTTAACAGTCCGTGAGCATGCACGAATTCAAAGTTTTCCGGATTGGTATGAGTTTAAAGGAAAATATACTTCGGGTGGAAAGAGAAGAAAAAATGAAGTACCAAGGTATACACAGGTAGGTAATGCTGTTCCACCATTATTTGCTGAACAAATAGGAATGGCACTTTTGGAGGTGCTTAATGATGACCAAAACGAATGATACATTATCATTTAGAGTAAGTGCTGGATTAAAAAATTTAATTGGGCGAGATTTGATTAGTGATAAATATATTGCTGTATTCGAGTTAGTAAAAAATTCATATGATGCAGGCGCTAGTAAGGTTGAAATATCGTATTTAGTCTCTGATGAAGGTGCGGGAAAAATCATTATTTCTGATAACGGAAGTGGCATGACATACAATGATATAATTCAGAAATGGTTGTTTGTTGCATATTCTGAAAAGAAGCCACAAAACAGATCAAAATCAACTTATAGAGAAGAGATTAAGCGTGAAGTAGCAGGAGCTAAAGGCGTTGGGCGATTTTCTTGTGACAGATTAGGTGCATCTTTGCAGTTAATAACAAAAACTAAAAAAGAAATTCAAGCACATAGGAAATCAACGGACAATGTTATAGAACTTACAAAAGGAAACTTTATACCGATTGATGAGGAATTACATCAAAAAATGAGAAAAAATCTTACCAGATATAATCAGCTAATTGAAAAACTAGAAAAATTTGTAACAGAAAAAATATAGAAGAAAGGAAGCGTGGTCACCATTAACAGGTGATAGGCTTCCTTTCTTTTATTTTTGCAATTATGCTCATCTTGACATTTTTTTACTGAAACATGTTGTATAAGACACTCCGAATCTTTGGATATATAGAAGGACTTTTATTTGACCTTCTATATTGATGAAATGTGAGGTAATGACATATGTCAGAGAAAAGATGTTATACAGTACAAGAGTTACAGGAAATCCTTGGAGTCAGCAGACCGACAATATATAATCTTCTGAAACCGGGCATATCTGTTTATCAATAAGGAATCCCAGCGAGTGAGCAAATCCGCTTTAAAAGAGTTGGATGCAAAAGATGTGCTGCTGATATTTCCGGAAAAAAGCAAGACCAATAAAACAGTCCGTGTTTTGAAAACACCGAAGACAGACAGCAGTGTTCGAAAGGTTTTCCTTCCAAAGTCTGTCGCAAAGATGCTGATCGAATGGAAAGAAAAACAGGATGAGACAAAGGAAGTTCTTGGAGATGAATACATGGAATATAACCTGGTCATGGCAAGTACGTTTGGTCTTCCTTTGGGGGATGGCGCGATCCGAAAGCCATTAAATCAGTTGATTAAAGACTATGATCTCCCACCGGTTGTTTTCCACAGTCTCAGACACAGCAGTGTTACCTATAAGTTGAAACTGAATGGTGGAGATATTAAAGCTGTCCAGGGAGATTCCGGACATGCCCAGGTCAGCATGGTTACGGATGTATATTCCCACATCCTGGATGATGACCGGAAGAAAAATGCAGAATTATTTGAAGAGGCTTTTTATGAGAAGAAAAATCTGGATCCGCAGATGCATCCGAATACAGCACAAAACACGGTAGCGGTTCCGGAAGGCGTGGATGCAGAACTGCTCGCAAAGGTCCTTAATAATCCTGAGATGGCAGCACTTCTTACGTCACTGGCGAAGACAATGAAGTGAAAAATAGTGAAAAAATAGTGTAATTTTAGTGAAAAAATGGGTTTCGTTAAAAGGAATGTTAAAAATATATCTCCATCATGCTAATTGATATCACCGTCATTTGATGGTAAAATGATGGAGATAATATTAAAATGAAGGAGATTTCGATGAGAAGTTTTGATTATATAAAAACTCCGGAGCAATTGCTAAAACCTGAAATTGTTCAGATGGTCGGAAGCATTCATGAGCATAAAGGTAAGCAGGAATTGTTCCTTGAAGCCAATATAGACGAATTGAAAACTCTGCTGGAAGTTGCTTTGATTCAAAGTACAGGGGCTTCTAACAGGATTGAAGGTATTTATACTACCGACAAACGTTTGGAAGAATTAGTAAGACAGAAAGCCGAACCACGTAACCGGTCTGAACAGGAAATATCCGGATACCGGGAAGTTCTTGCCACTATCCATGAAAGTTATGAGTATATTAATCCGAGACCCAATATTATTTTACAATTGCATCGGGATTTATACTCATATTCCGGAGGAAATGCTGGTGGAAATTATAAAAATTCGGATAATGTAATTGCAGAAACAGATGTAGAAGGTCATCAGAAAGCGCGTTTTATCCCGGTGCCGGCATTTCAGACTCCAGAAGCTATGAATGAACTTTGTACAAATTTTCTGGAAGCATGGGAAGCAGATCGAATAGATAAGTTGATTCTTATCCCTATGTTTATTCTTGACTTTCTGTGTATCCATCCATTTAATGATGGAAATGGGCGAATGAGCCGCCTGTTAACACTTCTTTTGTTTTATAAAGCCGGCTATATTGTCGGAAAGTATGTCAGTGTTGAAATGCTGATTGAAAAGACAAAAGAAACTTATTATGAGGCATTACAGGAAAGTTCCAATGGATGGCACGAAAATGAAAACAGTTATGAGTCATTTGTAAAATATTATCTGGGAATTATACTGAAAGCATACAGTGAGTTTGAGGGGCGTGTAGAGCACCTGAAAAACAGAAGCCTTTCAAAGCCGGATCGTATAAAGGCAGTGATTGATAATAAGGTAGGAAAAATTACCAAAAAAGAAATCATGGAGTTATGTCCGGATATAAGCAAGGTAACTGTAGAAAGGACCCTGACGGAACTGGTTAAAAGTGGATATATCGCAAAAGTAGGTGCCGGGCCGGCAACTGGATATGTTCGTATTTAAATCGGCTGTCGTGGTCGAAACACCATAGACAAATCAACAACAACGTTGTATAGTAATAATAGAAATCTGGTCAATTGAATATTCATGTAATCAGGCAGAGCCAACCTCGAAAAACCTGCGGTTTTCCTCGGTGTATGGCTTCGCCAAATAGAACTACAAAAAATGTCTCTTGTGAGCGAGCTCACAGATCCATTTTATGTATTTCTGCTTGGCTCTGCTGATTACATATTGTTTATCATTCCCGCTTGTAAGGGGATGGTAGCCGGAAGATGATATCTGTCAGTAACAACAGAGCTTTCCCCGGATGTTAGCAGCTGCAAAGAATCTGCTAATTTTCAGGTCTTATCTGGTCTTGACAGAAAGGGTATTCAGATTACCAGAATTTGATTCGAAAATAAAAAAAGTCCTTGATAATAAAGGGCTAAATATATCAGTTCTTGACAGGGATTAACAGAACCACAGAGCTCTCCTAAGCGCTAGCTGTGGGTTCGATTCCCGCACGGGACGCTGATCAGAAGCGGGAATTGCAGTAGGATACGGAAGCAATTCCCGCTTTTTGTCGAATTATCGGACCTTTCGGAGGTTCAGGACATATATAAATCATCTGTTATTTCGGAGGTTTATTATGCTGAACGTATATCTGGGAGAAATGGACCAGGCAATTTACTATCCCCCGCATACTTTGACAATCAGTACGAAGATGAGTGGATCACAGATAAGTTATCTATAGAAATGATAAAAGATGTAGACAAATCCCAAGTCATCGGTCCTCATTTGATAGAAAGTCCTGTACTGGGTCCTATCTCTGTAAAAGAAATATCCGGCGGAGTAAAAACGCTGATGCTTCTGGCCTTTGATCGATCGGGCAGGATTTTTAACGCTTCCGCCTGTGGTGACAACTGTGCGAAATGGATCTTGAAAATAGGAAAAGAAAGAGACCTGACCATAAATCTCCGGCATCTTATGGATTTTGGTAATGATGATTTTGAGATCAAAATTCTTAATACCGGGGATATGGTCCATAACATGGAACAATTTGTAAGAATTGCGGGAAAATATGTATAGGTAAAACAATATGAAAGGAAAATTCAAGGGGGTGCCGCTACTGTGCTTACTGCCGGGATGAAGTCGGATGATCTGACTGCCATCATACTTCTGGCTCCGGGAATGACAATAAAAGATTATTCCATAAAAGGAAAGTTGCTGGATGCCTCATTTGATCCTCAGCATATTCCGGATACTCTGACAATATTTGGAGAACATCCGATTTCAGGAAATTATTTCCGGGTAAATCAACTGCTTCCTTTGGAAGAGGCTGTAAAGAGATACGACCGTCCTGTGCTGATCGTGCAGTCAGATACCGATGAATTGGTACCCCTCAGCTATGCGGAAAAATTGGCGGCAATGTACAAAAATGCTTCACTGGAGGTTATCCATGGCGATAACCATGTTTTTGAGAAACATATAGATCTTGTAACAGATGCCATGTTGAAATTCTTACTTTCTTGTAATCCAAACACATCTGTGATATCATAAATCAACTCCAGAAGGGAGATTGATTCTTTTGATACAGGAGGAATGGAATTGACTACGCCTATGAAACTCGCTCTATTTCCAACTTTAAAAAACTATAAAAAAGAGTACCTCCCCCGGGACCTGTTTTCCGGGATCATTATCGCGGCAGTGTCTATCCCTATTTCCATGGGATACGCTCAGATCGCAGGACTCCCGGCAGTTTACGGCCTGTACGGCTCCCTGCTGCCGATCCTGTTTTTTGCCCTGTTTTCCACCTCAAAGCAGTTTATCTTCGGGGTGGACGCGGCTCCTGCCGCAATCGTAGGAGCCGCCCTTTCCACTCTGGGTATTTCCTTTGAAAGCAGCGCCGCCATGGAATATGTTCCGGCTATTGCACTCTTTGCCGGACTCTGGCTCCTGCTGTTTTACTTTCTCCACGCAGACCGGATCGTTGATTTTATCTCTACCCCGGTCATGGGAGGATTTATCAGCGGCATTGCCGTGACCATTATCCTTATGCAGATTCCAAAGCTTCTGGGAAGTCCTGCTGGGACCGGAGAACTTGTAGAACTTCTCCGCCATCTGGCAGAGGCTTTTGTACATATCAGCTGGCCATCTCTGCTCCTGGGCCTTTTGTCTCTGACGGTACTGCTCCTGGGAAAAAGATTCATTCCCAGGTTTCCTATGGCTATAGCGGTTATGGCCGCCGGAGTGGTGCTCACTGGTATTTTCCATGTGCAGGATTACGGAGTAGCTCTTCTGGATCAGGTTGATCCTGGTCTTCCAGGGTTTTTCCTGCCGGATTTTTCTCAGGTAGATCTTACCCAGGCCGCCGGCCGGGGCTTGATGGTAGCCGTTGTCATTATGTCCGAGTCCCTTCTCGGGGCCAATAATTTCGCCGCCAAAAATGATTATCCCCTGAATGACCGACAGGAGATCCTGGCCTATGCGGCGGCCAATCTGGCTTCAGGAGTTGTAGGCTGCTGCCCGGTAAACGGCAGTATTTCCAGAACCTCCATGAATGACCAGTACGGAGGAAAGACCCAGGCCGTATCTCTCACCGCAGGCATTGTCATGGGCGCCATCCTTTTGGGGGCTACCGGCTTTATCGGGTATCTTCCTGTGCCGGTGCTGACCTCCATTGTGATCTCCGCTCTGATGAACGTTGTGGAAGGGCATCTTGCTGTGCGGCTGTTCAAAGTCAGCAGACAGGAGTTCTTTATTTTCATGGCTGCCGGCGCCGCTGTTCTGTTTCTGGGAACAATCTACGGCGTGGTGGTAGGAATCCTTCTTTCCTTTGCGGCGGTGATCCTCAAAGCTACAAATCCGCCCCGGTATTTCCAGGGAATGGTTCCGGGAAAAGAAGATTTTTACGATCTGGGAAAAACCCGTTTTGCCTATCCGGTAAAGAACGTACTGATCTACCGGTTCAGTGAGAATCTTTTCTTTGCCAATATCAAGATCCTTCAGGAGGATATTGAAAGAAATCTTCAGGAAGACACGAAAGCCGTGATCCTTAACGCAGGAGCCGTCAACAGTCTGGATATCACTGC
>ERZ1090880.1333-NODE-1335-length-12277-cov-4.670512_pt1 | contig 12277 bp, 12 predicted proteins | sample MGYA00478471_ERZ1090880 | MGnify/ENA primary metagenome ERZ1090880 (study PRJEB33644, sample SAMEA5815734) | chicken gut metagenome | biome: Chicken; feature: Gastrointestinal Tract; material: Caecum | place: Ireland | collected 2019-01-01 | study: A study of... | reverse complement strand
GGACGGCATCGCCCCGCTGCTCAAGGTCTGCAAGGAGCGCGACCGCGGCATTTTCGTGCTGGTGAAAACGTCGAACCCGTCGAGCGGTGAATTGCAGGACCAGAAGATCGGGGCGCGCACCGTCTACGAGGTGATGGGCGGCATGTGCGAGGACTGGGGCGCAGACAGCATAGGCAAATACGGCTACAGCGCGGTGGGCGCGGTGGTCGGCGCGACGTACCCCGAACAGCTTGCCGCTTTGCGCAAAGCGCTTCCCCATACGTTTTTCCTTGTGCCGGGCTACGGCGCGCAGGGCGGCGGCGCAAAGGGCCTTGCAGGCGCGTTTGACAAAGACGGCATAGGCGCGGTGGTCAACTCCTCGCGCGCCATCATGTGCGCGTACCAAAAAGAGGGCTGCGACGAGCGCGACTTCGCGGGCGCGGCAAGGAGAGAGGCCCTCAGGATGCGGGAGGACATCCTCTCCGCAGTCAGCGCAAAATAGGCGGAAGGGGCGTCTGAAATGGAAAAGGGCAGGTTCTATATCGCGGTAGACTGCGAAGGGGCCGCCTGCGCCGTGGGAAGCCCGCTTGCAGGGCTTGGCCGGGGGGAGAACTACGCCTTTGCGGCGAAGCAGGCGGCAAGGGAGGCCAACGCCGCCGCCCGCGCGCTTTTTGACATGGGCGCGCAGGACGTGCTGATCTGGGACAACCACGGGGACGGCGTAAACCTTGACTACGATTTGCTGGACGAGCGCTGCCGCATCGTCAACGGGAGCGGGTTTGCACAGCGCTTCCCGCGCATTGACGAAAGCTTTGGCGGTGTGCTGTTTATCGGATATCACGCCCGCGCGGGGGAAAAAGGGGCGGTTTTGGCCCATACGTACGCTTCGGCGGCCTACCAGCGGGTGGAGATCGACGGGCAGGCGGTGGGCGAAATGGAAATCGACGCGGCCTTTGCAGGGAAAAAGGGCGTGCCGGTGATCTTCGCCGCGTCCGACGACATAGCGGCCGCACAGGCAAAGCAGGCTTTCCCGTGGGCGGAGACCGTCTGGACGAAAGAGGCGCTCTCCTATAACGGCGCAATCAGCCTGCATCCGCAGGAGGCCTGCCGCCGCATTGAGGCGGGGGTGCGCCGGGCGGCGGCGCGCCTTCCTGAGATGCGCCCGTACGTGATAAAAGAGCCGTTTTGCCTGACGGTGCGCTATCTGCGGCCGGAAGCGGCCGGGGAGGCCCGGCTGTACGACCGGGACGGCCGCCCGTTTTCCGCTCCGGATGCCCATACGCGGAAAGGCGTTGTGGCGCAGATTGAGGATCTGCGGCTTTGAGCCGGTGTTTTGGGGGGATGGAGATGGAATTTCAGATCAGGCAGGGCCAGATCATGGACGCAAAGGCCATCTATGCGCTGAATGTGAAAGAAATGGGATATGACTACCCGATAGAGAAAACCGAGGAAAAGGCAAGGGGATTGCTGGAAAGCGGGAAGGATAAAATTTTTGTCGCTGTCGCGGGGGGCGCCGTCATTGGATACGTCCACGCCTGCGGCTACGATGCGGTATATGCCCCGCATTTGAAAAATATCATGGGGATCGCCGTTTCAAGCAGCTTCCGGAAAAAAGGCGCAGGCAGGGCGCTGTTAAAGGCGGTAGAGGATTGGGCGCAGAAAGACGGCGCGGCCGGCGTCCGTTTGGCTTCCGGGGCAGAGAGGACCGGCGCGCACGCATTTTACCGCCGCTGCGGATACACCGGCGGTAAGCGGCAAATCCGTTTCCAAAAGATGTTTGAGCCGCCTGTGCGGTGAGCCATCCTCCGCCTAAGCCGATTATGGCATAGGCCTTTGCCGTCCCGGATGCAAAATGCGGCGGAGAGGAAGGGAATCGGGAAAGCGCCCGGTTAAAAAAAGATCCCGGAATCCTTCTTATAATGAAAAACCGGAATCTTCTTTGCGGATAAATAGGAAGTAAAGCTGGGAGGGGACGCCCCTCTGCCTTTTCCTATTGTTTCCATGCCGGAAACGGGCAGGGACGGCGCCCATTGCCGGGGACGGCGGCGTCCGGCGCCGCCAAAGCTGTTTTCAGAGGAAAAGGAAAGGGGAGGCAGGATGGAAAACGAATGGGAAATGCTGATAAGGCGTGCGCGCGCCGTGCTCAACCCGCGCAGTATCTCGCCCTTTGTTGAAGCGGGCGGCGTTGCGGCTGCGATCCTGACAAAAAGCGGCGCGGTCTATACGGGCGTATGCATCGACACGGCCTGCTCGCTTGGGATGTGCGCGGAGCGCAGCGCCGCCGCCAATATGATCACAAACGGGGAACACCGGATTGCAAAGCTTGTGTGCATCATGGGCGACGGCAAGGCCGGCATGCCGTGCGGGGCATGCCGGGAGCTTTTGATGCAGCTGTCGCCGGAAAACGCAGAAATGGAAATCCTGCAAAATTGTGAAACGTTTGAGACGATCCGGCTTGGGGCACTGGTGCCAAACTGGTGGGGAGACGGCCGGGTTTGACGCATTGACTGTAAAATATGCGATTGCATCTTGCAATTTGGCGGAAAACATGATATCCTAAAGGACAAAAAGGGGCCGCGTTCGGCAAAATGCGGAAGGCGGCCTTAATTCCTGCGGATAAAAGGGAGTAGCTTGCAGCAGTGGCTGTAACGCGGCGCGCCATCCCGGTTTTATGCCCGCCCGCGTTTTGAATAGCGAGACTTTTGTTTCCCATTTCCGGGGCAGGAGTCTTTTTTTTGTTTACCATTATAGTGAAAACGGAGGAATGAAAACATGGAGGCTTTGTTCGGAAATGTTCTGAACATCGAGTGGCGGCATGTTGTGATGTGGCTCATCGGCGGGCTGCTCATCTGGCTTGCGATCAAAAAGGACATGGAGCCGACGCTGCTTTTGCCGATGGGCTTCGGTGCGATTTTGGTCAATCTCCCGCTGTCCGGCGTCGTCACCCAAGGAGAGGAAATCGGCGTCATCGACCTGCTCTTCAAAAGCGGTATTGACAACGAGCTGTTCCCGCTCCTGCTGTTTGTGGGAATCGGCGCGATGATCGACTTCGGCCCGCTTTTGACAAACCCGAAGCTGATGATTTTCGGCGCGGCGGCGCAGTTCGGCATCTTCTTTACCATCAGCCTGGCGGCGCTGTGCGGCTTTGAGCTCAAAGACGCGGCGTCTATCGGCATCATCGGCGCGGCGGACGGCCCGACCTCGATCTTTGTCGCAAACTATTTCCAGTCGAACTATTTAGGGGCGATTATCGTGGCCGCCTATTCGTATATGGCGCTGGTGCCGATCGTGCAGCCGCCGGTTATCAAGCTTTTGACAACCAAAAAGGAGCGCCGTATCCGGATGCCGTATCAGCAGAAGTCGGTCTCCAAGACGACGCGCATCCTGTTCCCGATTATCATTACGATGATCACCGGTATCGTTTCGCCGCGCTCCGTCGCGCTCATCGGCTTTTTGATGTTCGGCAACCTGCTGCGCGAGTGCGGCGTTTTGAACGCGCTCTCCGAGACGGCGCAGAAGGTGCTGGCAAACCTGGTCACGCTGTTTTTGGGGCTTACCATTGCAAGCAAAATGCAGGCGGAGGCCTTCTTAAACTGGCAGACGCTGATGATCATCGCGCTCGGCCTGTTCGCCTTCATCTTCGACACCGCAGGCGGCGTTATTTTTGCGAAGATCTTAAACCTGTTCTTAAAGAAAAAGGTCAACCCGATGATCGGCGCGGCAGGCATTTCCGCATTCCCGATGTCGGCGCGTGTGGTGCACAAGCTTGGCCTTGCGGAAGATAAACAGAACTTCCTTTTGATGCATTCAACCGGCGTAAACGTTTCCGGGCAGATCGCCTCGGTCATCGCGGGCGGCCTGATCCTCAACCTGATCGGTTAAAAAGGAGGCACTCAATATATGAATATCGATTTGTTTTTGCAGACGCTTCCCGTCATGGGAATGGGGATGCTGGGCATTTTTGCGGTTATCATCGTGATTATGCTCGTTGTCGTGGCGCTCAACAAGATCACCTCCCTGTCCGCAAAGCGTAAAAAAGAGCCGAAGCAGTGAGCATGAGACGGCCCAAGCACATCCTGATCCTGCACTGCGACCAGCTGCGCGCCGACTGCCTCGGATATGCGGGGAATCCGGATGTGAAGACCCCGCACATCGACGCGCTGGCGGCGGACGGCACGGTGTATACCGAGCACTATACGGTCTATCCGATCTGTACGCCCTCGCGCTATTCGCTGTGGAGCGGGATGTACGTGCATCAGCACGGCGCGTGGAACAACTGCGCGACGCTGCCGGGGGGCTATGAGACCTTCCCGCGCATCTTAAAAAACAACGGGTACGACACCGCGGTGGTGGGGAAGATGCATTTTACGCCCACCTACCACGATATCGGATTTAACCGCATGCGCTTGGCAGAGCAAAACGGGGTCGGCCGGCATGAGGACGACTATCACGCGGAGCTGACGGGGCGCGGGATGATCGACCGCGTTGATTTGCACCATCAGTCGGGGATGTTCCGGGACAAGCCGACCACGCCGGATTACGACATGTTCCAGTGCGGCGAGTCGGATCTGCCGGAGGAGTGGTACTCCACTGCGTGGATCACCCGCGGCGCGCTCGATGAGATCCGGGCGTGGGATACGGATGGGCGTCATTTGCTGATGGTCGGCTACATCAAGCCGCATCATCCCTTTGACCCGCCGTACCCGTACAGCAGGATGTACGATCCGCAGGCCGTTGCGCTTCCGCCCGGCTATACGGAGACGCCGCCGGCGTGCGATACGGCGACAAACGGGGGCGCGGTAGATTACAGGCAGATGACGCAGCAGCAGCTGCGCAAGGCCGTGGCCTATTACTATGCGACGATTACGCAGATTGACGACGGCATCGGCGAGATCGTGGCCCTGTTAAAGGAAAAGGGGCTGTATGACGACACGATGATCGTGTTTACCAGCGATCACGGGGAGTATCTGGGCTATCACCACATGCTGCTAAAGTGCAACCACCTGTACGACCCGCTGGCCAAGATCCCGCTTGTCATCAAATATGCGGGGCAGGGGCCTAAGGGCGCGGACAGCCGCCTTTCGGAGAACATCGACGTCTCCGCTACGGTTTTGCGCTGCGCGGGGCTTGCGGCGCCGGACTCCATGCAGGGGGAAGACCTGCTTACTGGCTGCCAAAGGGAATTTGTCTTTTCGGAAGGGCAGTACGGAAGCGACAAAAAGCCCTGTATGGGCTATATGATACGCGATAAGCGGTATAAGCTGCTGGTGCGGGGGACGCTGGACGACGGGATGCTGTTCGACCTTCAGCGCGACCCGTTCGAGCTTGACAACGTGTTCCACGATCCGGCGTATGCGGACGTGCTCTCCAAAATGAAGGCGCGCCTGACGGAGAAAATGCTGTTTTCGGGCGCAGGGAAAAACCACTGTGATCTATCTGCGCCGCGGGTCAAAAGCGCGGAAGAGACTGCCGAACGGGCGGACAGGGTGAAGCGCTTTGTGCAGAGCCGCTGGGAGCAGACGCCTTGAACAAAAGATCCGGCGGCGCTTAGAAGGAGAAGGGGGGACGCTTCCTCCTTGCCTTTAAGCGCGGCTTTGGAATAGGGACAAAGGAAAAAGGGGCGGCCGGAAACGGCCGCCCCTTCCCGTTTGTCTTGCAAAGCGGCTTTTCTGCCGTTATAATGAAGGAAAGGGCGGCATGTGCCGCCAAAACGGAGAACAGGGGATGCATTTTCATGGTTGCGATTGATCTTTCCGGCAAAACTGCGCTGGTCACCGGCGCGACGGGCCAGCTTGGGCGCGTGATGGCGCGGACGCTGGCAAAGGCGGGGGCTGATATGATCCTGCACTACCATCAAAACAGGGGGGCGGCCGAGCGGCTTGCCGACGAAATCCATGCCTGCGGCGTGCGCTGTATGACGGTGTGCGCCGACGTGGGCGCGCTTGACAGCGTCCTTTCGATGCGCGAAGAGATTGCGCAGGGCTTTTCCATGCCGGATATCCTTGTAAACAACGCGGTGATCCAGTATGCGTGGACCAGCGTGCTGGAGCAGGATCCCGCGGACTTTGAAAGCCAGTTTAAAAGCTGCGTGATGCAGAACGTCAACATGGCGAAGGCGTTTTTGCCGTCCATGATGGAAAAGGGCTTCGGGCGGATCATCGGCATCAATACCGAGTGCGCGATGCAGTGCTTTGCCGGACAGGCGGCGTATGCCGCAGGCAAGCGCGGGATGGACGGCGTGCTGCGCGTGCTGGCGCAGGAGGCCGGCCCCTTCGGCGTTACGGTAAACCAGGTCGCGCCGGGCTGGACGATCTCCGACCGCGACCGGGAAAACCACACCGAGGTACAGCCGGAGAGCGACCGGCTGATCCCGCTGCGGCGGCGCGGCACGGACGAAGAGGTGGCCAACGCCGTTTTGTTTTTGGCCTCGGAGCTTGCAAGCTACATCACGGGCGCCTATCTGCCGGTATGCGGCGGGAACGTCATGCCCCGCATTTGAGGAGGGCATGTGCAAAGGCAGGGGAAATCAGCGGCGCTCAATTGGAGAAAGCCGGCAGTATGATCCGTTTCGTTTTGCTTTGTCATCAGGAAAGGGGCGGTCTTTTATGCGGCAGCATACAGGCGGCTTAATCCGCTTTTTGCTTTGGTATTTTGAACAGGTGAGGAGCGGAAAGAAAAGACGGCCGTGACAGGCGCAGGCCCCGCCTTTGGCGGGCGGGACGGCTGCGCGGAGGAAAGAAAAAGAGGAAGGCGCGTACCAAGACGGTACGCGCCTTCCTCTTTTTTCCGGCTTTTCCCGGCCGGGCGGGAAAAATTGGGCAAACGCCCACAAAGCGGGTGCGGCCCGAAAAGGGCGCCCTCTGCCTTTTTTAACGGTTCAGCGGCAGCAAAGCGGGACGTATTCAAGCGGGCGGGAAACCGACTTGTAGGCCGGGCGGATAATGCGGTTCCCGGTGGTCAGCTCTTCGATGCGGTGGGCGCTCCATCCGACGATGCGGGAGACGGCAAACAGCGGCGTAAACAGATCCTCCGGTATTTCGAGCATTTTGTAGACAAGGCCGGAATACAGATCCACATTTGCGCACATCGGCTTATGCACGCCCTTTTTCGCCATCAGCTCCGGCGTCAGCTCTTCGATGAGGCAGAGCAGGCGGAAATCGTCCGCATACGGCGTATTTTCAGCCGTTTTGAAGGCGTATTTTTTAAACATCACCGCGCGCGGGTCCGACAGCGTATAGACGGCGTGGCCCATGCCGTAGATCTTGCCGCTTCCGTCCCCGGCCTCTTTTTTGAGGATGCGCGCCAGATAGTCCGCGACCGCGCCGCGCTCCGTATAGTGCGGGACGTGCGCTTTGATATCCTCCACCATGCGCACGACCTGCAAATTGGCGCCGCCGTGCAGCGGACCCTTGAGCGCGCCGATCGCCCCGCCGTATGCGGAATAGGCGTCCGTGTGGGAGGATGAGAGCACGCGGCAGGCGAAAGTGGAGTTGTTGCCGCCGCCGTGCTCTGCGTGCAGCATCAGGCACAGATCCAAAAGCAGCGCCTCTTCTTTGGTGTAGATGCGGTCGCCCCGCAGAAGCGAAAGGATCTCCTCCGCAATGGAAAGCCCGGGCTTTTCCGGGTGCAGAAACATGGTCTGCCCGTCAAAAAAGCGGCGCTTGATCTGATAGGCCTTGATCGCCATATTGCCCATGCGCGCGATGATTTGCAGCGCCTTCCCGATTTCGGACTCCAAAGAGAGGTCCTCGGGGTTTTCGTCGTAGGAGTAAAGCGCCAGCACGCTGCGCGCCAGCTTGTTCATAATGTTGGCGGAGGGCGCTTTGAGCATCATGTCCTCAAAAAAGCTCTCCGGCAGGTAGTAAAAGTGCGAGAGCACCCGCCTGAGCAGGTCAAGCTGCTTTTCATTGGGCAGGACGCCGAAGATCAGGAGATAGATCACCTCTTCAAAGCCGAAGCGCCCCTCGGCCTGGCAGTTGTGCACCAGATCCCGCACGTTATAGCCGCGGTAGTAGAGCGCGCCCTCCACCGGCTCGCGCTCGCCCTCGTTGACGACATAGCCGTGTACGTTGCAGATCTGTGTGAGGCCGGCCATAACGCCCGTGCCGTCCTGGTTGCGCAGGCCGCGCTTGACATCGAAGCGCTCATATAAATCACTGTCTATTTTGTTATATCTGCGGAATTCCTCGCATAAATCTTGAATGCCCGCAATGATGCTTGCCTCCCGATGCATCCGATCTCCCCCTTTTGCTGCGGCCGGCAGTTTTATGCTTTGCCGTGCTAAATTCCATTGTACACCATCTTTTGAGGTTCGTCAATCCTGTTTTGAAAGATTTTTTAAGAAATAATTCATATTAAGGCGGAAATGGTCGGGAGGCATCGCCCGTTACGGGTGCGTTTTGCAGGATAAGAGAATCATTTGTTCAAGAAGGAAAGGAAGTTATGATATGAAACGTTTTTTTGCCAGCTTCTGCGCGCTGTTTCTTCTGCTGTTCCTGCTGCCGTCGCTCGCCCTTACAAGCGGACAGGCGCCGCTTTTGCAGGGCCAGGACGCCGGGGAGGAGACCTATTACCTTGTGGAGGACGCTGAAACAGGGGAGGTGATGAAGCTGTCCCCCCTTACGTACATCAAGGGCGTGGTGGCGGCGGAGATGCCGCTTTCCTATCACACGGAGGCGCTGAAGGCGCAGGCGGTGGCGGCGCATTCCTATGCGCTGTACCGCATCAGCCAAAAGCTCTCCGGCGGGGACGGGCAGGGGGAGGCCTATCTCTCCACAGACCCCGCCGAATGCCAGGGCTATCTCGACGAGGAGGGGCGCCGGGAGCAGTGGGGCAGCCAGTTCGATGCCTATGAGGCCAAGCTGACCGAGGCTGTGAGCGCGGTGATCGACAAGGTGCTGGTATACGACGGCGAACCGGTGATGGCGATGTTCCATGCGGTTTCAGGCGGGAAGACGGAGGATGCGGCGAACCTGTTCGGCTCCCCCGTGTCCTATCTGGTGCCGGCGGACAGCGCGTCGGATGAGCTTTCGCCCTCGTTTTTGGAGGAAAAGACCTTTACCTCCGCACAGATGAAAGAGCTGCTCGACCCGCTGTTAAACGGCGCGGCGCTGTCCGACACGCCGTCCGAATGGTTCGGCGCGCCCGAGCGGAGCGACGCCGGTACGGTGCTCTCCGTTGCGGTGGGGGGCGTCCCGCTGACGGGTTCCGACGTGCGCAGCGCGCTCTCCCTCGCCTCGGCGAATTTTACCGTGACGTTTGCGGACGGCACGTTTACGGTTATCACGCGCGGCCGCGGGCACGGCGTCGGGATGAGCCAGTACGGGGCGGATTTCCTGGCAAGGCAGGGGGAGGGGTATGAACAGATCCTGCTGCACTACTATACGGGCGTGACGCTCCGGGATATTTGAAAAAGGCGCGGCTGTCCGCCCTGCGTATTATAGGTACGCAGGGCGCTTTTTTTAAAGCGGTTTGACAAGGCCGCGCGCATGTGGCAGCATGCAGATAAAAAGCGCAGAGGGAAGGATGGAAAAACCGATGAAGGTGCTTAGCAAACAGAAAAACAGCAGGATGTGCGTCATCTGCGGGATGGACAACCCCTTTGGGGTGAAGGCGCAGTTTTACAATATGGAAGACGGCAGCGTCATGACGCCGTTTCGCTTCAGGCAGGAGCATCAAAGCTACCCGCAGCGGGTGCACGGCGGGCTGATTGCCGCCATGCTCGACGGGCTGGGGCTTGCCATCGCGCACGCGATTGCCGCGTCCCACAAGGGGTCGCTGGGCGTCCGGTGCCGCGGGGGAAAGGTGATCTTTACGGCAAAGCTCCCGTTAAAAAAGCAGGGTGCGGCGCAGGAGGGGTTCCCTTCCTGCATGGCAGTGTGCACGAACACAATTTTTTGCTTTTTTCCCGTTGACAAAGCGGGGATTTTCGTTTAAGATGAAAAAAGACAATACATAAAATGCGGCGGTTCCCTATTACACGTGCTCGTACACGAATGGGACCGTGCGCAAAAGGAGCAATCCATATGAAGACAACCTATCTTTTGGGCGTCGACATCGGCACCTCAGGCACGAAAACCGTGCTGTTCGACACGTCGGGCGCCGCCATTGCGGATGCGACGGTGGAATACCCGCTGTACCAGCCGAAAAACGGCTGGGCGGAGCAGGAGCCGTCCGACTGGTGGAATGCGGCAGCCGGGACCATCCGCGCCGTAATCGAAAAAAGCGGGATCGACGCTGCGGACATTGCGGGCATCGGCCTGTCGGGGCAGATGCACGGCCTTGTCATGCTGGATCAAGCGGGCGATGTGCTGCGCAGGAGCATCATCTGGTGCGACGGGCGCACTGCGGCGGAGTGCGCGGAGATCACAGAGGCGGTCGGCAAAAAACGCCTGATCGAGCTGACGGCGAACCCCGCCCTGCCGGGCTTTACGGCGGGGAAAATCTTGTGGGTGAGGAAGAACGAGCCGGCGCTTTATGAAAAGTGCGCCCACATCCTGCTGCCCAAGGACTACATCCGCTACCGGCTGACGGGCGTGTTCGCCACGGAGGTTTCGGACGCGTCCGGCATGAACCTTTTGGACGTGAAAAACCGCTGCTGGAGCGAAGAGGTCCTGCGGGTGCTGAAGATCGACCCGGCGCTTTTGCCGAAGGTATACGAATCGCCTGAGGTGACGGGCTTTGTAACGCAGGAGGCCGCCGCCCTGACCGGCTTAAAGGCGGGAACGCCCGTAGTGGGCGGCGCGGGGGACAACGCGGCGGCGGCCGTCGGGACCGGCGTGGTTTCCGACGGGAGCGCGTTTACCACCATCGGCACCTCCGGCGTGGTGTTCGCCCACACGTCGAACGTCACCATCGACCCGGAGGGGCGCGTCCACACCTTCTGCTGCGCCGTGCCGGGCTGCTGGCATGTGATGGGCGTGACGCAGGGGGCAGGCCTTTCGTTAAAGTGGTTCCGCGACAACTTCTGCGGCGAAGAAAAGAGGACGGCCGAGGGGATGGGCGTCGACCCGTACTACCTGATGGATAAGGAGGCCGCGCGCGTGCCGCTGGGCGCCAACCGGCTTTTGTACCTGCCGTACCTGATGGGCGAGCGCACCCCGCATTTAAACGCGGACTGCCGCGGCGTCTTTTTCGGCCTCTCCGCCATCCATACGAAATACGACATGCTCCGCGCCGTGATGGAGGGCGTGACGTACTCGCTGCGCGACTGTATGGAGATCCTGCGCGGCATGGGCGTGGCGCCGGATGAGATGCTGGCCTGCGGCGGCGGCGGAAGCAGCAAGCTGTGGCGGCAGATGCTGGCCGACGTGTACGGCTGCCCGGTTGCGGCGTCCTCCTCAAAAGAGGGCCCGGCGCTGGGCGCGGCGATCCTTGCCGGCGTGGGCGCGGGCGTGTTCCCCTCGGTAGAGGAGGGGTGCAGGCGCTTGATCCGCAAAAACGAAGCGCAGCTCCCCGCGCCCGGCGCGCATGAGGCGTACGAGCCGTTTTACCAGCTGTACCGCGCGCTTTATCCGGCATTGAAGGACAGCTATGCCGCCCTTGCCGCGCTGTAAGGCACGCACTTAGATTTTAAGGAAAAAGAGGTCCCCGTTATGAAACTGTTTATCGACACCGCAAATGTAGAGCAGATCCGCGAGGCGAACGAGCTTGGCGTGATCTGCGGCGTGACCACGAACCCGAGCCTGATCGCAAAAGAGGGCCGCGACTTTAAAGAAGTGGTCACGGAGATCACCTCCATCGTCGACGGCCCGATTTCCGCCGAGGTCATCAGCATGGAGGCGGACGGCATGGTGCGCGAGGCGCGCGAGCTTGCCGCGATCCATCCAAACATTGTCATCAAGATCCCGATGTGCGCCGAAGGGCTCAAGGCGGTCAAGCGCCTGAAGGACTGCGGGATCCGCACGAACGTGACGCTGATCTTCTCCGCTGCGCAGGCCCTTTTGGCGGCGCGGGCGGGCGCGTCCTACGTCAGCCCCTTTATCGGGCGGCTGGACGATATCGCCTCCGATGGGATGGGGCTGATTGAAGACATTGTAACGATTTTTACAAACTACGGCATCCAGACCGAGATCATCGCCGCATCCGTCCGCGGCCCCATGCATGTGGTGGAAGCGGCGAAGGCGGGCGCGCATATTGCCACGGTCCCCTACAGCGTGCTGATGCAGTGCATCGGCCATCCGCTCACAGCGTCTGGGATCGAGCGCTTTTTAAAGGACTGGGAGAGCGTGCCGAAAAAGAATTAAAAAGTCCAATGGTATGAAGTCAAGTAGGTGATGAAGAAAAGAATTAAGAAAAG